>OHZV01000349.1_pt1 | contig 8887 bp, 7 predicted proteins | sample 1580631 | NCBI WGS metagenome assembly OHZV01 (sample SAMEA3882504, study PRJEB24775) | human gut metagenome | biome: human-associated habitat; feature: intestine environment; material: feces | place: Netherlands | collected 2009/2010 | reverse complement strand
CGAGTACACCATCGAACGACCTACACCGTTCAACATGGAGCAGGAGGAGTTGTCGCTCACCGGCAAACACAACATATACAACTCGCTGGCAGCAGGAATCGCTGGCAACATCACGGGCATAAAGAAGGACGTGATACGTCAGAGCCTGAGTGACTTCCCTGGTGTAGAACACCGCTTGGAGAAAGTGTGCAAGGTGGGCGGAGTGCAGTATGTCAACGATTCGAAAGCTACGAATGTAGACGCTTGCTGGTATGCGCTTGAGAGCATGAAGACACCTACTATCCTCATCATCGGTGGTAAGGACAAAGGCAACGACTATAACGAGATACTCGACCTTGTGAAGCAGAAGTGTAAGGCACTCGTATTCCTCGGTGCCGACAACACAAAGCTGCACAACTTCTTTGACAACCAGGGCGTGGAGATACGCGATACTCACTCGATGAAGGACTGTGTGGCTGCCTGCTACGAGCTTGCAGAACCCGGCGACACCGTGTTGCTCAGTCCGTGCTGCGCCAGCTTCGACCTCTTCAAGAATATGGAGGACAGAGGTGAGCAGTTCAAGACACTGGTGAGAGGATTGTAATAGGGGTTGAGATGTTGAGATGGTGTGGAAGGTGGTGAAGTGTTGAGATGGTGTTGTGTTGACATTAGCAATACAAATCTCAACATCTCACCACATCACCATCTCAACCCCTCACCATCTCACCATAAAAAATAACAAGCAATGATAAACAAGACATTAGACAACATATTCAAAGGCGACAAGGGAATATGGATGGTGTTCTTCTTCCTATGCGTTATTAGTGTCATTGAGGTGTATTCCGCCTCTGCGCAGCTAACGTATAAGGGAGGTAGCTATACAGCTCCTGTCATAAAGCATATCTTCCTGCTCGCAGTCGGAATATTCTTCATGGTAGTGACGCTCAACGTGAAGTGTAAGTACTTCAAGATGGCAACGCCATTCATGCTCGTTATCTCTCTGGTGACGCTGTTGTGGGTGTTTTTAGCCGGTGCCTCCACCAATGGAGCACAACGCTGGATAAGCATCGTAGGCATACAGTTTCAGCCCTCGGAGATAGCCAAGGGCACCATGGTGCTCGCTACGGCGCAGATATTGAGTGCGTTGCAGACTGAGGATGGAGCCGACAAGATGGCGTTCAAGTACATACTCACCGTGTGCTTCTTCATTGTGCCACTTATCATGGTTGAGAACCTATCAACGGCATTGTTGCTCTGCATCGTCATATTCATGATGATGCTGCTTGGACGTGTGCCCATGCGTCAGCTTGGCAAGCTGCTTGGCTTTGCAGTGCTCGGCGTAGCACTCGTCGTTGGAGCCGTGATGGTCTTTGGTAAAGACGAGGCGCAGAAGCCCGAGAGCCAGACCCTCACCGAGCAAGTAGCGAAGCCGAATGATGTCAACGGCACTAATGTCGAAGAAAAAGCCGAAGATAAGAACATTGTGGAGAAGGTGTTCCACCGCTTCGATACGTGGAAGTCGCGCATCAATAAGTTCCTCGCACACAAGGATGTAGCACCGAAGGATATCGATCTCGATAAGGATGCTCAAGTGGCACACGCCAACATTGCCATCGCCTCTTCGAATATCACCGGCAAAGGCCCGGGCAACTCCGAGGAGCGCGACTTCGTGTCGCAGGCGTTCAGCGACTTTATCTATGCCATTATCATCGAGGAGATGGGTATCGTAGGTGCTGCCGGTGTAGCCATGCTCTACATCATTCTGTTGTTCCGCACAGGACGCATTGCCAGCAAGTGTGAGAACAACTTCCCTGCACTCTTCGCCATGGGACTCGCCCTGCTGCTCGTTACGCAGGCATTGTTCAACATGTGCGTTGCGGTGGGCATCGTACCCGTGACGGGTCAGCCGCTGCCGCTCATCAGTAAGGGTGGAACGTCGACCATCATCAACTGCGTGTACATTGGTGCTATACTCAGTATCAGTCGCTCGGCACAACGCAAACAGGAAATCATAGCCGACACAACAGAAGCGTAAATTAACACAACTAAAAACGTTAAATCACACTCTATATTATTCCCGCAGCGCGGGAACATTATTCCGGTGCTACGGGAACAACACTCCAGCGCAACCGGAACAATGTTCCGGTGCTACGGGAATTTTCTTGTTTTTGCGAGATGTAAAAACTACATTTTCGAGATATAAAACTACATTCAACGCATCGAATATAGACATACATAGAGTAGAAGTTGCAAACGTCTGTGTATTAATAAAAAAAAGCGTAAGAAAAAAACGTAATAATCTGAAATATCAGAAAAAATTATTAATTTTGTATTTTGAAAGAAATGTGAGTAAATGGAACAAGAAATAAGAGTCATTGTTAGTGGTGGTGGCACCGGCGGACACATATTTCCAGCCGTGTCGATAGCCAATGCAATAAAGTCGAAATGCCCCAATGCGAAGATACTTTTCGTTGGAGCCCTCGGACGTATGGAGATGCAGCGTGTGCCAGACGCAGGTTACGAGATAGTAGGTCTGCCGGTAAGAGGATTTATCCGTCCGCTGTGGTCGCCTCGTAACATCGGTGTTGCGCTCGACTTCCTCCGCAGCAAGCGAATGGTGCGCAAGACAATTCGCGAGTTTGCCCCGGATGTGGTTGTAGGCGTAGGCGGATATGCCAGTGCCGCTACGCTCGATGCTGCCAGTGCTATGGGTATCCCGACACTTATACAGGAACAAAACTCATACGCTGGCGTGACTAACAAGCACCTCGCTGCCAAGGCACGCAAGATATGTGTGGCATACGACGGCATGGAACGCTTCTTCCCAGCCGAGAAGATAATCAACACGGGCAATCCCGTGCGCCAGAACCTCATCGAGACAACCATCTCGCGCGAGGAGGCAGTGCTTAGTCTCGGGCTCGACCCCACAAAAAAGACCATACTTCTCGTAGGCGGTAGTCTCGGAGCTCGCACCATCAACGAAAGCGTGCTACAGCACCTCGACCTCGTAGAGCATAGCGGTGTGAAGTTTGTATGGCAAACAGGCAAGTACTACAGCGCAGCAGTGGCAGCGCAGCTCAAGGCGTACAAACCGCTGCCTATGCTGAAGGTGATGGACTTCATCAGCGACATGGGAGCCGCATACAAAGCTGCCGACCTTGTGATAAGTCGTGCAGGAGCAAGTTCCGTCAGCGAGTTCTGCTTGATAGGCAAACCCGTAATCCTCGTGCCTTCGCCAAACGTGGCTGAGGATCATCAAACAAAGAACGCTTTGGCACTCGTCAACAAAGACGCAGCCCTCTACGTGAAGGATGCCGAAGCACCGGCAACACTGCTCCGCCTCGCTATTGATACCGTGAACGACGCAGAACAGCTCGCACAACTCACAGCGAACATTAAAAAACTCGGCAAGCACAACTCTGCCGACGTAATAGCCGACGAGGTACTGAAACTCGCCAATAAACAGTAAAAAGACAAAAATGGAACTCAAAGATATTAAAGCCGTATATTTCGTAGGCGCAGGTGGCATCGGCATGAGCGCCATTGCACGCTATTTCATTCGCAAGGGCTTGGTAGTGGCAGGCTACGACAAGACACCATCTGAACTGACAAAGCAGCTCGAGCGCGAAGGCGCACTCCTCCACTATGCGGAGAACATAGACGATATACCACACGCTTGTCGCGACCCGAAGTCGTGCCTCGTTATCTATACACCGGCGATACCAGCCGACCATAAGGAGTTGCAATACTTCCGCGAGAATGGTTTCACCGTGGAGAAGCGCGCACAGGTGCTCGGCACACTAACACGCACACATAAAGGACTCTGCGTGGCTGGCACACACGGCAAGACATCAACATCAACCATGTGTGCACACATCATGCACCAGAGTCATATCGACTGCAACGCATTCCTCGGAGGCATATCGAAGAACTACGGTTCCAACTACATAATCTCGGACGAAAGCGACTATGTAGTGATAGAAGCCGACGAGTTCGACCGCTCTTTCCATTGGCTTCGCCCGTGGATGAGTGTCATCACAGCAACCGACCCTGACCACCTCGACATCTACGGCACAAAAGAAGCATACCTTGAGAGCTTCCGCCACTATACAACACTCATTCAACCAGGCGGCGCACTCATCATACATCGCGACTTGGAGATGAAACAGGCGGTGCAGGAAGGTGTGAAGGTGTACGACTATAGCCGCCATGAGGGCGACTTCCATGCTGAGAATATCGTCATCGACAACGGAACAATCACCTTCGACTTTATCTCGCCAATAGAGAACGTGAAGGGAGTGAAGCTCGGCCAACCCGTGCCAATCAACATCGACAACGGTATCGCAGCTATGGCAATGGCACAGCTCGCTGGATGCAACGCAGAAGAACTTAAGTATGGCATGAAGACATACCATGGCGTAGACCGTCGCTTCGACTTTAAGATAAACGATAGCCGACATGTGTTGCTCTCCGACTACGCACACCATCCGAAGGAGATATACCAAAGCGCAAAAAGCATACGCGAGCTATATAGCGGACGACATATCACAGCGATATTCCAGCCACACCTCTACACTCGTACACGCGACTTCTATCGCGACTTCGCTGACGCACTTAGTCAGCTCGACGAGGTGATACTCACCGAGATTTACCCCGCACGCGAGCAACCTATCGAAGGCGTAACGTCGCAGCTCATCTACGACAACCTGCGCCCTGGGATGGAGAAAAGCATCATACGCAAAGACGATGTGCTCGACCTCGTAAGCAAGCGCGACTTCGACGTGCTCGTGATACTCGGAGCCGGCGATCTCGACAACTATATGCCACAAATAACTAAGATAATAGAGAATAAGAAGTGAAACTGTCCCGTAGCAAAATCTTCTTCGTTGTAAGTGATGTGCTGATAGCCGTTTACCTGCTCGTTGCCTTCTGCTCTTTCGATAAGAAAGGCGGAAACCGCACCCCGTGCAATAAGGTGAGCATCGACATCGCCGACAACGTAACAAGCGGATTTATCGATGCGAAGATAATAAAGGACAGACTACAGAAGAACGGCATCTACCCAATAGGCAAAGAAATATGCAAGATAGACACACGCCACATTGAGGAGATGCTCAGCAAAAGCCCATTCGTGCAAACCGCCAATTGTTATAAGACAGAAGGCGGACACGTATATACTTAATCATAGCCACGGGTAACATAAATCGCTGGTATGCCACCAACTATCTCTCGCCCTTAGGCAGAGTGATTATGGCAAACGAAATGTGGAAAAACCTCATTGAGCAAATCAATGTACTACCCAACTACGGCATCGAGATTGTGCCACGTATCGGCGACCACATCGTGCACATTGGCAGACTGCCCGACTGCAAGAATCGCACAGAGCGTTTCGCTGCAATAAAGAAGTTTATGGATGTGAAGATGACGCGTCTGTCGAAGTTCTATAAGTACGGACTCTCTACTGTGGGATGGAACAAATACTCGTACATCGACATCGAGTTCGACAACCAAATCATCTGTCGAAAGAAGTCGTCGAAACATGCATATGTAGCACCAGTAGCGATGCCTGTTGCTGTGCAACAAACCGCCGAACAGGCACAACCCACCGCCGAGCAGGCACAACCTAACGCTACACCGACGCAGTCTACTACCGAACCGGCGCAGGGTAAGAAGGAAACCACGAAACCTGCGGCTAAAGAAGTAGAGAAGAAGTCAGACAAGACAGAAAAGAAGTCAGACAAGACAGAAAAGAAGTCTGACAAGGCAGAAAAGAAATCTAACAAGACTGATAAGAAGTCGGCTAAGTCAGATAAGAAGTCGAAAGACGATAAACCACAAAAGAAGAAATCAAGTAACAAACGATAATATAACACTCAACAAGATAAACGTATGGCAAAGGATTTAATAGTAGCTATTGAGCTCGGGTCGTCTAAGATGACCGGAATTGCCGGAAGAAAAAACCCCGATGGCAGCATTTCTATTCTTGCTGTCGCAAAAGAAGACTCCACCCAGTATATACGCAAGGGCGTAGCATATAATATTGAACGTACCGCACAGGGACTGAGCAATATAGTAAACAAACTAAAGAACACTCTTAAAACAGAAATAGCGCAGGTGTATGTAGGCATCGGAGGTCAGAGCATACATAGCGTGAAGAACCCCGTAATAAAGGAATTGCCACAGGACACAATCGTGTCGCAAGAGATGGTGAACGAACTCATGGACACCAATCGCAGCATGGTATATCCCGACTACGAAATTCTGGATGCCATAACCGAGGAATACAAGGTGGGCGCACTCTTTCAGGACGACCCCATCGGCATTCAGGCAGAACATCTTGAGGGCAACTTTCTCAATGTGTTGTGGCGTCGCTCGTTCTATCGCAACATCAACAAGAGTCTTGACAACGCTGGCATTAAGGTGGCAGAGATGTATCTCGCGCCGCTTGCAATGGCTGATAGCGTGCTCACCGAAGCAGAGAAGCGTGCAGGCTGCGTGCTCGTCGACCTTGGTGCCGAGACCACAACCGTATCGGTCTACTACCGCGACAAGCTGCGCAACATCGCCGTGCTGCCACTCGGTAGCTCGAACATCACAAAAGACCTTGAGTCGTTGCAGATGGACGAGGCTGATGCAGAGGCAATGAAGCTGAAGTACTCTTCGGCTATGACCAACGAAGAAGATATCGATGTCAACGCCACACTGCCCATCGGCGACGGCAGAACAGTGTCGAGCCGTCTGTTCATAGAAGTGGTGGAGGCACGCATACTCGAGATTGTAGAGAATGTGAAGTATCTCATCCCGAACGAACTCACCGACAAGTTGCTCGGCGGAATCGTGCTCACGGGTGGTGGTAGCAATATGAAGAACATCGAGAAACTCTTCCGTGAAGTGTTCGGCATGGACAAGGTTGACAAGGTACGTATCGCAAAGACCACCACACTTAATATCAACAAGAAAGACTCAGACGTTATCCTTGCTGAAGACGGCACAACAAACACCATCCTCGGCTTGCTCGCAAAGGGCGACATGAACTGCGCCGGACGCGCTATCAGCGACACACTCTTCGGCGAAGAGGATGAGAACGGCGAGCATACCACCACCATAACGCTCGATCCGAATGCTACTACTGGTACATCAGTAGCCAGCCAGGCCACAACCACCGGACCTGCACCTGCACCTGCCGCTACACAGACCGCCACTACTGGCACAACAGCAGTCGTAGAGGAGGAAAAAGAGGAGGACGAGAAGGAGCCAGAACGTCCGAAGGACACAAAGATAAGCCGCTGGTTTGGCTCGCTAAAGAAGTTCGGACGCTCGCTCGTTGAGCCCGATGTCAATGAATAACCATTAATACGATTATTACTATGTCAGACAATATCAATCCAATGGTGGACTTCGGTGCACCAGAAAAAGAGAATACAATCATTAAAGTAATCGGTGTAGGTGGAGGTGGCGGCAACGCTGTCAACCACATGTACCGCGAGGGCATACACGATGTGTCGTTCGTAGTCAGCAACACCGATATTCAGGCACTCAACGACTCACCAGTACCTATGAAGTTGCAGCTCGGTAAGGAGGGTCTGGGTGCAGGCAATAAGCCTGAAAAGGCACGCCAGGCAGCCGAGGAGAGCATCAACGACATCACAGCAATGCTTAGCGATGGTACGAAGATGACCTTTATCACCGCCGGAATGGGTGGTGGAACAGGTACGGGTGCTGCGCCAGTAATCGCACGTGTGTCGAAAGAACTCGACATCCTCACCGTAGGTATCGTAACCATCCCGTTCCGCTTCGAGGGAAAGAAGAAAATCAACCAGGCTCTCGACGGCGTGGAGGAGATGGCGAAGCACGTCGATGCACTCCTCGTTATCAACAACGAGCGTCTGCGCAAGATCTATCCTGAGCTCACCGTGCTCGATGCATTCGGAAAGGCTGACGACACGCTCAGCGTGGCAGCGAAGTCAATCGCTGAGATTATCACCAACCACGGACTCATCAACCTCGATTTCAACGATGTGAAGACGGTGCTAAAGGACGGCGGTGTGGCAATCATGTCTACAGGTTACGGCGAGGGCGAAGGACGTGTTAAGCAGGCCATACAGGACGCGCTCAACTCGCCACTGCTCAACGACAACGATATCTTCAACTCGAAGAAGATTCTTCTTAGCATCAACTTCTCGAAGGACAGCAACAAGGACAACCCTGCAGCAGGCGGTTTGATGATGGAGGAGATGAACGAGGTGAACGACTTCATGGAGCAGTTCGGTTCAGACTTCGAGATAAAGTGGGGTATCGGACTCGACCCCGACCTCGGCAATAAGGTGAAGGTGACCATCCTCGCTACCGGCTTCGGTATCAGAGACGTTGACGGTATGGACTCGCACATCAAGAAGATTGTGCAGGAGAAGGACGAGAAGGCAACAGAGGAAGAGATACAGAAAGGCATACGTATGGGTATGTACTACCCCGACGGCAACGGCAAGTTCGTTGTGAAGCGTCGTCCGCACATCTTCCGCTTCCAGCCTGACGACCTCGACAACGAAGAGGTTATCCTGGCTATCGAGAACACTCCGACATACAAGCGCACACAGCAGCAAGTGAAGGAATTGCGCCGCCGTCTGACCGACGAGCGCGAAGTGGTGAAGCAGAAGGCTGATGAGGGCGTTGTGCGCACCATAACGTTCTAATAGAGCTGAACAGAGGCACTGCGTTTAAAGGGCAGCAGAAAACATAACACTACGTGTACAAACACTACTAAGGGCAATATCAAGACATCGTTACATGATGACTTGATATTGCCCTTAGTTGTTGTTGGAAACGTAATTGTGGTAAGATGTTCCGTACGGATCCGCAACGACCGACGCGTACATCCGCGTCGGTCGTTGCGTATGTCTGCGTCGGTCGT
>OHZV01000339.1_pt1 | contig 9028 bp, 5 predicted proteins | sample 1580631 | NCBI WGS metagenome assembly OHZV01 (sample SAMEA3882504, study PRJEB24775) | human gut metagenome | biome: human-associated habitat; feature: intestine environment; material: feces | place: Netherlands | collected 2009/2010 | reverse complement strand
CTTCTTCCAATGTAATACCACTGTCATATTCTTTTCTTATAATTTCCATTGCTTTTTGGATAAGCGTACTGTACTGCTCAAATTTATGCTCATATGATATCATCCGTTCCAAGCCTTGAATCGCTTTCTCTATCTGTTTCCAGCTGATGGCATAGGTAATCTGCTGCATAAGACTCAGGATTTTTGTTTCGTCAATCTCCCCGCCATAATTTCTATAATTCAATCCAGCTGCCATGCAAAAACGAATGATACTGTATTTTATTTCTTTTGGAAAATATTTTTCTCTTTTCATTTCCTCACAAACAAGTTGAAATTGTCTGGCAATTCCTTTCTTGTTTTCATCAAAAATCATTTCTCGCATTCGTTGTTCTAATTCTACCGGATAACGCACCGGAACAGCTTCAAATTTCTCAACTGTCTGCTGACAGATTAAGACTCCTCGCGGCTGAAGAAGATTCCATTCCATGAGACTTCCTGCCTGAATCATTGCATCTGCCAGCTTTATCAGCTGTTTTGTCTCTATCCATACACAAATAATTGTCCCCGGAAAATTCCTACATAACCCAGTAACCACATTTTTTTGAAAATATTCTTTCCAGTTCCTTGCTTCACGTACCCGGTAAATGATCAGATACACCTGTTTCCATCGATCCGAACATATAACAGATGCCGAAAATCCACACTCACGTCTACAGATTTCTTCGAGAAATCCACGTATATTTTCCTTCTGCTCCTCGTATTCGTCTGCCATTGAAACCGTAAATAAATATCCCGGATCATCCACTGTAAAACCATATTTCCGGATAGTCATTTCATTTAACTTCTGATTCGATATAATTTCTCCATATCTACAGCTTAACAGAACATTTTCAACAGTAAAAGAAGCCTGCATCCAATATTCATTTCTGATTTTTTCATGAATACGGCTTAATGCCTTCTTAAGCTCCATCGGCCGGAACGGCTGTACTAAATATCCGTCCACCCCCAGATCGATTGCCTGCTTTGCCTGTTGAAAATCTTCATCCTTTGTTATAATAATCACACGGAACTCACGTCCTTCCGTGCGTAATTTTCTCAAAAGATTTAACCCATTCATCCGCGGAAGCCCAATGTCCATAATAACAAGATTTGGCTGCATAACTGTTATCATCTCATATGCAGACTGTCCATTCCCTGCAATCCCCGCCAACTCGTAATTCGGATCTACGCGTTTTAAACCTTTTTTCAGTTCTTCTAATACTTTTTCATCCCTTTCAACGATTGCCACCCGCATTTGAACAGTCTCCTCTCAATGTTCGTGTTTCTGATTGAATATCCACTTTTATTGTAACATTAACTTCAATAATTGGAAGCATGCAAGTGTAAATATTTTTCTCTGGTAGCAAGCCCTCCCCGGATGTGACGTTCTGATTTGTTGGTGTCTAAAACCTTACGCGTTTCATGAGCCAGTGATGGATTGATCTGAAGCAGACGTTCTGTAACATCCTTATGCACCGTACTCTTACTAATCCGAAACTGTTTTGCTGTCTGTCTCACTGTCGCATTATTTTCTATAATATAATTTGCAATTTCCACTGCACGCTCCTCAATATATTCTCTCATAGAAAAGCCCCTGCATAGTTTGTTTTTTACAATCTATGCAGGGGCAAATTAATGTATGTCTAATTCCTGTTCCATCTATTCGTGGAAAACATTATACTATACAACTTAATACTCAAATACTGCCACACCATATCCCGGAAGAGGATATGCAAAGGAATATTTCTGACCATCACATTCCTGCTTCTCTGGTTTGTAAACCAATGGGCGTTCCTCTCCTGATCCGCCGTATTTTGTCTCATCACTGTTAAGAACAAGCTTAAACTGCTTTCTTCTCGGAACACCAACACGATAATCTGGTCTGTCTACCGGTGTAAAATTGCATACAAAGAGCAGATTTTTCTTACCATCTTTTGAATGTCTTGTGAAACTGAAAATACTCCGGAAGATATCATCCTTATTGATCCAGTCAAATCCCTTCGGATCATTATCCAACTCATACAATGCCTTATTCTTCTTATAAAGATGAAGCAAATCTTTATACCAGTTCTGAATCTGCTGATGTGGTTCTTCTGCAAGAAGGAACCAATCCAGTTCTCTCTCTTCACTCCACTCACGAAGCTGTGCGAACTCCTGTCCCATAAAGAGAAGCTTCTTTCCAGGATGTCCCATCATAAATGCATATGCCACCTTCAAGTTGCGGAACTTATCCCATCCTTCTCCCGGCATCTTATTCAACATGGAGCATTTCAGATGAACAACCTCATCATGAGAAAGTACAAGAATATAGTTCTCTGAATATGCATATTCCATAGAAAATGTCATCATATGATGTGCATTTTTTCTGAAATAAGGATCCAGTTTCATATATTCTGTAAAGTCATGCATCCATCCCATATTCCACTTCAAAGTAAATCCAAGTCCGTCATCCTCAGGAGATCCTGTCACCTTCGGCCATGCTGTGGACTCTTCTGCAATCATCATAACGCCTTTATTTCTTCCGCAAACTACAGAATTCAGATGTTTAAAGAATGCAATCGCCTCAAGATTCTCATTTCCGCCAAATTTATTCGGAATCCACTGTCCATCTTCTCTTCCGTAGTCCAGATACAACATAGATGCCACTGCATCTACACGAAGTCCGTCTACATGATAATGTTCAACCCAGAACAATGCATTCGCCAGAAGGAAGTTGGAAACTTCCGGTTTTTCATAATTGAAAACCTTCGTTCCCCAATCAGGATGCTCGCCCTTTCTCGGATCTGGATATTCGAATGTCGGTGTTCCGTCAAAATCTGCCAGACCATGTGCATCTTTCGGGAAATGCGCCGGTACCCAGTCAAGAATAACACCGATATTATTCTTATGAAGATAATTTACCATATATGCAAAATCTTCCGGTGTTCCATAACGTGAAGTTGGTGCATAATATCCGGTCACCTGATATCCCCAGGAACCGTCAAACGGATGCTCTGCGATTCCCATCAACTCAACATGAGTATATCCCATCTCTTTTACATACTTTGTAATTGCTTCTGCAAACTCACGATATGTATAGAATCCTTCATCTTCTCTTCCAGGATGTCTCATCCAGGAACCCATATGTACTTCATAAATAGACACTGGTTCTTCTTTGTTATCCCACTTCTCACGAGCTGTCATCCACTTACTGTCTGACCAGTTCAGATTAGAAATGTCTGTAATTCTGGATGCTGTTCCCGGTCGAAGCTCTGCATAATTAGCAAATGGATCTGCTTTATAGATCTTCTCACCCGCCTGTGTCTCTATACAGAACTTATACAAATCCCCTTTCTTCGCCTCCGGAACGAAGCATGTGTATATTCCGAGAGGCTCTCCTCTCTTCATCTTATCTTTCGTCTCATCCCAGTCATTAAACTCTCCGATTACAGAAACGTTTACTGCATGAGGAGCCCATACCGCAAAATATACTCCTCTTTTTCCGTTCTTTGTCACCTCATGGGCACCCATCTTTTTATAAATCTCATAATGATTTCCCTGCCCAAAAAGATAATGGTCAAGTTCTCCGATCTCATAAGGCTGTACTTTCGTCTTCGTGCTGTTTTTCTTAACCATAAAGCCACCTCACTGCTCAAATATATTCCTGATTGTAATGATTTAAAAACCATACAATTTCTTATAGATCAAGGCACATTACCGAATCTTTCAATTGGTAACAAAGTTTCATTCTCCCCTTGAACACTATAGTTTTATTATACTTGATACTGTATAAAAAAGAAAGAGAAAATGTATTATTGCACAAAAATAGACAGTCGTTTTACTGACTGTCTATTAATTCTTAACAAATATATGTCATTAAATGTTGAAATCTTTCTCTGAAAGCAGAATTCTGTCGGAAGAATCTGTATTCTTTCCAAATACTCTCTTCACAAGCTTCTTTGCGGAAGCTTTCTGTGAATGAGCGATCGCATCATCCATCACTTCTTTCACTTCTGCTACTGTTACTGCATGATCTTCTCTCTGTAAAGAATCAATCTTACTGTACAGTGCAAGAATTCCCATCTCATCGATTCTGTAACCATTCTCCTGAGCATAAGTCTGTCCAAATGTTACAAGCTCATCATTAATAAAGATCGGCACTTCAAGTCTGGAAGTAAATTTTCTTCTGAATTCTCTGTTGGAAGAAAGAAGTCTGTCCAGTGGTTTTCTCTGCTCTTCAAGAACTACTAAAAGTTCTCCTGTATCCTGCTCCATTGCTTTGTTCAGCTTGGCGAGTGTTTTTTCGTTCATCTGTCCGGCTTTTTCAATGATCAGTGCACCGCCGTACAGTTTACGGAAAATGTCTCCGATTCTCTTCTTATTCAGTGACTCTCCTGTTACAATCGCAACCTTGCCCTGACGGATATCACGCTGCTTCTGAATTGCCTTTACAACATCAACAGCAAGGACTGTCTTTCCATTTCCTTTATTTCCAATAATCAGAAGGTTTCCTGTTCTGGAAGTTCCTTTGCGGTTTGTACAGTTCTTATCCTGCTCAAGTACATCTACCAGCTGCTCACTCATACCACGTACAGGTACGAAATAAGAGAAGAGTTTCTTCTGTTCATCTGTAAGTCCTGCTCTTGTACCGATTCCGCTCTGTGTTTCAAGATCATAACGACCATGCACGATAAATCCTGTATCAGACATTGCATCTGCAATCTCATCTAACGGTAATGGTGATGTCTTACCTGTTGCGATCAATTTTGCAGTCTCTTTACGGCTCAATGGTGTCGTCGCAGACATGATATCAATTCCATCATCTTCATCCGGAATCTCTCTGTCATCCGGTTCCTCACTATGCGCTGGATTCACGCTGAATTCATCTTCAAAATTTGGCACTTCTTCATAAGAATTCAGACCAAGAAGATCATCATCTGAAATCTTATCTTCTGCTGTGAAAAGATCTCTTGGATTAATTACTTCATCATCCTCATCGTCTTCTTCATAACCATAGGCATCCAGATCATCATATCCTTCTTCCTCACCGAACAGATCATCATCAGCGTCTTCATAATCATCCGGCAGATCGTCATCAGACTCTTCATAATCATCCAACAAATCGTCATCAGACTCTTCATAATCATCTAAAATATCGTCTTCGTCAAACTCTTCTGCATCATCCCAGTCATACGCATCATAATCTTCGTACTCGTCCTCACCGAGTCTGAGATCATCCGCAAGCTCTCCCATATTTTCATGTGGTTCTTCTTCTACCTCAAGAACTTCTTCTGAACTTACTGTTGCATCTACTTCTTCCTCTTCCGGAATAACACCTTCAATCTCATCAATCAGTTTCTGTATCTCTGGTGATAAAATTGGTTCTTCATTATTTTTATTGTCCATAGTCTCTCTTACTGCTGCTCCTTCTGAATCATCTTCATCATTGACAACTTCAGTTTCTGAGATCAGTTCCTCCACCTCAGACAAATCTTCTGATTCATCTGTCAGATCTTCTGACTCAGCTGCATCTATTTCAAGAATTTCTTCCTCTTCCGGTTCTGCTTCCCCTGCTTCAAGGATTTCTTCCTCTTCCGGTTCTGCTTCTTCTACTTCAAGGATTTCTTCCTCTTCCGGTTCTGCTTCTCCTGCTTCAAGGATTTCTTCCTCTTCCGGTTCTGCTTCTCCTGCTTCTATAGTAACTGCATCTTCTGGGACATCTTCTGAAGTCTCCTCCACTGCCTGTTCTATAAGTTCTTCTTCTGTCTCCGGTTCCGGTATCAGTTCTTTCATCCCTGATGGAACTACTCGTTCTTTACTGGCTTCCTCAGCTTTCTTCTCTTCTGTCAGTTGATTCACGATCTCAAGATCTTCTACATCCTCAATTGCTGCAATATCCTCTTCCAGATCTGTCATATCCGGTTCGACTTCTTCTCCCGGTTCTGCCTGAACTTCCGGTTTCGGATTGAGTAATTGCTGCAGAGCTTCATCTAACCGCATCGTATCTCCAAGTTTCTTCTTGACTGGTTTTACCGGATTCTTACCGACAATCGGTATGGAAGCAGTATCTTTGCTAAGTGTTCTCTTATCTCCACTTGTCTCTACCGTTGCCGGCTGAACTTCTGACTCATCCTCGGAAGCTTCTATAACTTCTGCTGTTTCTACTCCTGCTTCTTCCGGATTTTCTACTTCGGCATCCGGCTCTTCTGCCGCTTCCAAAGTAACCGCATCCGTGTCAATCACATCGGAAGTACTGTCGTTCTCCATCACCGGCTGTTCTGTCAGCCCGATTTATCTTGTATCTCCAAGTGCTTCGGCTCCTTCTGACGCAGAATCTTTTTCCTCGTCTTCTCCTAAATAGGAAGTCAGATCCGGTATTTCTTCTGTCTCTGAAGAAAGCTTCTCATATCTGTGATCATATTTCTGCTGCTGCGATGGTGACAATGGCTTATACTGCATCTTCAGTTCCATTGCCTTATAAACATACTTACCCTCGCTGAACCAGAGGATCAGATCATCACACTCTTCCAGACATTCTGTCATCATACCTGCTTCGCGATAAAGCTTCGCCAGTTCATAAGCCCACTCTTCAATATATTCTGCCTTCTTAAATTCCTCCAGAGCCTCAATCTGCTGTTCGATCGGCGCTCTCTGCGCTCTTAAGATCTGATATCTAAGGATATGCCTGTTCGGATCTTTCGGTGCAATCTGGATAAATTCGTCATAATAGTCGATTGCTTCATCTATATTCTTTGTCTTAATTGCAAGAGAACATAACTTATAGATCACCTTGCGGCTTCCTTCAGAACGGCGATATGCAAGATTCATCACATCATAGCTCTTCTGATACTCTTTTGTTTTTTCATAAATATCACTGACATTCATCAGCATCCCTGCGTTACGGACACGCTTCCAGTCAATCAGATCTGCTGCTGCCGCTGCTTTTCTGTATTCTCCATCTTCCATAAGTTCCAGCATCTCTTCTGTCTTTAACTTATATTCATACTTATCCACTGTACTCACCTCATTGTCATTGAAATATTAGTTTTGGTCTGAATGTGTCCATTAGGCACTAGCCGATACTCTTTCATTATTCTACCATATGAGGTCTGTAATGTCAAAAAAATGCACCTTCAATTCCTTTTGAAAGTGCATTTTTAGTGTTATTTAATTGTATTATTATTATAATTTTATATTTTGTATCGGAGATTATTCGCGATTCTACGTTCCTGTGAGACCTTTGTCGTCTGTTATTTTATCACCTGAATGATTTTCATATCCATTCAATACTTTATGTATTAAATCTTCTGTCAAGTCATTCCTGCTTTTATAACAAATCTGAGATTATAACATGTCCTTTCAATGTTTCTTTACACATTTTTCATTCTATGTTATATGCGGTATTTTTATTCAATACATCTATGAGTGATTCATCTTTTTCTCTTTGCTTCCAGTTTCCGTACTCTCCGATCTTTGATCTTCTTTTCTTTCTACTGGACTTTTACGCTTGGCAAAGGTCTCTTTCTTCACAGGAACCTTCACTCATCATACCACTGACATATTGATAAAAATCTGAAACTATACTGTCCATGGGACTGACCTCCTGTTGAACTTGTATTTTTAATCTAATCAGGCATCTGTTACTTTTGCCTTCTTAGTTAAATATCTTTGGGAGATTTCTTTCTCTCTTTGATGGTTATATAATAACATTCGGCGTCTAATTTGTCAATATATTCATTTGATTTTTTTATATTTTTTATTTATTATCTGCTTTGGTTGTAATTGTCTGAATTTTCAAACATTTCGATTAACAGATTTCTGCTCCAGCCGGCATTTCTTTTTCCGGTGTCATCAGTGCAAGGTTACCTTCTGCATCTTCTGCACAAAGCAGCATTCCCTCTGAAAGTACGCCTGCCAGCTTCGCAGGTTTCAGGTTTACAAGAACCATAACTTTCTTACCAACCATTTCTTCCGGTGTGTAATGTGCTTTGATTCCGGATACGATCTGTTTTACCTGGCTTCCAACTTTTACCTGAGAGCAGAGAAGCTTTTTGGATTTCTTTACAGCCTCACATGCAATGATCTCTCCAACCTGGAACTGCATTGCTTCGAACTGCTCAAATGTGATCTCATCTTTCGGCTCAATGTCGATAACAGCTTCTTCCTCTTTCTTTTCTTCTACCTTCGGATGAAGTTCTTCAACTTTCTTCATAACCTCTTCGAGATCCATTCGCTGGAACAGGATCTCCGGTTTCTCTGTTACATGTCCGTTACCAAGCTGCTCAAGGATCTTCTTACTTGTAGAAGGCATAAAGGATTCAAGAAGTCTTGCACCTTCAGAAATGCTCTGGATCAGATTCCAAAGTACTGTAGAAAGGCGATCCTTCTTGGATTCATCTTTTCCGAGTACCCAAGGAGTTGTCTCATCAATGTATTTATTGCAGCGTTTGAACAGATTGAAGATTTCTGTAATCGCATCGGCAACGCGGAGGTCTGCCATCTTAGCATCAACTGCTTTAGAAGCATTCTCTACAACTGCTTTCAGTTCTGCATCTACATCTTCTACAACACCCTTATCTTCTACTGTTCCGCCGAAGTATTTGTTTGTCATAGAAACAGTTCTGTTTACAAGGTTTCCAAGTGTATTTGCAAGGTCAGAGTTCATACGCTCTACCATCAGCTCCCAGGAAATAACACCGTCATTCTCGAATGGCATTTCATGAAGTACGAAGTAGCGAACTGCATCTACGCCAAAGAAATCAACGAGTTCATCTGCATAAAGAACATTTCCTTTAGACTTACTCATCTTACCGTCTCCCTGAAGCAGCCACGGATGTCCAAACACCTGTTTCGGAAGTGGAAGATCAAGTGCCATAAGGAAGATTGGCCAGTAAATTGTATGGAAACGGATGATATCTTTTCCGATCAGATGAAGGTCTGCCGGCCACAGCTTGTTGAACTGCTCTGTACTGTTTCCGTCTGCATCATATCCGATTCCTGTGATATAGTTTGTAAGAGCATCAAGCCATAC
>OHZV01000337.1_pt1 | contig 9076 bp, 10 predicted proteins | sample 1580631 | NCBI WGS metagenome assembly OHZV01 (sample SAMEA3882504, study PRJEB24775) | human gut metagenome | biome: human-associated habitat; feature: intestine environment; material: feces | place: Netherlands | collected 2009/2010 | reverse complement strand
TTCAAGCATCTGATTTCGTGTATCTTCATCGTCAAAATCTGCTTTCGCATACATTTCAAAATATTTCTTTATACTGTTTTCATCTTCAACAAGTGCCTGTTTCAACTTTTCAGTTTCAATGGCTTCTTCAATGCCCGTCTTTTTTGTTCTCTACACAAACAAAAGAGTTCAACGAAATCTTGGGGTGCTTACACCACTGGAATTTCATGAACAAAAACTAAAAAACGTTGCATAAATAACCCGGTACATAAACTGTACCGGGGAAGAAAAAATTTTCGTTATTTAATTTGTCTACTTGACGGGTAGCACACCAAAACACTAGCTTTTTCTGGCTGCAGTTTTCTAAAAAAGTGCAACCAAAAATGCAACCCACATTTGGCAACTGCCCAATGGGCAGTGCCAAGAATGTTAATTTTGGGATTTTAAATTAAGATATACATGAAAAAAGAGAACAGCTGTCGCCATTCTCTTTTCTACAAACTTGAATTTGTCAGTATCTCTTTTTGCATGTTTTGGGTATCGTTGCTTCATAACTCATATCAAGCAACATTTTGGTTTTGTCATCTGATACGCTGCCATCCAGTGCAACAGTAATCCAGCTATCCTTGCTCATGTGATACGCCGGGAAGAAGCCGGGTTCCTCTCGTAGTGTGCCAATCAGAATTGGGTCACATTTGAAATCGACCACTTTCAGCATTTCTTCGCCTTGCAGCCCCAGCTTGTTCTTTGGTACATCCATAATCAGAGCAAACCACTTCCGATTATTACAATGCCGGAACACCTCATAATTCGGATATTTGAGCCACGGATAATCTGTCTCAGCGTTATATGTCTCCATTATAAATGATTCTAATTCTGCGCGTTTCATAACCTCACCTCTACAACTTCTAGCTTTCTGCATGTTACTATATAGTTTTGATTACCTGTTCTTCTGCATTTTGGCCGAGGGATAATCTCTTCGTGGAAAAAATAATTGACCACGATAGGCGGATCGTTGAACGGGCGTTTGATGGAATCATCATCCCGGACATACAGTAGCCCTTCCTCTTGGCAAAACTGCCGCATCTGCGCATCCAGCATTGACCAGTAGCTGCGTTCTTTTTTATTGTAAATGGTATCGTACAGCGGCAGCAGGTCTGGATGTTTTTCCGTTATATAGTCAAAAATCGTTTTCTTATAACCGCCCCGCAAGTTTAGGTTTTCCAGCCAGACCAAATTACATTGATTCTTCGCCCGGTGGATGATGGAGGGCAGGTCGGTGAGGCCGGGGAAAATCGGCGAGATAAAGCAGGTGGTGCGCACACCAGCATCATGGAATGCTTTCATAGCGGCCAGCCGCCGCTCAATGCTCACTGCATTGTCCATATCAGCGCGAAAATCTTCGTCCAGTGTGTTTGATCGACCAGGATACCCGCGCATTGGGGAATGTTTTAATGAGGTCAAGGTCACGCAGCACCAGGTCAGACTTGGTAGCAATACTGAGGCTACATCCGCTGCCCTGCATCTGCTCTAAAATGGCGCGGGTGCGGCAGGCGGTTTCCTCCAGCGGCTGATATGGGTCGGTCACGTAACAGAGAAACAGTTCTTTCCCTGCATACCGCTCCGGGTGTTTGATTTCCGGCCAAAATTTAACGTCTATGAACTCTCCCCAGGGCTCCGGGTGATTGGTAAAACGCTTCATAAAAGATGCGTAGCAATATTTGCAGCCGTGGCCACAGCCCACATAAGGATTGACCGAATAATAATCACTCACAGGCAAATTGGATTTTGTGAGGACGCTTTTTACTTCAACGTTTCAGATGATTGGCTCCATTGTATGTATGCTCCTTTGATTTTGCTTATTTTTCACGGGACAGTTTCATCATATCCTTCATATCGGCAAAACCGATTGTTTGATACAGCGGCCTGCCTTTGTCTGAGGTTTCAAGATATATTTTTGAAATATGCCGCTGACGAGCCTGCTCTACAAGCCACCTGACGATTCTGTTCCCTATGCCGTGTCCGCGAAACTGCGGCCGGGTATAAATGTTCATCAGGTAGGCACATTTCCCGTTTAGATTGTCCGGTGAGGGCATCTCATGATAGAGGCATATCCCGCCGCAGCCGACGATTTCCTCCCCTACGTAGGCAAAGCAGGCAATATGTCCGCCCTGCGGCAGTTCTGTTTGATAGTAGCGGCGATTTTCCGATTCCAGCTCTGTTACAGACCGCTCCGAGGGGATGGAGAATACCTCATGCAAGACTTCCATTCGCCATTGCATCAATACATTCAGGTCCTGGATCGTGGCCTGCCGGATCTGAATCTCCATTATAATGCCCCCGCTTTCATTACCACCGGCAGTTTCGACACATCCGGCTTACCGTTGACATTCAAAGGAATCTGCTTCATCTTCACAAAGAACTCTGGGATCATAAAGGAAGTCAGATTTTCAGACAGTTCTTTTTTTACTTCCGAGACTTTCAGCTTATTGTCGGAAGGCACCACATAGGCGGTCATATAGGACAGTCCATCCTCGTCTGTAAAAGCCCGGACAATAGCCTGCTGCACATCCTTGCACCGATAGAGCCGGGACTCCACCTCGGCAAGTTCCACCCGCTTGCCGTAAATCATGATCTGGTCGTCCTTGCGGTGCAGGAATGCAATGTTGCCATCCGGCAGGATATAGCCCAAATCGCCGCTGCGGTACATGGTGCTACCGTCCGGCTGCCGCTCAAAAGCGCTGTTTTCCTCGGCATGGTCGCCAATGTAGCCCAGAGATACACCGCCGCCATAAATGCAAATCTCACCCGTCTGCCCTTTGGCAACCTCGTTGCCAGACTGATCCAGAATCCTGATCTGCGCACCTAGTACAGGATGACCGATGGGATAGGTACCGTCCTCCAGCACAGTTCCACTATTACAACGGTAATAGGAGGCGCAGACCGTTGTCTCGGAGGGGCCGTAGGTGTTGTAAACCTCTGCTTTGTTCAGCAGGTGATCCACATAAACGCCCCGCAACACATCGCCGCCGCTGATAAGCAGCCGCAGAGAGGACGGAATGACAGACAGGTGGTTCATTTCTGCCAGCAGATACGGAAAGCCGCTGATCATAGTCACATGGTGACGTTCCACAAAAGCCATCAACGCATGGATGTCGGCCTTATCCTCGTCAGCGGGGATGGCCAGAGCGGCACCATTCAGCAGACTGGTGAACACTTCCTCCACAAAGATGTCAAAAGAACAGACGGAATATTGCAGCATGACATCACCGGGGCCGGGATGGAACTCGTTGGCAAAGGCACGGACATAATGGCAAACATTGCGGTTGGTGACACAGACACCTTTGGGCCGCCCGGTGGTACCTGACGTATACAGCACATAGGCGGGGCGTTCCGGGTCTTCGATGGCGTTGCGCTTCCAGGAGGGCGTCTCCACGCCGCAGATCTCACAATCTGTATAGCGGATGGGGAAACTGCTCAGTTTGGGCGCAAAGGCGTGTTCCGTCAGCACAAAATCCACCTGTGCCTCGGTCATCATGTCATGGATGCGCCCGGTGGGAAAATCCGGCTCGGCTGGGACATATCGGCCGCCGCATTTGAGTACCGCCAGAATCGAGGCAATCATCTCGGTTCGGTGACGCATGACGATGCCGATGCTGTGTACTTCCTGCGGAAAGCTGCACGTGATCATATCCACCATGTTGGACAGCTCTCCAAAAGTCATGGCGCGGTCGTTTTCAATGATAGCCGGGGCATTTTCATGTTCTTTAACTACTTTCTGAAAAAGCGAATAAATCGTATCCATCGTTTTATCTCCTTGTCGGTTTATCTATTTAATATCCAGTGAATGCCAGCCGCTGTGCGCTTGTTGCACGCCTGATAGTGGCTGCCACTGTTCAGTACGAAGGTGGTTTCGATGCCTTTCCCGTGGCACAGTGTTTCTATCTCCTGCGTATTCTGCTGCACAACGTTCAAAATCGGATTATCGGTGGAGCTCTCCTTGTCTCCGAGAGAAAAATACAGACAGTCAGGTTTGCGCTTCATCTCATGGGAGCACACATATTCCATGATGCCCTCAAACCAGAAGGAACCTGACATACTCGCTGCGCGGGCAAACACATCCGTTTGGTAGAGAGCGTAGAGGGCGAACAGCCCAGCCAGCGAGTAACCGGCGAGGCCCCGCCAGGCGGGCGCACCGGGAAGGAGCGCTTCCGCTTCCGGCATAATTTCATCCAGAAGCAGTTTCAGGTAATCATCCGCACCCCCGGTGCAGGGCGTATCGTGTTTAGAGATCGGCCCCATATACCACGGTGTCATGTCATGATCCCATTTCAGATTACTGACCGCCACCAGACAGAAATCTGGGCAGCCGAGCGCCATCAGGTTTTTATACACACTGTTAACGGCATTGGAAAAGGTGTTGAGATAGATAACTGGGCTGCCCGGCTTTGCGCTTGGGTATATGTCCACTCTTTTTTGTTCTATGGTTAAAGAAGTCACCTTGTTGCCTCCTCTCTTGACGATTCATTGTATAAATATTGTACGGTATCCGAAAACGAAAGCAAGTACGCAGAAAGTTCGTACATAGTATCAAACTACTGACCAAGGCTATAAACAGGAGGAAGTAGCCGTTGGCGATGTTGTCTGTCTATATGTTACGGCCCCGGTTTCCGCTGTTCTATATCGGTGCGAAGCTACAGAAGTCAATATTCCTTACCATTATGATGATGGCAACGTACATATGAACCATGTGATGAGATTGAAAAAGCTGGATCAGTACAACCCGTCTTTTCTCCCGTTTGAGAAGCTGAAAGCCTATGGGATTGGTGCGGTACGTGGGCCACGAAGAATGCCTCACAGTCTGATTTGCGAACTGGAAAGGAATCGGTATGAGCAGTGATATTTGGAATCCCTGGCATGGCTGCCGCAAATACAGTGAGGGCTGTGACCACTGCTATATGTACTATCTGGACAATGAACGGGGCAAATCAGGCGGGGAAATTTATAAAGTCAAGACAAATTCCGATTTGTCGAGTTCAGTATACCACACCAAATGCAAAAAGAGAATATGTACGCCGCCCGCAGGCGGCAAAAGTCAGTCCGGGGGAAATTCCAGTTCGGCAAACTCTGCATCGGTCAGCAGTTTCAACTTTTCGATAACACCCTCCGACAGTTCCCGCAGGGCGGTTTCATCGGGCATCAGATAGCACTGCATCAGCCGCAACTCGTGTACCAGCCCCAGCCGGGTGCCGGTGTTGTAGAGCATCATCAGGGTCAATTCCTCGTGGTCAAAGTTCATGTTCAGCCCTCGCTTTCCGGCATCCAGTTGGGTTGCACTCCGGGGCATCGCACTTCTCCTTGAGCATTTGCAGAACAGAAGAGTGCTCCGGCTTTTTATCCAGAAACCCCGGCAGCTCCTTGAAGCCGATGCTGTCCACATAATGCACAGACACTTTGCCATTGCGTTTGAGTGCGATCACATCGCTGACCGACAGGCTGTGCCCCTCAAAATCCTGCGGACGGGAGAGGTTGAACATCTGAAATAGTTCTTCCAAAATCTCGTTGTTCGGCACATCCTGCCACATGGCGGGCAGATCAGCATAGTAGGTGACCTCGTAATGCTCCGGGTCGGGCGTTTTGCCTCGACGATTCAACTCCCGCATAGAAGCAAATCTTTCATCGAAGATTTTTTCGTCATGCCGCAGCTGCATCACCATATAAACATCGCACCCTGCGTTCAGAAACTTCTGCGGGATGTCCGTCATGGGTTCACCGTCAAAATTCTGGTTCCATTTTTGCTGCATCGTCCACCTCACAGTTCTGGCGCAGAACGTGCAGAGGATTTTGGCGCAGACGTATCACTTGCCAGTTCTGCCAGCTTTTCCAGTGTGGAAGGGCGATGGTCTGCACTCAGTTCCTCGGCTTCCGCAACTTTATCCATGACTGCATCGTAGTCCTGCAGTAGCCGCCGGCCCTTTTCCATGTGGTGTGCTTCCAGAATCTGCTCACGGGCTTCCTGAATGGTCAGTTCCGGGGCATCCAACTGCCCACCGTCCATCACGGAATAATCGCTGTGGTAGAGGGTGTAGTCCCATCCATCCTCACAGGACTGGATGGCAAGGTAGCCTTTGCCGCCCAGTTCCCACGCCGCCTGCTCGTCCTGTGTCTGAATCTCCGGGTAGAAGTCGGCATGGTTCCGCTCCATGACCTCGGCAAACTGGCAGATGTGGAACACATTGCCCAGACCGCCCATGTCAAAGTGGTAATCATCCAGATGTTCCAGCCGTGCCGTAAAGCTGCGCCCATCCGGGTAATCCACCTGAATCACGCCGCCATCTGGAATGCGGTAGAGATCGTCATAGTGGCTGTTGATGAGACGAATATCCTTCGGCAGCGTTTCCGGCTCCCAGATGCGCCGTCTGCCGATGCCCGCCTGCGGGATGTTTTCGAGGATCTTTACGCTTTCCTGTTGGATGACCTTGCGGTCATCGTCCGAAAGTTCAAACAGATACCAGTTCCGGGCGGCAGAAATGGCGTTCCTGCCATCGGGCGGCAGGTTCTTTTCCGAGATCTGCCCGCTTTCCAGCGGCTCACCAGTTACCTTGTTATAAGTGGCAAAGCCGACCCCTGCACCGTTTTCCCGGAGATGCAGATAGCGTTCATCGTTGATAAGGTAGACCGCTTCTTTTATCTGCTCCATCAGCACCCACCCTCAAATTCCAGCGAAAACTTGCTGCGGCCATCGGCTTCACAGGACAGCAGCACGGTGGCATTGTAGGTCTTGCCCTTGGCACTCTTGCAGTCCTTCAGCCGGACACGCCCATCCCGCAGCAGCTTGTCCGCCACATGGGAATCCAGCCGCTTGCCCAGACGCTTGAAGAACGCATTGTCCTTCCACAGCACGAAACGGCACTCCCTGTTCTCACAGAACCAGCCCTTTTCACGCTCCACAACATTTGCACCGCAGTTCGGACAGACACCAATGATTTTGTTTTTCATAAGCGCATTCGCTCCTTTTTTCATTTCCGTGTTCTTTACCAGTTCGGTAATCATCGTATTGATCTCGGTCATAAATTCGCTCGGCTCCATTTCGCCACGTTCGATTTGCAGCAGCTTTGTTTCCCAATCGGCGGTCATTTCCGGGGATTGGATTTCTTCGGGCATCACGGTGATGAGGGCTTTTCCCTTATCCGTGGGCAGCAGCACCTTGGTTTTCTTGGTGCCCTTGCGTTCCAGAAAGCCCTTCTGCACCAGCTTTTCGATGGTGGCGGCTCTGGTTGCCGGGGTGCCGATGCCCTGACGTTCTACGCCCTCCGGCATACTGTCTGCACTGGCGGTTTCCATCGCATGAAGTAGAAGGTCCTCGGTGAAATGCTTTGGCGGAGACGTTTGACCCTCTTTCAGTTCGACACCGGCAACGCTGCACTGGCTCTGCTCCTGCACATCGGGCAGAACAGCCGGTTCTTTCTGCTTGCCCAACAGTTCGCCCAGCATTTTCCGCTCCATGGCTCTCCATCCATCGGACAGCACCAACTTGCCTTTTGCGGAGAATTCCTCTCCGGCGCAGATGGTGGTGAGCGTAGTTTCTGCATAGCAGTGCGGTTCGCCCACAGCGCAGAGCAGCCGTGCGGCAATCAGCCGCAGGACATTCCGCTCCCCGGCAGGGAGGGCGGCAAGATCTGCGTTTGCCATGCTTTTCGTAGGCAGCAGCGCATGGTGGTCGGTGACCTTGCTGCCGTTGATGACCTGCTGCACATGGATGGGAAACGACTCTTCCACAGTAAACGCCCTGCCCGTATCCGTCACCAGCCCCGGCAGGGATGCCGCCATGTCCTCCGTCAAAAATCGGCTGTCCGTGCGGGGGTAGGTGATGAGCCGTTTTTCGTAAAGGCTTTGGGCATAATCCAAGGTCTGCTGTGCCGTAAATCCCAGCAGACGGTTGGCATCCCGCTGCAATGCAGTAAGGTCATAGAGCTGCGGCGGGCTTTCGGATTTCTCCTTGCGTTCCATCTTCTGCACCGTGACACGCCCCTCCTTTCGGCATTTGGAAAGCAGCAGTTCGGCATCCGCTTTCTGGGCAAACCGCTTGCTGGATGCGGTGCCGCCGTCCGCAAGGGTCAGGGCAACCGTGTAGAATTTCTCCGGCACAAAGGCGGCAATGGCGGCTTCCCGCACCACCGTCATGGCAAGCACCGGGGTCATAACACGCCCCACCGCCAGCGGTTGACCGTACAGGCACGAAAAAAGCCGGGACGCATTGATGCCGACCATCCAGTCGGCGCGTTCCCGGCAGAGTGCTGCGTTGTACAGCGCATCGTATTCAGTTGACGGTTTGAGGTGGGCAAAGCCCTCCCGGATAGCGTTTTCCTCCATGCTGGACAGCCACAGGCGGGAGAAGGGCTTTTTGCAGCCTGCTTGCTGGTAGACAAGGCGGAAGATCAGTTCGCCCTCACGCCCTGCATCCGTTGCACAGACAATGCTATCCACATCCGGGCGGTGCATCAGCTTTTGCAGGATACCAAATTGCTTCTCGGCGGACGCAGACACCAGATACTGCCACTGCTGCGGCAGGATGGGCAGGTCGGCAATGCTCCACTTGGTGTACTTTTCGTCATAGACATTGGGTGGAGCAAGCTCCACCAGATGACCCACGCACCAGCTTATCAGATAGCCGTTGCCCTCCAGATAACCGTTATTTCTGTTTGTCGCACCGAGAACCTTTGCGTAAGCCTGTGCGACTGAAGGCTTTTCCGCAATTACTAAGCGATAGGACAATTAACATTCCTCCAATCTTTTTTATAATGAATATTTGAGTTGAATTTTCATATAGTGCGCGATATAATGATTATAAAAAGTAACAGGAGGGGTGAATTTCAATGCAGGAACTTCAAAAAATCGCCGTGGTGATTGATGCCGATAATACCCAGATTTCAAAATTGGAAGATGTGTTTCATGAAATCTCAACACGCGGCAGAATTGTGGTAAAGCGTGCCTATGGCAACTGGCATAAACCAACGTTAAAAAACTGGGGTGAAATCATTAAGCGGTTGGCGATTAAAGCTGAGCAGCAATTCGACTATGTTTCGGGCAAGAACGC
>OHZV01000331.1_pt1 | contig 9172 bp, 8 predicted proteins | sample 1580631 | NCBI WGS metagenome assembly OHZV01 (sample SAMEA3882504, study PRJEB24775) | human gut metagenome | biome: human-associated habitat; feature: intestine environment; material: feces | place: Netherlands | collected 2009/2010 | reverse complement strand
GCGAGAAAGCCGATGGAGACTTTGGTCATGCCGTTATGGACCAGGTGAAAATGGCGTTATGCGATTCACCGCAGCCCATAGGCGAATCACTTGTGGGTCGGCGGAAGCATGCCGAAGTTGTTTTCATAATCATTCCAGGCGCTGGTCCAATCGTCCAGATATGCCTTCTTCACGCCATTCCAGTCACCGGTGCCCTGAGCGTACTCAAGCAGAGCGTTGCCCAGCTTGTTCTTCCACTCTTCGGACGGCATCATGGTGAAGTTCCAGGAGACTGCGGTCTTGTCGGAGTTCTGATCTTCAACAGCGGCCTGCACCAGCGGATTGTCGGACTTGACATCGCTGAAGGACTTGAACGGAGTGGTGAAGCCCATGGCGCTGGACAGGGAATCGATGCCGGTCTTGCTGGTGACAACCCACTTCAGGAAGTCCTTGGTGGCCTTCTTGTCGGCATCGGAAGCCTTGTCGTTGATGCACCAGTAGTTCTCGGAGCCAGTGGCCAGGCCCTGCTTCTCCTCGCCGTCCACGCCGATGTAGATGGGCAGCATACCCAGATTGTCGTCGCCCAGATCCTTCACGTCATTGTAAGCCCAAGTGCCGTTCTGGTAGAACACAGCCTTCTTGCCCACAAACTCAGCCACAGCGTCGTTGCCGGTCTTGGAAGCCAGCAGCTTGGGATCGCAGGTGGAATCGGTGATGTACAGATCCCAGATCTGCTTGTAGTTGTCCAGATAGGTGCCCTTGATGGCGTCGGTGGAGCCGATGCCGTCTGCCTTGTACTCGTAGTAGATGGGCAGGTTTGCCAGATGGGTCTTGAAGCGCCAGTCAGAAGAACCGTCCATGCCAGCGGAGGTGAAAGCACCGTCCACGCCCAGCTCAGCCTTACGAGCCTGAATGTCATCAGCGACCTTCTTCAGGTCGGCAAAGCCCTTGATGTCCTCCTGCTTGTAACCGGCAGCGGTCAGCAGTTCCTTGTTGTAGATGATGCCGTAGGTCTCAATGACGTATGCAATGCTGGTGACAGCGTCGCCGTCCTTCAGGGCGAAGGAGTCGCTGGTCAGCTCGCCGTACAGCTGGCTGCCGGACAGGTCGTAGCAGTAATCCTTCCAGTTTGCCAGACCAACAGGGCCGTTCACCTGGAACAGGGTGGGAGCCTCGCTCTTCTCCATCTCGCTCATCAGGGTGGTCTCATACTGGCCGGAAGCGGCGGTGACAACGGTCACAGGCACGCCGGTCTCCTTGGTGTACTCAGCGGCCAGATCCTGCCAATCCTGATCCTGCTCGGGCTTGAAGTTCAGGTAGTAGACCTTGCCGTCTGCCTTTGCAGCGGTGCTGGAAGCAGCGGTAGAACTGGCAGCAGAGGAAGCGGTGCTGCTGGAAGAGCCGCCGCAGGCAGCCAGACCCAGTGCAGCGGCGCCAACGCCGGCCGCCTTCAGGAAATTACGACGAGAAATACGATTCATACTGTGTTGCCTCCATCATTTTGTTCCGTTCAAACACAGCCGGGCAAACAGGCTTTGCCCGAAGGGCTGTGTGTTTTTCTGCCTCCAATATAAATTCTTTCGCTTCCTTGCTCAAGAGGTTTGTTGTTTCATTTTTTATAGATATTGCTTTCTGAAAAATTCTTTCAGCAAAAGTGCTAAAAATCTTTTAAAAGTTTCAGCATAATCCCCAACCTGTAACTATTTTGACATATTCCGAAGAGACTTGAGAAACAAAAATATAAAAATCAGCCTAAAATCAGGGCTTGCTTTTTTTGTGTGTTCCCTCTATAATGAGGGTAAAGTGCACGAAACAACGCACCATTTTTTGACAATATTTTTAGAATGTTGCGTTTGTTTTTAGAAAATTTGCGTTTCCCGAAGGAGCCGATCATCTATGAGTACCCAGCGCTTTGATATCCGCCACGCGCCCGCCCCGCGGGAATCCTTCCGTCTGCTGTACATCAGCAAGAGCCGGTTTGGCGGCGATTGGAACAGTACCACCCACACCCACTCCTGCACGGAGCTGTTCTACTGCCTCAGCGGCGAGGGACAGTTCTACCTTGCCGGGCAGCTGTTCCCGGTAAAGCCGGACGATATGGTCATTGTGAACCCGCAGGTGGAGCATACCGAGCTTAGCCTGAACGCCTCGCCCTTGGAGTATATCGTGCTGGGCGTTGCCAGCATGGAGTTTTTGTTCAGCAAGGCGGATACGAACTACGCCATCTTCAATTGCCGGGAGAACCGGGAGCGGATGGTCACGTTGCTGCACATGCTGCTGGCCGAGGCCGACCGCAGCTTAGACGGCTGCGAGACCGTTTGTCAGGACCTGCTGGAGGTACTGCTGATCTGGCTGGTGCGCTGCACCACCATTTCGCTGCAGCTGGAGGAGGCTGCCCCGACCGAGAACCGGGAGTGCGCCGAGATCAAGCGGTATCTGGACACCAACTACCGCGAGGATATCTCGCTGGACCTGCTGGCAGAGCTTGCCCACCTGAACAAATACTATCTGGCCCACACCTTCCAGAAGGCGTACGGCATTTCTCCCATCACCTACCTGAACCGCCGCCGCATTGAGGAGAGCAAATATATGCTGGGCAACACCGGTTACAGTCTGGCGCAGATCAGCGAGTTGATGGGCTTTTCCTCTCCCAGCTATTTTTCCCAATGCTTCCGCAAGGCGGAAGGCTTGACCCCCAATGAATACCGCCGTCAGGTGCGGCAGGGACAACGCCCTGCCCCGTCAAAACGGCATGAAGTATAACGAAAACGAGGAATTTATGATGAAATCCGTTACCCTTTCTCTGCTCCAGTCTGCTGCAAATGCCTTTGATTTTGGCGGGCCTGTGCTCTGCGATGCTCACCACTATGGTGAGGGGCATATCAACGACACCTTTGTGGTCTGGCGGGAAGATCATTCCAAACGCTTTATTTTGCAGCGCATCAACACAGATACCTTTACTAACCCGGTGGGCCTGATGGAGAATGTCTGCGGCGTGACCCGGCATCTGCGGGCGAAAATTCTTGCCGAGGGCGGCGACCCAGCACGGGAAACGCTGAATGTCATCCCAACTTTGTCGGGGTCGACTTGCTATCTGGATGCAGACGGCGGCGCATGGCGTGCCTACGACTTTGTAGAAGATACCATCTGTTTGCAGCAGGTCGGCAGCGAAACCGACTTCCGCACCGTGGCCGAGACACTGGGCAAATTCCAGAACCAGCTGGAGGATTACCCGGCCTCCACCCTCCACGAAACCATCGCCCGCTTCCACGACACGCCCAACCGCTATGCCAATTTTGAAAAAGCCCTCGCCGCCGATGCACTGGGCCGGGCAAAAAATATCACGTCGGAAATCGAATTTATCCATGCGAGGGAGCAGGACTGCCATGTCCTGCTGGATCAGCTGGCAGCTGGCGAAATTCCTCTGCGCGTCACCCACAATGACACCAAGATCAACAATGTCCTCATCGATGCCGCTACCGGAAAAGGCATCTGTGTCATTGACCTCGACACCGTGATGCCGGGACTTTCGGCCTACGACTTCGGCGATTCCATCCGCACCGGTGCCAACGACTGCGCTGAGGACGAACCTGACCAGAGCAAAGTCCATTTTGACCTGCATCTGTACGAAGTGTTCGCCAAAGGGTATCTCTCCACTGCCGGGGCATCCATGAGCATGGCAGAAAAAAAGAGCCTTGCATGGGGTGCAAGGCTCATGACGCTGGAATGCGGCATCCGTTTTCTGACTGACTATCTGGAGGGCGACCATTATTTCCATATTGCTCGCCCGGATCACAACCTCGACCGCGCCCGCACCCAGTTCACACTGGTGCGGCAGATGGAAGAGGTTTTCGATCAGATGCTGGAAATCGTCTGCCCGGACAATCACTGATTTCGCAATCTCCTCCATTCGGATACAGCAAGAAGCATGGACGCTCTCCTTTTCGGGGGCGTCCATGCTTCTTTTTACAGCTTATCGCTATTGTCTGTGGCTTTTGGCAGGGTGCATCCTATTCAGGGGCGCCCCCTGCTTTTTTACTATGCTTCATCATTTTCTGCGCGCAGCATCCGGTATCCGACACCAACATGGGTCTGGATCAGATGCGGCGCATCCGGGTATCGTTCCAATTTTTTGCGCAGGGATGCCATGTAAACTCGCAAGGAAGCAATGTCATTTTCCTGCGTACTGCCCCATACTTTCTGCGTGAGGGAGGTATGCGTCAGCACTTTGCCCACATTATGCGCCAGCACACACAGCAGTTTGTACTCGATGGGGGTCAAATGCAATTCATTCTCGCTCAGCCAGACGCAGCCTGCCGAGAAGTCGATCTTCAAAGGACCATTGACAAAAACCGGACTATTTATGCCGTCAGAAGCCAGCAGATTCAATCGGCGCTGCGTTACACGCAGTCTTGCCAGCAGCTCATCCACGGAAAACGGCTTTGTCAGATAATCGTCTGCGCCGTTGTCCAGTGCCTCGATCTTATCAGAATCTTCGCTCCGGGCACTCAGGACGATGATGGGCAGGTTCGACCATGTGCGGACGCTGCGGATGACCTCGATGCCGTCTATATCGGGCAGCCCAAGATCCAGCAGCATGATGTCCGGATTGTGGCTGGTAGTCATCATGATCGCCGTTTCCCCATTGGAAGCAGTCAGATATTTATAGCCGTGGGTTTTCAGGGTCGTTGTGATCAGACACCGTACAGGAACATCATCCTCTACGACCAGAATGGACGGCTTATTCATGAATGTTCACCTCGCTTTGCGGCAATGCAAAGGAAAAGACACTGCCATTGGGAATGTTGTCACGCAGGGTCAATGTTCCGCCGTGAGCCGTCAAGATCGCACGGCAGAGGGGCAAGCCCAGTCCAAGGCTGCGGTGGCTGTCTGCGATGCGGCTCTGCCCGGTATAAAACATCTCGAACACCTGTGCTTTTGCGCGATCCGGAATGCCGGGACCGTTATCTGCAACGTCCACTACGACCTGATGGTCTTTCCGGTAAGCCGAAATCTGAATGACCGAGCCCACGGGGGTGTATTTGATGGCGTTATCCACCAGATTGACAACGACCTGCATGATCAGCCGTGCATCCACATTGACCAGGAGGATCTCGTCCCCATACTGTGTTGTGATGGTGTGTTCGCAGCTTTTCCGGTTGACATGATGCAGTGCTTCTTCGATCATTTCGTCCATCAGCTGCGGTGAGATCTGCAGATTCATCCGCCCATCCTCAATGCGGGTGATGGAAAGCAGATTTTCCACCAGACCGATCAGCCATTGTGCATCGTCAAAAATATCGGTGCAGATCTTGTTCCGGGTCTCTGTATCCAGCGTTTCTCCGTTGGAAAGCAGATTGCTGGCATTGCCGGAAATGGAGGTCAGCGGGGTGCGCAGGTCATGGGAGATCGTGCGCAGCAGGTTTGCCCGCAGTTCTTCATTCCTTGCCTGCAATGCAGCTTGCTCTTTTTCCAGCGCGTTTCTGCGGTTTTCGATGGCCAGCGCACCTTCGCCCAGAATGGAAAGCAGCACACTGTTTTCAAAGGCATCCAGCGGTTTTTCGGACAGATCGATCCCGATCACTCCAAACACGCCGCCTCCGGTCCGAAGCGCAAGATAAAGCCCCTTTGCATCCGGGTAGCTATCCGTGCCTGCGCCGGAACGCTTTTTGTTGGCAAACGTCCAGTTTGCTGCATCACGTTCTTCCGGTGCAGAAAAGATGTTACACGGCACTTCCCCATCAATCTCAAAAACCTGTTCTGACCCAAGATCTCCGTTTTGTTCCGGGTAAACGATCAGACTCCGGTTCAGCAGCTTCATCAACTGGGACGCTGTCTGAGAGAGGATTTCTTCCTCGCTTTTTGCTCTCTGTAAAAGCTGATTTGTATCAAACAGTATTTTTGTACGGAACGCTGCCTGCGCAGACATTTTTGCATGATCCTTCAGCCGCGTTGTCAGGGTGCAGGTAATGATTGCAGAGGTCAGCATCAGGGCAAATGTAACCTGATAACCGGGATCATACGCATGGAATGTCAGGTATGGCTCGGTCATGAAGAAATTGTACAATGCTACACTGGCAACGGACCCCAGCACACCGCAGGTGTAACCGCTGGTACACAATGCGGTGAACAGCACCCCCAGCATATAGAGCATAATAATATTATAGCGTGCAAAGTCCAGTTGTAAGAAAAAGAAGCCGATGAGCGTGATGCAGCTCAGGATGCCTGCGGTGATCAGCAGATCACGGACAGACGGCAGAAGCGGACGGGTGAACAGCTTCCGTCCTGAACCGTAGCCGTTCTCTGCAGAAGCATCCGGGATGATGTAAATATCCAGATTAGGCGCAGTCAGCGTCAATTTTTCAGTCAGTGACGGTCCACTCCAGAAATGGCGGCGATGTACGCTGGAGCGCCCCAGCACGATTTTTGTAATGCCGGAGATGCGGGCAAACTCTGCGATCTGCTGCGGAATGTCATCCCCGTAGATCGTAGAAATGTCGGCACCTGCCTGCTCTGCCATACGAATGTGCTGCTGCAAGCGCCGACAGTCTTCTTTTCCCATCTGATCCGAGTCAGGCGTCCGGACATACAGAGCTGTAAAGGTCCCGCCAAACGCCTTTGCCATCGTTGCTGCCGTCCGCACGATCTTTGCATTGGAGGGAGAGGACGACAGACACGCCAGAATATGTTCAGTGGGTGGGTCGTTCTGATTCATAAAGATCACCTGCCTTGCCCACAGTATAGCACAATTTGATGGTCACGACCACCAGCCGCGTCTTTTTCCTTCCTGTCGAAGGATCTCCCGTCGTATGTGATCCAGCGCATCTGCTGCCCGGAAACCACTCACCATGACTCCAAGAACCATCAATAACAAAGCGACATCCATATGATCCGTCCTATCTTTTTAGAGCCGGAAACACTTCTGGATCGATGCGTATTTTCCCAAAACCAGCATACTTTCATCCCGGCACAGCTGCGTATCCGGCGTGATGTTCATATCGAGCTTTCCGTCTTTTTTCAGTGCAAGAATGTTGATGTTATACTTTTTTCGGATATTGATCTCGCCGATCGTACGATCCATCCATTCCGGCGGAATGGTCACTTCCATGATGGCGTGGTCGTCCTGCAGCTCGATATAATCGAGAATGTGTTCGGAGCTGTATCGGATCGCTGCCCACTTTGCCAGCTGCTTTTCCGGGTAGACCACTTCATCCGCACCGTTGCGCAGCAGAAACTTGGCTTGTACATCCCGCTCTGCACGCGAGACCACAAGCTTTGCGCCCAGCTCCTTGAGCAGTGATGTTGTTTCCAGTGAGCTTTGAAAATTGCCGCCGATGGTTACGATACACACATCAAAATTGCCGACACCAAGGGAGCGCAGAAAGTATTCGCTGGTGCTGTCACCGATCTGTGCATTCGTCACATAGGAAAGCACGGCATTCACACGGTCTTCATTGCTGTCGATTGCCATGACCTGATGACCCAGCTCATTCAGTTCCTGCGCAATATGGCGGCCAAAACGGCCAAGCCCAATCAAAAGAATCGATTTCATAGTTATCTCCTTTATCCGATTGCGATTTTCTCCTGCGGCAGACGAGAGTGGGCAGGGCTGCTGCCAAATGCCGCATAGATCAACGTCAATCCGCCAACACGTCCCAAAAACATCAGTGCGATCAGCACCCCCTGCGAAAGGATGCCCAACTGCGGCGTGATGCCCAATGTCAGACCTACCGTTGCCACAGCCGAAGCAGTCTCATACAAACAGACCGACATCGGCAGCTGCTCTGCCGTAGCAATGACAAAGGCTCCGAGGAAGAACAGCGTCAAATACATCCCTGCGATCGTGGCAGCATTCTTGACCGCGGAACCATCTATGCGCCGCCCGAAAAATTCGGCATCTTCTCTGCGGCGGAAGGTCGCCCACATATTGGCCAGCAGAACGGCAAATGTTGTGGTTTTCATGCCGCCTGCCGTGGAGCCGGGCGAACCGCCCAACAGCATCAGAACCACCATCAATGCCTGTGAAGTGCTGCCCATCGCAGCAAGATCAGCGGTGTTAAAACCGGCAGTACGGGGGGTAACGGATTGGAACATCGACAATAAAATGCGCTGCCGGGCAGAGCCTGCCGTGAACTCGAAGCAATAAAAGTACAGCGACGGCAGTACCAGAAGAAACGCCGTTGTGACAAGGATCACCTTGCTCTGCATCCGATAACGGTGAAAATCAAGGCGATAGGTACAAATGTCCTCCCATGTCAGAAAGCCAAGGCCGCCAAAGACGATCAGGGCCGCGATCACTGTGGTAAGCAATGGGTCACCTGCATACCGTGTCAGCGAAACAAATTTTGCCCCCTCTGTTCCCAGCAGGTCAAAGCCGGCATTGCAGAACGCCGAAATGGAATGAAACAGTGCATACCAGATCCCGCGCAAACCATAATCGGCGCAAAATGTCGGCAGCAGCAGTGCAGCACCGGCCAATTCAAACAGGGCGGTGATCCGCAGAATAAAGCCTGTCAGCCGCACGATGCCGCCCATCTGCGGGGCTGCCGTAGCTTCCTGCATCGTGCTGCGCTGCTTGAGGGAGATCTTTCGCCCGGAAAGCAGCGCAAAGGCAGCACCAACCGTAATGACGCCCAATCCTCCGATCTGGATCAGAAGAAGGATCACACTCTGCCCGAATGCCGACCAGTAGCTGCCGGTATCCTGAACCACAAGTCCGGTCACACAAAGGGCAGAGGTGGAAGTAAACAGTGCCTCATGGAACGGTGTGACGCACCGCTGTTGTGTAGCAATCGGGAGCATCAGAAGCAATGCGCCCACCAGATCAACTGCCGCAAAACCTGCAATAATGACCTGAAAAGAAGAAAAACGGTGCTGCCTGTAACGAGGATATTGAATCATAAAAGCTCCTTTACCTATCCGTGTGCATAAAGATTAGCATGGAATAGATAAAGGAGCCGTAAAGAAAATTGTAGAAGTATAAAGATTCCATTAAAATTGATCGGGCAACACCAAATAACAAATGCTGGACATCACCAGTTGAAAAACAGTAATATCCAGCATTCATTTAGCTTTCTAGTCCATGGCTCCCGGTTACGGTTTTCAAATATTCCTCCGGGTCACCATTCAGAATCAAATCCGCATAGCCCAGTGGGTCATTATAGACGAGATAGTCTAACTCCGATCTCTGCGC
>OHZV01000327.1_pt1 | contig 9243 bp, 7 predicted proteins | sample 1580631 | NCBI WGS metagenome assembly OHZV01 (sample SAMEA3882504, study PRJEB24775) | human gut metagenome | biome: human-associated habitat; feature: intestine environment; material: feces | place: Netherlands | collected 2009/2010 | reverse complement strand
GCGTTGTATTTTACGATTGCTACATCCATAAGCTGACGTTAATCTTAAGTTTACAGATGCAAAGATACGCATTTTCTTGCAATATAAAGAAAATATTGGCAAAAAGATTATAAAAGTGTGCGAATTTCTTTCAGATAGTAAGCGAAAATGGTATAATTATTCGTCTTTATTATCTGCGGAGCGTAAAATGATGGAAGTGGCTCCGATGGTAAAGAGTGTGCCGTCTTCTATGACGCGGCGCTCTCTGTCGCCCAAGATCACATTGTCGACAAAGGTTCCTGTATAGCTGGGACCGTCGCGCAATACATATTTCAAGTTGCCTTTCTTGTCGCGACTTACATTGATGACACAATGGTTCATGTCTACACTGGGGTCTATGGTCTCGATAGGGCAGTTGATGCCGCTGTTCTTCATGTATCGTCCTATGATGTTGTCGCCCATCTGCAGGGGAATGACCTGCTTGTAGGCGAAGACATTCTCTATCACAACGATAGAGCCAAAACCATGCTCGTTGGCTCTTTCGTCGAGCTTTTCCTCCTTTTGAGTCTCGCGCAGCTTGGACACACCCATGCGTATGCCGAACTGCTTGTTGCATTGTGGGCATACAAAGACGAGACTTTGTCCTGCCTGGTACTTGGTCTCGTCGAATGTGATAAAGTTGTCACACTTGGGGCATCTTACTCTTTTCATGCGCTTATTCTTTTACGAGGGTTATCCATCCGTCGGCAAAGGCCTCGTGATGGTGCAACTGGTTGAGCGCTGTGTAAGCTTGTTGCTCGGTTTCATAGGAACCATAGACCACCTTTACATTGTTGGATGTAATGAGTACTCTGGTGTCCTTGAAGCCCTTGGCCTGCAGACTCTCCGTATAGGTAGCTGCATTGCGCTTGGTAACACGACTTGCCAGCACGATGCAATAGTGTGGCTTGGCTATTTCTTGCTTTTCAATCTCTGCTTTGTCTGTACTTTCGGCATTCCCCTCAATCTCTGTTTTCTTCTCGACTTCGCTGGCTACAGCCTCAAGTGCCTTGATGCTGTTGTCCTTTACCATTTCCTTAGGCATAAGACGGTTCAACATGCTGATGTCTACCTTGCTCTTCTGCACCTGTGGTGTGTCGAGTGGGGTAGAGAGCGTGAAGAAGGCAATAAGGGCGATACATGCAGCCACGGCATTGCGCAGCCAGCTCTTTCTAATCTGTACGAACTCGCTGCTTTCCTCTTCCTCCTCCTCTTGTTCGTTTAAGGATACTGTATCTGTTGTGGCTTATTGGCTGCCCTTGTTTTCTTCCACCTGTTGGTTGGAATTGCTGTCGAAAGGTATGATTTCGGCTGATGCCGCTGTCTCCTCGTTGCTGGCAGATGCGCCAAGCTCCGCAAGTGGCTGCATGACAAAGCCGTCCAAACCATAGTAGTTTGGAGTCAGCAGGCCAGCCTCGCAGGGCTTAAAGGTATATGTGCCCTGGCTGTTGAGGTAGAGAGTACCTATGTCCGTCAATTCGTATTTCCCGTTGATGTCGAGCTCGGCGCGAATCTCTCTCACGTCTTCTGCGATACGGCTCAGGGCATCAGGATAGCTGATGTCATAGGCCTCTACATATGAAAGCGCGAGGAGCGAATCGTTCATAGTGAGCTGTGGATTGAAGCCAATAGTCCTCAGTGGTGGCAAAAACATGTTGTCTCTGCCATCATATCTTGCATCTACATGATGAGCCATGAAGCCTCCAAAGTCGGGGACTATCACGCAATCGTTGCTCAAAAGTAGGATCTCTATATGTCTTTCCAGTTCAATCACGTTTGCAAAGATAGTTATTTTTTTTCTTCCCGCCAACAATTTTATATAAAAAATAAGTAATAGACGATAAAAAGTTTTATTTGTTTTGCCGTTTCAAAAAAATATATTATCTTTGCCATATATATAAAATAAGGTATAGTGCTATTGCTTGCTGGAAACGGTTCAGGCGAAGCAGAATAAACTAAAGAGTAATGGAATATTTGAAGACTGAGATTGAAGGGGTCTACGTGTTGGAGCCCAGGGTTTTTCGTGATGCACGTGGCTATTTCTTTGAGTCATGGAGACAGGCTGATTTCGATCAGCATATAGGTCGTCATGTAGAGTTTATACAGGACAATGAGTCCAAGTCGAGCTATGGTGTTCTTCGTGGACTGCATTATCAGAAGGGCGAATACTCACAGGCCAAGTTGGTGCGTGTCATCCGTGGTCGTGTGCTCGATGTGGCTGTCGATATTCGTAAGAGCAGTCCTACTTTTGGAAAGTATGTGGCTGTGGAACTGAGCGAGGACAACAAACGACAGCTTTTCATCCCTCGTGGCTTTGCTCACGGCTTCCTGGTTCTGAGCGACGAGGCTGTGTTTACCTATAAAGTAGATAATGTGTACGCTCCACAGCACGAGGCCAGCATCCGCTGGAATGATAAGGACATCCACATCGAGTGGCCCATTTCTGCCGATGATGTGCTCACCTCAGAGAAAGATCTCCTCAAGGCTACATCGCTGAAGGATGCCGAGGTCTTCGAGTAAAGAGAGAACAGTGTGGCCCATTTTTTTTCACAGTCACAGAAAAGGAAAATTAAATCATTGATGAAACGCAATATTATATTATTGGTCATAGGGTGCCTGATGGTGTTTTCGGCTTGTAAGGAACGTGCCCAGAAGGAAACGTTCAAAGAAGACATGAAGGCCAAGCGGATGCTGCAGGGCATGTGGATTGACGAGGATGATGAGGATGTGGTCTTTCGGGTGAAGGGCGACACTATTTATTATCCAGACTCTACCAGTATGCCTGCCTATTTTTATGTGTCGGCAGACACCTTGGTGATACGTGGTGCCAATGATATTCGCTATGCTATCGTGAAACAGGCCGCTCATCTCTTCGAGTTCAAGACTCAGAATGGAGATGTGCTCAGGTTGGTGAAGACCAATGACAAGACCTATCTCAGTTCTTTCAAGCATCAGCAGCCCGTGGTGCTCAATCAGGGACAGCTGGTTCGGAGAGACACCATCGTGACTTTTGGAGCAGAGAAGTATCATCTTTATACACAGGTCAATCCTACAACCTATAAGGTGCTCAAGAGTACCTATAATGAAGATGGAGTGGGGGTAGACAATGTGTATTATGACAACATCGTAAATGTGAATGTCTATCATGGAGCCTCGCGACTTTTCGGGCGTGACTTCCGCAAGCAGGACTTCAGCCGTAGGGTGCCTGACTCTTTCCTGAAGCAGGCGGTGCTGAGCGATATCGTTTTCCGTGCTGCCGACAAGGCGGGCGTACATTTCCGTGCTGTCCTTGCCATGCCCGACAGCTCTGTCAGCTATCAGGTAGAAGTGACTGTTTCCTTTGATGGTCAGCTTAAGATCAGTACAGCAGGCGCTTGATGTGCCTCTGTACTGATTTTTTTTTGCCTCATTTCTTTTGTCATTTACGAAAAAATAAGTAGCTTTGCAAACATGACAGTAACGCTTATCATTTTTATCATTACCGTTGCCATGTTTATATGGGGCAGGGTGAGGGCCGACATTGTGGCACTTACCGCCCTGGCAGCACTCCTTGTTTTCGGAATTCTTACTCCCACAGAAGCTCTTGCAGGCTTCTCCTCGCCTATTGTCATCATGATGATTGGCCTCTTTGTGGTGGGTGGGGCCATCATGCAGACTGGTCTTGCCAAGTTGACGGGCAACAAACTCATGGCGCTTTCGCACGGCAACGAAACCGTCACCTTCCTCTTGGTGATGCTTGTCACCTCGTTTATCGGAGCCTTTGTCAGCAATACGGGTACGGTGGCTCTGATGATGCCCATCATCGTAAGCCTTGCCGCAGCATCAGGCTTACAGTCCTCACGTTTCCTCATGCCCCTTGCCTTTGCAGGTAGTCTGGGCGGAATGCTTACGCTTATCGGTACTCCGCCCAACCTTGTCATCGACGAGGTGCTGACCGAGGCTGGCTATCAGTCGCTCAGCTTCTTCTCTTTCATGCCAGTGGGCCTTATCGTCATTGCCATTGGAATCATCGTGCTCATGCCTCTGAGCCTACTTTTCTTGAGTCGTAAGCAGAGTGGAAAGAAAAAGCAGAGTGGCAAGTCGCTCGACGACTTGGTGCAGGAATATCGTTTGCTCGACAATCTGCATCGGTATATTGTGCCAGCCAATCGCTCCACGGCAGCGCTTGATGAGCACGGGGAGAGGCTCGACATCGTAGGCAAGACGCTCAAGGAACTCAGTATACAGAAACTGTATGGAGTGAGTGTCATCGAGATAAGAAACGAGAAAAAGTCGCGCTTGGGACTGATGAAGGACATCAACCAGAATATGGCGAAGAGCAGCAGCGTCATTGGAGAGCATGACACCTTATATATAATGGGTGACGAGGCTAAGATGCAGCGCTTTGCAGCCGACTATGGTCTGCGCAAGATGAAGGACGTGAAGATAGACTTTTATGACTTGGGACTTTCCGAGATTGTCGTCATGCCCACTTCTCATTTTGCAGGACTCAGAATCGGTGAGGCCAATCTGCGTAAACGCTTTGGTATGAATGTATTGGGAATCCGTAGAGGAGACGAGTACATCACCGACAATCTTATTGGCACCCGACTGCATGTGGGCGACATGCTCCTGGTGCAGGGCGAGTGGACCAACCTTGCTGCCGATACAGCCAACTGGGTGGTGCTCGACCAGCCTGAGAAGACTGCCGACAAGGTACTTCTCGACTACAAGGCTCCTGTGGCCGCTGCCATCATGTTGCTGATGGTGGTGATGATGGTTTTCGACTTTATTCCTGTGGCTCCGGTCACAGCCGTTATTATAGCAGGTCTGCTGACTGTCTTTGCCGGATGTTTCCGAAATGTGGAGGCTGCCTATAAGACTATCAACTGGGAGAGCATCGTGCTCATTGCCGCCATGATGCCCATGTCTACAGCCCTTGAGAAGACAGGAGTCTCGGCTTTGGTGTCGCAGACCCTGGTAGACAGCTTAGGAGCCTTAGGCCCTACAGCTCTCTTGGCAGGCATCTACTTCACCACATCGCTCATGACCATGTTTATCAGCAATACAGCCACTGCTGTGCTGATGGCTCCCATTGCCTTGGTGGCAGCCCAGCAGGTAGGGGTCAGTCCTTATGCTTTCCTCTTTGCTGTTACCTTAGGAGCCAGTATGTGTTTCGCCTCTCCCTTCTCCACACCGCCCAATGCGCTGGTGATGAAAGCAGGAGGCTATACGTTTATGGATTATGTCAAGGTGGGTTTGCCTTTGCAGATTATTATCGGCATTGTCATGACCTTCGTGCTTCCCTTGCTGTTCCCGTATTAGCGCTTTGTCATTTTGGTCATTAGTCATTTTTGGCTGTTAGAAGTTATAGGAATGTTTTTTTCTTTTTTAACTCTCGATGCTTACTCTTGTTGAATAAAAATAACTATCTTTGTGCGATAATTGAACCTATTTTCGTCACACATTAAAAATACACAGCAAGATGGAAATGAACGAGGAGTCCCTGAAAGCCTGGGACATTATAGAGAAGACGAGTGCCAATTTGTTTCTTACAGGTAAGGCTGGTACAGGAAAGACAACCTTCCTGAAGGAACTCAAGCGCAGGTCGCCAAAGCGTATGGTGGTCTTGGCTCCTACAGGAATCGCTGCCATCAATGCCGGTGGTGTGACCATTCATTCCTTCTTTCAGCTGCCCCTTTCGCCTTATCTTCCGGGTACTACATTCGCTGGTGGTGAGAAGAAGCGGTTTCAATTCAGCAAGGTGAAGCGAAACATCATTCGTACGATGGATCTCTTGGTCATCGACGAGATCAGTATGGTGCGCAGCGACTTGCTTGATGCCATCGACTCGGTGATGCGCCGTTATCGTAAGCACGATCTGCCCTTTGGCGGCGTTCAGTTGCTCATGATAGGCGACCTGCAGCAGTTGGCTCCCGTAGTGACAGAACATGAGGAAAGTATGTTGCGCCAGTATTACGACACTCCTTTCTTTTTTTCGAGCAAGGCGTTGCAACAGGCAAGCTATCTCACCATAGAACTGCAGACCGTCTATCGTCAGCAGGACGAGAGGTTTGTGGCGCTTCTCAACCAGATAAGGGAGAACAAGGCAAGCGACGAAACCCTTGCTGCACTTAATCAACGTTATATTCCCGATTTTCAGCCTCCTAAGGGTGGTGACTACATTCGGCTTACTACACATAATATCCCTGCTCAGCATATCAATGAGCAGGAATTAGGCAACTTACCCTCTCAAGTATATGGTTTCACGGCAGAGGTGGAGGGCAACTTCCCCGAGACGTCCTATCCTGCCGATTTCAAGCTGCTGCTGAAGAAGGGAGCTCAGATTATGTTTATCAAGAACGATGCTGACCACCGGTTCTATAATGGTATGATAGGCGAGGTGACGGCTATTGATAACCAGGAGATCAGGGTCATGGGAAAGGACAATGGCGAAGAGTTTATACTGGAAAAGGCAGAATGGAGCAACTCGAAATACACACTCAATGAACAGACGCAGGAGATAGAGGAAACCGTGGAGGGCACCTTCCGACAGTATCCCGTTCGACTGGCATGGGCCATCACTATCCACAAGAGTCAGGGACTTACCTTCGAGCATGCCATCATTGACGCCTCGCGATCCTTTACCCATGGTCAGACCTATGTGGCGCTGAGCCGTTGCAAATCGTTGGAGGGAATGGTGCTCAGCAGCCCTTTGTCTCGTTCTGCCATCATCAGCGACAGTACCGTCGATTCGTACAACGATCGTATGGTTTCTCCTACGAAGGAGCAGATTGCTACGCTGCAGCAGCTCTATGTTCAGCAATGTATAGCCGAGCTTTTCGACTTTCGTTCCCTGCAGCAAAGCTATGACTTGCTGTTGCGTTGCTTGGTGGAGTATTTCATGAGCAATTATCCACGACTCGTAGGCGAGTATCAGAAACTTGGGGTGGTGCTGAAGAGTCTGGCTGCTGTTTCCGACAAGTTCAGGGTGCAGTATTCCTGCATGCTGAATGCCAATCCCGATGTGAGCGATGAGGCATTGCAGGAGCGCATACACAAGGCTGCTCAATACTTCTGGCAAAAGACTGGCATACTGACTGACCTGCTGAAGAAGACGAATGTGTCGACCGACAACAAGACTGCGAAGAAGCAGTTTGCCGACCGATTCGGGACCTTTGCCGATGAAACGCTGCTCAAGCAGTCGCTCCTGCGTTATGAGCAGGAAGCCGAGTTCTCGGTGAGCGACTATCTGAAGAAGAAAGCGCTGTTTATTCTCTCGCGTGCAGACGAGGAATCAACGGGGGCGGGTAGTGGTCGTAAGCGCAAGTCGGCAACCATTGAGCCCAAAGAGCCTAAGGCTCCCAAGACGCCTACTCGCCAGATTACTCTCGACCTCTTCAAGGAGGGCATGAATGTGCAGCAAATAGCCACAGCCCGCGGACTTGCCCAGAGTACCATCATCTCTCATTTGTCACATTATGTGCGTGAGCGAGAGATTGGTCTCAGGGCTCTCATCTCTTCGAGTCGCGAAAAGAAGATTCGTGACTTTATGCAGGCTCATCCTGAAATGAAACAGATTTCAGAAATCAGGCAAGCCATGGGTGGCGACTATGAGTATTGGGAAATCATGCTTGTCAGGGATGTGGAGTAGTAAAAATACACAAAAAAATGAAAGTACTTGCGATGACCAACGCAAGTACTTTCAACTGCTTATGAAAGTGCTTTCAACTGCCAACGCAAGTACTTTCATTTTTTAGGGGTATCTGGCTTAAATTCTCATGACTTGTTTTACACCCTTGACAGCACTCAGCTTTTTGATGAGAGCTTCGGTGCGTGAGGCATCATCAATCATCACGGTGATGTTGCCCGAGAAGAGACCGTCTTTCGACGAGATGTTGATGCCTCTCATCACGAGCTTATCCTCTTTGGATATGATGTTGGTGATGTTGCTCACGATTCCAATATCATCATTGCCGATGATTCGCAGGGTAATGGCGTACTTGGAGGTTCCCTTGCCGCTCCACTTTGCCTTGACGATGCGATAGCCGAAACGTCGCTGCAGTTCCTTGGCATTGGGACAGTCGGAGCGATGCACCTTGATACCTTTGCTTACGGTGACGAAGCCGAAGATGGGGTCGCCATAGATAGGGTGGCAGCAATGGGCCAACTCGAAGTCTATTCCCTTCAGATTTTCATCGATGACGAGCACGTCGTCGTTCTGTCGCATCATTTCCTCGGTAGGATTCTCATACTCGAACTCGGCAGCACTGGCGGCAGGACGTGTGGTGTTGGTCACGTTCAGGTCGTGGTCGCGTTCGGCGATGTATTTCTCAATGATGCTGTTGGGGTCTATCTTCTCCTCGGCAATGTCCTTGTAGAAATCAGAGTTCTCCTTGTAGCCCATCTTCTTGATGGTGCGTGCCATGATGCTCTCCTCTATTTCCAACTTTCTGTTCTTGAATCGTCGCTCCAGGAGTTCCTTGGCAAAGAGACCTTCCTTCTTCTGTGTCTCCTTGATGGCGAGGCGGATCTTGGCCTTGGCTTTCGAGGTCTTCACGATGTTGATCCATTCCTGACGTGGCTTCTGGTTGCTCTGTGTCAGGATTTCTATCTGGTCGCCCGAGTGCAGCTCTTGTCTGAAGCTTACTGCGCGCCCGTTGATCTTTCCTCCCACACAGGTGTTGCCGATACGTGAGTGAATGTAGTAGGCGAAGTCGAGCACCGTGGCTCCCTTGGGGAAGTTGAGCAGGTCGCCCTTAGGTGTAAATACATACACCTCGTCTTCCTTCAGGTCCATCTTGAACTGGTCCATCAGCTGCAGGTCGTCGTTGTTCTCGAGTGCGCTTCTGATGTTGGCGAGCCATTCGTCGATGCCTCCCTTCTCGCTCTTGATACCTTTATAGCGCCAATGGGCAGCCAGTCCGTGCTCAGCAATCTCGTCCATACGCTCTGTGCGAATCTGTACCTCCACCCATTTGTTCTCGGGGCCGAGCACGGTGGTGTGCAGACTCTCGTAACCATTGCTCTTAGGCACAGAGAGCCAGTCGCGCATACGTTTAGGGTTGGGCTGATACATGGCCGTGATGAGAGCGAACACCTGCCAGCACAGCATGTATTCCTTGTCGCGTGGCGAGTCGAGGATGATGCGAATGGCAAAGAGGTCGTACACGCCCTCGAAGCCGCATTGTTGCTTCTTCATCTTCTGCCAGATGGAGTGGATGCTCTTGGTGCGTCCCTTCATGT
>OHZV01000326.1_pt1 | contig 9247 bp, 3 predicted proteins | sample 1580631 | NCBI WGS metagenome assembly OHZV01 (sample SAMEA3882504, study PRJEB24775) | human gut metagenome | biome: human-associated habitat; feature: intestine environment; material: feces | place: Netherlands | collected 2009/2010 | reverse complement strand
TTCGGGGTGCTTAGTACAGCTTTGCGCCTGCCGTAATGTGAGGATCAACCATCAGCAAATGGAGCTTTTCCTCGCCGTTTTCGTGGTGAACGGCAGAGATCAGCATGCCGCAGGAGGGGATGCCCATCATCTTCCGCGGCGGCAGGTTCAGGATGGCGATGGCCGTCTTGCCGATCAGCTGCTCCGGCTCATAGTACTGGTGGATGCCGGAGAGGATGATGCGGTCCGTGCCGCTGCCGTCGTCCAGGGTGAACTTCAGCAGCTTGTCGGACTTCTTCACCGCCTCGCAGTTCTTGATCTTCACGGCGCGGAAATCGGACTTCAGAAACGTATCGAAGTCTACCTCGTCCTCCACATAGGGCTCCAGCTCCACGGCCGGCAGGGCGGCCTTCTTCTGCTGCTCCTGCAGCTCGTTCAGCTTGGCCAGGGCTTCATCCACCTGCGCGTCGGTGGCATAGCGGGCCATCATGGCCTCGGCCCGGGCTTTGTTGATCATGCCGGGAGCGCTGAATTTTTCCCGGACCGGGTTTTCAATGTAGCCCAGCCCGAAGATGATGCTCTTTTTCTCGCCCGGTGCCAGCGTGAGATGAAAATGGTGGGCACCCACCGGAGCCCAGCCGTGGGCAATGCTGTTCGAGCAGTGACCGGCTTTGACCGCTTCCGGTGCGGCGGGGCCGCCGTACACGCCGCAGAAGGCATCCCGGCTGGTGTCGAAGCTGGTAACAGGGGCGTTGGCCCAGAACACGGCGTAGTGATCCCGGCGCTCGCGGTACTCGGTCTTGTGATAGATGGTGGAGCCTTCCACCTCTACCTCGCCGGTGGAGAAGTTGCGCTGGAAGTTCTCCATATCGGTGGCTGCATTCCACAGGCACCATTCGGCAAAGGAGAACACCTTGAGGGTCTTCGTCTCCTGCGACTGATTCTTGAGCGTCATCTTCTGTACCTCAGCCCAGGTGTGAAGCGGAACAAAGAAGAGCACACTTGCCTCCACACCGTTCTTGCTTCCCGTAATGCGGGTATAGTTCATACCGTGACGGCACTCGTAGCTGTCGAGTGGAGTCTTGCAGGGCTTCCATCCGGGATTCCACACGGTGTCGCCGTCCTTGATATAGAAATAGCGGCCGCCATTGTCCATAGGCACACCATTGTATCGGTAGCGGGTGATACGCCGGAATTTTGCGTCCTTGTAGAAGGAATAGCCGCCTGCTGTATTGGAGATGAGCGAGAAGAAATCCTCGTTTCCCAAATAGTTGATCCAAGGCCATGGGGTCTGTGGATCGGTAATTACATACTCGCGATTGTCGTCATCGAAATGACCATACTTTTTCTCTGCCATTGTCTTTGTAGTATTTTTATTGGTTTTTTACTTATTTATTACGTAGAACTGAATTCTTACGAGAAACAGAATGCTATTTTTTAGATTATTTGCATGATTTTGATGCAAAGTTAGTAAAAAGTTTTAGTTGTAAAGTTAGATAACTGATATTTTTTGTATTTTTGCAATAGATTAGGTTTGAAATCAAACGGATTGTTAACATTTCATATACTTGGCTTATGAAAAAAAACATTTTAGCACTTGTCATTGCCCTGTTTGCCGTGATACAAACGATGGCTCAGACTTACGACAACCTTTGGAAGCAGGCTGATGCCTACAGGCAGAAAGACCTTCCGAAGAGCGAAATCGGTGTGATGAGAAAAATAAGCGCCAAGGCTTCCGCGTCGAAAGACTACGGACAACTGCTGGCTGCCGAGATGAGACAGGCGATGCTGTGGAAATCTATTTCCACCGACTCGCTGGCTCCTGCCATCCAGCGTATGAAGAAGCAGGAGCAACAGGCTGCAGATCCTGTGCTCAAGGCTGTGTGGAATGCAGTATTGGGAAAACTCTATGAGGAGAATGTCTACGATATCTCCTTGTCCGACGAGGGTGAACAGACAAGCCATTACCGCGTGAACAAGGCGAAGGCGCAGGAATATTTCATGAAGGCGCTGGCACACCTCGACCGAGTATGCGCCCCTCACCATGAAGGGACTCGACGGATCGTCGTTTGGCAACGATTTACTCCATCTTATAGGTTTCGAGGCCGACAGCAAGGAGGCTTATCTGAAGATGTACACCTATTATAATAAGGTGGGCAACAGAGGTGCAGCCTGTCTGTGTGCCTTTGAGGTGATTCAGAAATATCGTCAGGACGACGTGAGAGAGGTGAAAAAATCGAAGTATCTCAATGCCATCGACTCGCTCATCCATGTATATCAAGACATTCCTGAGGCGGGAGAACTGGCGGTGGAGCACTATCGCTTCATGGAGGAAGCCACCGACATCAAACCGGCTGACAAGCTCAATTATATCAACTATGCCCTGAGCCGATGGGGAGGATGGTCGAGGATGAACGTGTTGAGAAATGCACAGAAACGACTCACCGAACCTATGTTTGACATCGAGGACCTGCAGCAGGTGTTGCGCCCAGGACAGAAGCAGTGGGTTCATCTCAGCGTGCGTAACCTGCAGAACATGAAGGTGAAGCTGTCGCGCCTCGATATCACTGCCGACAACGAATATGACGTGCAGGATGATAAAACTTACAAGTGGCTGAAAACCAAGACTTCGGAGCTGCACGAGAAAGAATACAGCAGACAGTTTTATGGTCATCCAGACTACGAGGAGGTGAAAGATTCCATCTTGTTGCCTGCGCTGCCCATAGGCGCCTATCTCATGGAGGTGACTGCCGACAACCCAGGTGTGACGCCAGCTCGACGACTCTTCTATGTGAGCGACCTGGCTGTGATGATACAGCAGCTGCCCGATGACAGGCACCGCTATGTAGTGGTTAGTGCCACGAGCGGACAGCCTATTGCCGGTGCAAGGATAGAACTCTACAGAGATGACTACTACGACTTCAAAACCAAGAAGCATAAGCGTATCGTGCATGCCAGGCTTACCAGCGACGCCGAGGGTGAGGCGTACTTCAAGAACGTGGACGGAAGCGTGCTGCTTTCTACCACGACCGACAAATACTGTCCAGCACGAGACATCTATCTCTCGCGTACACGCTACTATGAGCAGAAAAACAACAAGACCATCGTCAATCTGTATACCGACCGAGCCATCTATCGTCCCGGACAGACGGTGCATGCCGCTGCCATCCTCGCCATCAATGAGCGAGGGACTGATGCCAAGGCCTTTGAGAAGGGCAAGGAGGTGAAGATGGAGCTGTATGATGCCAACTGGAAGGTGGTGGCAGAGAAGACAGTCACCACGGACGATTACGGAATGGCTGCCGCCGATTTCGTGTTGCCACAAGGCGGACTGACTGGACAGTATAGTGTAAGAGCCATGGGCGATGGATGCTACTTCCGTGTTGAAGAATACAAGCGACCCACCTTTGAAATCAACTTTCCCGAGGTGAACGAACGATATACATGGGGCGACACCGTGGTGGTGAAAGCTACAGCTAAGACCTATGCAGGCCTGCCTGTTCAGGGAGCCAAGGTGGAATACACTGTGACAAGGCGCAATCAACTGTGGTGGTGGGGCTCACGTTCAGCCGACCGACAGGTGATGACAGGAGAGGCTGTGACCCGTGAGGATGGAAGCTTTGATGTGGAAATACCATTAGAGGCTAAGTTGACTGGCGCCGACAGCAATGGCGCTGACGATTTTATGCGAGTGGCGAGATTCTTCCACTTCGACGTGTCTGCCATCGTCACCGACATCAGCGGCGAGAGTCATGAAGGCGAGATGAGTCTGCCTCTCGGCACGAAGCCCACCGCCTTTGCTGTCGACCTACCTAAACGCATGGAGACCGACAGTCTGAAACAGGTGACCTTTGCCTACCTCAACAGTGCTGGAATAAAGATTGCCCACTCGCTGAAGTATCGCATAGATGGGGGCGAGTGGCTTGATGCTGAGGCCAATGAGCCTGTGCAACTGCAACATTTGGCATCGGGCATGCACATGGTGGAGGCTGTGTGCGGACAGGATAGTCTGCAGCATAAGTTCGTCCTCTTTAGTATGAAGGACACCAGGCCGATGGAGGAGACCATGCACTGGAGCTATCAGACAGCCACGAGCTTCCGCACCGACGGCAAGCCTGTCTATCTGCAGGTTGGGTCATCGGCCAACGGTGTGCACATCGTCTACTCGATCATCGCCGGCAACAAGCTGATCGAGAAAGGTGCATGGGAACTGGGCGACAGCATCGTCACCTTGCCCTTCACCTACCGACCAGAATATGCCTCGGGCATCGTGCTCAACTACGCCTTTATAAAGGACGGGAAATGCTACTCACGCACCATGAACATCGCACGCCCCATGCCCGAGAAGAAGCTGAACATCGAGTGGAAAACTTTCCGCAACCGGCTTACACCAGGACAGAAGGAGGAATGGACACTGCGCATCACTACGCCCGACGGAAAACCAGCCAAGGCGCAGTTGATGAGTGTGCTCTACGACAAGTCGCTCGACCCGTTGCAGAGGCTTACATGGCAGATGACCCTGGGCTTCTATCAGTCGCTGCCCAGTAGCTACTGGAAGAACAACCTCGCCGTGAGAACCCGCTATGCGGGCTTTGGCAGCAACTTCCCTACTAAGTATTATCAGGAGAACGAACTGCAGGCCGACAGTTTTAATCCGTTCTACTTCCAGAGCGAGTTTTATGGCAAGAAGGTGTTCTTCTTTGCCAAAGGTGCCATGGAAGACAGAACGGTGGAGAGTGCAAAGGCAACAGCCCCCGTCATCAAACGCGATGAATTGGTGAAGGAGGAAAGTAGAGTGATGCACATCAGAGGAGCCAGATATGCTAACGCCAAACAGTTGTCGGGACTTACCGAGAGCGCGGCAGAGGATGTGGTTGACGGAGGAATCGCTGTGGGCTGCTCTGCGCCAGAGGCGGCAAAGACTGAAGAAATGCTCGACCAGGTGCAGACACGCGAGAACTTGAACGAGACGGCTTTCTTCTATCCAGCCCTGCAGACCGACGATGAGGGTAATGTGGCCATACGTTTCACCCTGCCTGAGAGCATCACAACTTGGAGATTTGTGGGACTGGCTCATAATAGAGAGATGTGTCATGGCGTCATAGATGCCGAGGCTGTGGCACAAAAGACGGTGATGGTGCAGCCCAATATGCCACGCTTCCTGCGCGAAGGCGACAAGGCTGTGGTGGCTGTCAGAGTGTTCAACAACTCAGACAGGAAGGTGAACGGCAGTGCTCGTATGCAGATCCTTGACCCCGAAACCAACAAGGTGGTGTGGCAACAGACTCAGAAATACAACCTGGAAGCCAACGGATCGACATCGCTGATGTTTGACGTGCAGGGGTTGAAAGAAGGTATATATATAAATAAGGTGGTGGCAGCCGGTCGTGGCTATAGCGACGGTGAGCAGCACTATCTGCCCGTATTAGGCAACAGCGAGCTCGTATCACGCACCCTGCCCATCACACTGACCGAGAAAGGAGAGAAGCACTTCGACCTTACTTCGCTCTTCGCCGACAAGGAAGGCAAACAGGCTGCACAGGCAGAACGCGCCAAGGTGACTATCGAGTACAGCAACAATCCAAGCTGGCTGATGATTCAGGCGCTGCCATCGCTCAGCAAGGCAAAAGACGACAATGCCGTCTCGCTGATGTCGGCTATCTACAGCAACAGCATCGCCCGCCACATCATGAAGCAGAGTCCTGTCATCGCACAGGTAGTGAAGTTGTGGAAGCGGGAAGCAGCCTCGGCTGAAAGCGCAAGAGCAGCCAAGGGTGGCAAGGCTGACGAGGCTGGCACTTCACTGCAGAGTGTTCTGGAGAAGAATCAGGAACTGCGCGAACTGGTGCTCAACGAAACACCTTGGGTGATGGATGCCGACAGGGAGAGCGAGCAGAAAAAACTATTGATTGAATATCTGGATGAGTCGCTGTGTCAGAACCGACTGGCCGACGAGGTGGCAAAATTGCGTAAGCTTCAGCTTGCCGACGGCTCCTTCGCCTGGTGGAAAGGCATGGAAGGCAGCAGATACATGACTACCGAGGTGGCTGAGATGATGGTCAGGCTGAACCGTATGGTGGGTGTACAGCAGGAGACCAAAGACATGCTGACTGCTGCTCTGCGCTATCTGCAGCGAAAGGCTGCTGCAGAAGTGAAGGACATGAAGAAAGAGGCGGAGAAGAAGAGAAATGTGCGCCCGAGCGAACTGGCTATACATTATTTATATATTCTCTCGCTCGACGGACGCAAGCTTGATCCGGCAGCGACTTATCTGCTGCAGAATATGGCAGAGCGTACCGGTGAGTTCACCATCTATGGCAAGGCAAGAGCTGCCGTGGTGCTGGCAAGCAATGGACAGCAGGCTAAGGCTGCCGACTATCTGCAGAGCATAGCCGAGTATTCGGTAAGCAGACCGGGAATGGGAAGATACTTCGACACACGCAATGCTTACTATAGCTGGCGCGACTATAAGATTCCTACACAGGTGGCCGCTATCGAGGCAACGGAGATGCTGGGTACAAAGGCTGGAAAGGCATTTGCCGCAGAGAATCTGACTGTTCAGCAAGCTATCGACGAGATGAAGCTGTGGTTGTTGCAGTCGAAGCGCACCCAGGCTTGGGATACTCCAGTCAACACGGTGGATGCGGTTTATGCCTTCCTCAATGGTAAGGAAATACTGCTGCAGAAGTCGGCAGACGATGCCACTATCCGTATAGACGGCAAACCACTGCAGTTGCCTCAGGCTACGGCAGGACTGGGCTATGTGAAGACCTCGAAGCAGGGCGCACCACACACGCTGACGATTGACAAGAAGAACGAAGGCACCAGTTGGGGCGCAGTATACGCCCAGTTTGTGCAGTCCTCTGCCGAGATAGCCGCCTCAGAGGCAGGCATCAAGGTGGTGAGAAAGGTGGAGAACGCCAAGAACGTGAAGGTGGGCGACAAGGTAAAAGTAGTGCTTGCTATTACAGCTGACCGCGACTACGACTTCGTGCAAGTGGTGGATAAGCGCGCTGCCTGCTTGGAGCCCGTCACTCAATTGAGCGGCTATCAGTGGAGCATGGGTTGCTATGTGGCCCCCAAGGATTATACAACAAATCTCTACTTTGGCCGTTTATCAAAAGGAAGGCACGTGGTGGAGATGGAGTATTACATCGACCGCAAAGGCGAATATCAGGCAGGAACCTGTGCGGCGCAGTGTGCCTACAGTCCTGAGTTTGGCGGAAGGACAGAGGCTTATAGGCTGAATGTGAAGGAGTGATGTCTTAACTCCCTGACTCTTAGAATTCCGAAAGTAGAATAAGAAACAGAATATACGAACTGATAAATACAAAGTGAACAGATGAAAAGAATGAGTATATGGATGCTGGTATCGCTGTTGGCGGTTTCGGCATCGGCGCAGAAAATAACCACGCAGCAGGAGACAATCGACTGTGGACAGGTGTTGTTCAGAAATCCCGTAACGGCAGAATTCCCTTTGAAGAACGCCGGCAACAAGGCTTTGCGCATCAGCCAGGTGCGCAAGAGTTGCGGATGCACAGAGGTGGAGTTTCCTGAGCGAGACATAGCACCGGGCGATTCGTTTATGGTCAGGGCAACATTCGATGCCAAGCAAATGGGCACGTTCATCAAGCAGATTGGACTCTTCAGCAATGCCGACGAACAGCCTTTCGTGCTTACTATGCGTGGAAAGGTGGTGGACAGAGTGGTCGACTTTGCTGGCAATTACGCCTATCAGTTGGGCAAGTTGAAAACCGACATACAGGACCTGGAGTTTGATGACATCAACCGAGGCGACCGCCCCGTGCAGCGCATCCACATCATGAATCCTACCGACGAGGTGCTGCAGCCTGTAGTGCTGCACTTGCCTCCCTATCTCACCGCACAGGTGTCGCCTTCCAAGTTGGCACCACGCCACAGTGGTGTGATCACTGTTATGTTGGACTCACGCAAGTTGCGCGACTTGGGACTGAATCAGACTTCCATCTATCTTGGCTCGCATCTTGGTGACAAGGTAGCACCCGAGAAGGAAATCGGTGTGTCGGCAGTTCTTTTACCAAACTTCGAGAAGTTGACAGCCGAAGACTTGGCACAGGCGCCTAAGGTGAAACTATCTACCACCACACTCGACCTTGGTAACTTCGGTACCAAGAAAAAGGTGAAGGGCGAAATCCTCATCACCAATGAAGGCAAATCGGTGCTCGAGATAAGAAATATGCAGATGTTTACCATGGGACTTCAGGTGTCGCTCAAAAAGTCGAAGATTCAGCCTGGAGAGACGGTTAAACTCAAGGTGACTGCCGTCGCATCCGAACTGAAGAAGTCGCGTTCGAAGAATCCTCGTGTGCTCATGATAACCAACGATCCTGATAATGCCAAGGTGGTGGTAAAGGTAAAGGTGAAGTGAGAGAAACGAGTCTGTTAAGAACAGATAAATAGGAACAGATAAGTAAGAACGCAAAGTAACAAGTTCTGTAAAAAAAAAAGAAAGAACCGTGCAAATAGAAATAGATAATGGCAGTGGATTCTGCTTTGGTGTGACCACTGCCATCAAGAAGGCTGAGGAAGAACTCGAAAAAGGTGGACAACTGTATTGCTTAGGTGATATCGTACACAACGGAATGGAGGTGGAACGACTGCATCATGCCGGGCTAATCACCATCAACCACGAGGATATGGAGAAGCTGCATCATGTCAAGGTGTTGTTGCGTGCTCATGGTGAGCCGCCTGAGACTTATGCCCTGGCCGAGCAAAACCATATAGACATCATTGACGCCACCTGTCCTGTGGTGTTGCAGTTGCAGAAACGTATCAAGCGGCAGTATACCAGCAATCCGGATGCGCAGATAGTCATCTTTGGCAAGAATGGACACGCAGAGGTGTTGGGACTGGTGGGGCAGACTGCCAGCAAGGCCATCGTGATTGAGAAATTCCAGGATGTGGAGAAACTGGATTTCTCTCGCGATATCTATCTCTATTCCCAGACGACTAAGAGTCTTGACGAGTTTCATCGTATCATAGAGTATTGTCAGGAGCATATTGTAGAGGGCGCCACTTTCAAGAGTTTTGACACCATCTGCCGACAGGTGGCCAATCGTATGCCTAATATAGCCAGCTTTGCTTCCAAGCACGACCTCGTGCTTTTTGTGAGCGGACGCAAGAGTTCCAACGGCAAGGTGCTCTTCAAGGAATGTCATCGCGTGAACCCCAACAGTTATCAGATAGAAAGTGCCAATGAAATCAACCTCGACTGGCTCAAGGATGTAAA
>OHZV01000320.1_pt1 | contig 9326 bp, 7 predicted proteins | sample 1580631 | NCBI WGS metagenome assembly OHZV01 (sample SAMEA3882504, study PRJEB24775) | human gut metagenome | biome: human-associated habitat; feature: intestine environment; material: feces | place: Netherlands | collected 2009/2010 | reverse complement strand
AATCGGCTCGATCGGGCTTCGCCACGGCGTTCTCTGCCACAGTTCCGCTACGCCTCAAGCTGCGCCGCGACGAGGTGGGTATGCAGATGTGGTCGTGCAACGGCACACCGGTCGACTGCGTGAAGATTGCACTGCAGGAGCTATTCGCTGACCGCCTACCCGACATGATTTTGGGCGGCATCAACCACGGCGACAACGCTTCGGTAAATGTTCACTATAGTGGCACAATGGGTGTGACACTTGAGGGTTGCATGAAGTACATCCCGTCTATCGGTTTCTCGCTCTGCGACTTCTCTTCGGATGCCGACTTCGAGCCGCTGCGCCCGTATGTGCGTCAGATTGTGCAAAAGGTGCTCAGCGAGAGTCTGCCCAAGGGCGTATGCCTGAACGTAAACTTCCCGAAACTCACTGAGTTTAAGGGCATAAGAGTATGTCGTATGGCTATGGGCACATGGTACAACGAATGCGTAAAACAGCGCCATCCGCACGGCTACGACTACTATTGGATGACTGGCTCCTACCGCAACGACGAGCCGGAGCAGGAGGACACCGACAACTGGGCGCTCACACATGGCTACATATCCATCACACCGACACGCATCGATATTACGGATTATGACCTGCTGCGCAACTGGCAAAACAAGTTTTGAGAAAAGTAAAAAAGTAAAAAAGTAAAAGGGTAAAAAAGCCCTTCCAATCCTTGGCTTAGGAAGGCCTAAAGAGGCTTAGTTCGGCTTAAACGCCACCTGCCCTCGGCTTAAACACCACCTAAAAATGAAATACTACTTAATCGTTGGCGAGGCATCGGGCGACCTCCACGCCTCGCATCTTATGAAAGCTCTGCTCAAGGAAGACCCCACAGCGGAGTTCCGTTTCTTCGGTGGCGACCTGATGTCGGCTGTCGGAGGCACACGTGTGCGCCACTACCGCGATTTGGCGTATATGGGTATCATCGCCGTACTGCTCCACTTGCGCACCATTCTGCGCAACATGGCGTTTTGCAAGCGCGACATCGTGGAGTGGCAGCCCGACGTAGTGATACTTGTTGACTATCCGGGCTTCAACCTGAAGATTGCAAAGTTCGTGCACAACAACACGCACATTCCCGTTTATTATTACATCTCACCGAAGATATGGGCATGGAAGGAGTATCGCATCAAGGAGATTAAGCGCGACGTCGACGAGCTGTTCTCTATTTTGCCGTTCGAGGTGCCGTTCTTCGAACAGAAGCACCACTACCCCATCCATTACGTAGGCAACCCTACTGCGGAGGAGGTAAGACAGTTCCAGGCTACATACAACGTAGACGATGCCACTTTCCGCCGTCAGCATGGGCTCGATGAGCGTCCCATCATAGCGTTGCTCGCAGGCAGTAGAAAGCAGGAGATAGCGGGCACACTGCCACAGATGATTGCTGCTGCGCAGCGCTTCGCCAACTATCAGCTTGTGCTTGCTGCGGCACCAGGCATCGAACCCGAGTTCTACGACGCACACATCAGCGGAAGCAACGTGCGCGTGGTGCGCGGTGAGACCTACGCCCTGCTTTCTCATGCCCACACGGCACTCGTCACGAGTGGCACGGCTACGCTCGAGACGGCACTTTTCCGCGTTCCGCAGGTGGTGTGCTACAACACCGCGCTGCCCAAACTGGTGGGACTGCTGCGCCCGTTGGTGCTGAAGGTAAAATACGTGTCGCTTGTCAACCTCATCGCTGACCGCGAGGTGGTGCCCGAATTAGTGGCTAACACGTTCTCAGAAGCTAACGTCACCGAGCAACTCACACGCCTGCTTCCCGACGGCGAGCCACGCCAGCAGATGCTTGCCGGCTACGAGGAGGTATGGCAGAAGATTGGTGCAGACAGTCCGTCGGAGCGCACTGCGAAGGAAATGGTTTTAAAAGTAAAAAGGTAAAAAAGTAAAAGAGTAAAAAGGTAAAATGCACAACTGCATTTTACCTTTTTACTTTAGAACCGTGCCAAGACTCTTACATATACTTCTTTACGAACTCCAGCACTCTGTGCGTGTACTCCTCTTTGTAGTCGCCATACGCATCGGCGTGCTTGCTGCCGTGTGCTATCCAGAGCGCCTTGGGCTGCGGCTTCGCCTCATAGAGCGGATAGACCATCCAGGTAGGCACAAACGTATCGTTGTCGCCGTGTATGAAGAACATCGGCTTCTGGCACCTCGCAACCTGCTTCAGTGGCGATGCCTCATTGAAGTTCCAGCCGTACTTAACCTGCACAAGCCACGAGGCAGTGTACATCAGCGGGAAGTCGGGTAACGAGAAACGGGCAGATATTTCGTTCGAGAACTCGTCCCACACGCTCGTATATCCACAGTCCTCCACGAAGCACTTCACATACTGCGGTGTCTGTTCGCCACTGACGCACATCGTCGTAGCGGCACCCATCGAGATGCCGTGCACCACAAGGCGCATCGAGTCGGCTTCGGTGCGGAACAGTTCGGGTGCCAGGCTTATCCAGTGCAGCACGTCGAGGCGATCCTTCCATCCCATCTGTATTGCGTCGCCGTCGCTCTGTCCGTGCGCATAGAGGTCGGGCAGCAGCACGTTAGCCCCAAGCTCACGATTGTAGATGCGTGCGATGGGCAACATACGTGTGGCGTTATCACAATAGCCATGCACAAGCACGGCGGTGCGCCCCTTCGCACGTGGCGAACGAACAAACAAAGCATGGGCACGCTTACCCGTTGTTGGCATCACAACGAACGTATCGCGCAGTGCGCCCACGGCTTGCAAGCTGTCGAGCCACGACTTCAGTTCGGGAAAACGCTTCTCTATCTGTACCAAATTGGAGTTGCGCTCGCGCTCAGCACTCACAAGGGCATAGTCGACGAGGTAGAACGACCCTGCCGTAACTATGGCGAGGAAGAGCGCAAGGGTGGCGCCAAGGGTGACGAATAACTTTTTATGCTTCATACTGTTAAGAGTCTACAAATACTACTTCAAGTACGGCTTCAGCACCTCCACCCACTTCTGGTATCCCTTGCCGAGCAGATGCAGTCCGTCGTTGGTGTACTCCGGGTTCATCACGTCGGTAGAAGGCGTTACGAGCGCCTTGTACACGTCGATGTATGTAACACCGTGGCGTGCGGCAACAGCCTTTATCTTTGCGTTGAGCGCAGGAATATTCTTCTTACGGTCCATATGACCAGAAAACTTGTTGAACTTAGGATTCACGGGGAACACACTCTGCACGTAAAGCTTCGTCGCAGGCGACTCGCGCTTCACGCGCTCCACAATTTTCTCCACGTTCTTCACAATCTCGTCCATGCTCTTGCCGCGCGCAAAGTCGTTGGTACCGATGAGCAGGAATATCTTCGCCGGCTTGCCCTTTGTCACAGTGCTCAGACGGTCGAGTACGCCTTGGGTTGTATCGCCACTGATACCGCGGTTCTTGGCGTGCGGATTGCCCAGCAGCTCTGCCCACTCGCCACCATTGGTGATGCTATTGCCGAGGAAGATGATGTCGCTCTTGCTGGTAGGCAGCACTTCAAACAGAGTGGCACGCTGATAATAGAATGTGGAGTGTTTCTGCTCCTGAGCCTGCATCGTGCACGCACAGAACAGACTCAACATAACGATTAGCTTCTTCATAGTTGTACTTTTATTGTTACGCTACGCTCAAGTTGGTGCAGCAATCGAATTGAAACGTTTATCTAACTCTAACTACAAAAGTACTAATAAAAATCGAAAGCGACTATGTTTTTTGCATCCTTTTGTGCAAAAAACACAGCGACGAGGAAGACTTATTCGACAAAAATACGTAACTTTGCAAGCGTTAAATCAAAGTGTAACTAATTTATGGACGACTATCACGCGGAAAACCCGAATTTGTAATGCAGGAGGACGCTCTCACAATGCGGTCTCCCAAGCATCGTTTAACCCAAGGAGACAGCTTTATGAGAACATACTGGAACACCAATTCTACCCTCAAACAAATCGAAGAGTGGCAGCCGAATTGCTGGAAGACGAGTTTAACATACCCGATTATTTCCTTTCCGACATCAGCGATACCGACGAACGTGCCCGCTACGAGTACGACGACGGTTGGATGCTCATCATCCTTCGTATCCCTTACGTCAAGGAGATACGCTCACGTACGCCGTACACCACCGTGCCGCTCGGCATCATTCACAAACGCGACGTGACCATCACCGTGTGCTACTACGAGACGAACATGATGATTGACTTCGTGTCCTACCACCAGAAGCGCGGCGAGGGATTTACCGACTATGTTGACATGACATTCCGCCTCTTCCTCTCTTCTGCCGTGTGGTATCTAAAACGCCTGAAGCAGATTAACACGCTCATCGAGAAAGCGAAGCACAACCTCGACCACAACGTGAACAACGAGTCGCTCATAGCACTCTCGCGTCTGCAGGACTCACTCACCTATTTCGTCACATCTATCCGTGGCAACGAGACATTGCTTGCCAAACTGAAGTTCAAGCTGCAGGTGGACGAACTGGATGCCGACCTCATCGAGGACGTAAACATCGAGATGTCACAGGCTCGTGAGACGACGAACATCTACTCCGACATCCTCGAATCGACGATGGACACCTACTCATCCATCATCAACAACAACATGAACACCGTGATGCGTACACTCACCTCCGTGTCAATCATCATGATGTTGCCAACGCTCATCTCCTCATTCTTCGGAATGAACCTCATCAACGGCATGGAAGAATACCCGTTCGGCTTCATCGTGGCGATACTTATCTCGGTGATAATATCAGCCCTTTCGTGGATTATACTGCGACATAAGCGACTGCTTTAAAGCAAAATGCAAAAATAAATTGCGTTTTTTGTCGCTATTCAAAATATTTTATTTAAGTTTGCAGTCTATAATAAATAATGTGAGGATGTGGCTTCGTGCCACATTCGTGTGAATTACCCTTATCATAAACTTAAAACAGTTAAATGATGGACTCTCAAGAAAACGCCCTGTTGCAAGGTGCACAAGAAGAGCAGAACGTGGAGCAGACTGCCGTAGAGCAGACCGCTGCAGCCGACGTTCAGCAAGTAGAGAACACAAAAGTCTACAAAACTAAACAAGAAGTCGTTGACCGCCTGAAGGAAATCGTCGCAAGCGACGAAGCTCCAGTTAAGGAGGAAATCGACCTTTTAAAGACAGTATTCTACAAACTCCACATCGCAGAGCGTGAAGCACGCCTGAAGGAATACATCAATGGCGGTGGAAACCCTGAAGCTTATCAGGTTTTGCCCGACGAAACCGAGGAAACTTTCAAGGCGCAAATGGCTGTAATCCGCGAGAAACGTGCGCAGATTATGCAGCAGCAGGAGGCAGAAAAGCAAGCCAACCTGGAGAAGAAACTCGAAATAATTGAGAAAATCAAAGCCATGGCTACATCGCCCGACGAGGCAGGCAAGTCGTTCGGTGAGTTCAAGGAGCTGCAGCAGCAGTGGAAGGACATCAAGAACGTGCCGGCTGACAAGGCTAACGAGCTCTGGCGCAACTACCAGTTATATGTAGAGCAGTTCTACGACCTGCTCAAGCTCAACTCTGAGGCTCGCGAGTACGACTTCAAGAAGAACCTCGAGCTGAAGACTAAGCTCTGCGAGGCAGCTGAAAAGCTCGCCGACGAGGAAGACGTAATCAGCGCTTTCCACCAGCTTCAGGAGCTCCACCAGCAGTACCGCGAGATCGGACCAGTGGCTAAGGAGCTGCGCGAGGAGGTATGGGCACGCTTCAAGGCTGCATCTACCGTAATCAATAAGCGCCACCAGCAGCACTTCGAGGATCTCCGCGCTAAGGAGGAGGAGAACCTCGCACGCAAGACTGCCCTCTGCGAGAAGGTAGAAGAACTCTGCAAGACCGACAACAAGGGCGCTGCCGACTGGGAGAAGCACTCTAAGGAGATTATCGACATACAGAACGAGTGGAAGACCATTGGCTTCGCTCCACAGAAGATGAACGTGAAGATATTCGAACGCTTCCGCGCTGCCTGCGATGACTTCTTCGGACGCAAGGCAGAATACTTCAAGGCACTCAAGGCTACCTTCTCAGAGAACATCGAGAAAAAGAAGGCACTTGTAGAGAAGGCGCAGGCACTCGCCGACAGCACCGACTGGAAGGCTACAAGCGACAAGCTCATCGCGCTGCAGAAGGAGTGGAAGACCGTAGGCATGGTTCCGAAGAAGCTCGGCGACCAGCTCTGGCAGGACTTCCTCGGCGCATGCAACAAGTTCTTCGAGGCTCGCAACGCAGCCGGCGCTGGTCAGCGCAACGAGGAGCACGCCAACCTCGAGAAGAAGCAGGGCATCATCGAACAGCTGAAAGCACTCGCCGAGAACGCTGCCGAAGCTACACGTGAGAAGGTGCAGGCACTCACCGAGGAGTACAACAAGGTGGGACACGTGCCGTACAAGGAGAAGGACAAGCTCTACGAGGCTTATCACGAAGTGCTCGACCGCATCTACAAAGAGCTGAACATCTCTACAAAGCGCCGCCGTCTGAACGACTTCAAGGCTAACATCAAGAACGTGGCAAAGCGTGGCGAAGAAGCTCTCGACAACGAGCGCGGACGTCTGGTTCGCCGCTTCGACCAGCTCAAGCAGGAGATACAGACCTACGAGAACAACCTCGGTTTCCTCAACGCAAGCTCCAAGAAGGGCAACAGCCTCATCGACGAGATGAACCGCAAGGTGCAGCACCTGCGCGACGACCTCGAACTGGTTCGCCAGAAGATAAAGGCTATCGACGCAGAAAACAAATAAACGCAAGTTAACAATGCCCAAAGAGGCTTAGTAAGGCTTAGAAAGGCTTAGTTCGGCTTAAAAGCAGCCCAAAGAAGGCTTAAAATAAAAAAGATGGAGTCAACAATCGTTGGCTCTATCTTTTTGTTTTATCAGCGTCAGCGGAAAACACCGCCCATCATTTCTTCATATCCTTATCCACCATTGCCGCGACGCACGAATCCGACCACACATTCTCGGCGGTCTCAATCATATCGAGTACCGTGAAGACGGGCAGTATAACACCCATTATCGCAACAGGCGCACCCACGCCCGACATCAGCGAGAGCGTGAGGAAGAAGCACCCCATCGGCACTCCGGCGTTGCCGATGGCAGCCACCACGGAGATGAACAGCCAAAGCAACATCACGGGCAGCGAGAGTTCGATGCCGCCGTTCTGCATCACGAAGAGCGACGTCACGAAGATGAACGCAGCACAACCGTTCATGTTGATGGTTGTGCAGATGGGCAGCACGAAGCGCGCCACCTTGCTGTCCACGCCGAGTCGCTCCTCCGAGGTCTGTATCGTCACGGGCAGCGTGGCAGCCGAACTTTTCGTGAACAGAGCCATGAGCACAGCCGGCATCATGCGGCGCATAACGTGCACGGGGTTGAGTCCGCGAGCCACGAGGAACAGTGGCAGCACCACGAAGAACTGCAGCATATTACCACCCAATATCACGGCTACGTACTTGCCTATAGATGCTACGACCGTGCCTGCCGACACCTCTGCCGACAGCTGCGCAGCGAACGCCACGATGCCCACGGGGAGCACAGCGATAAGCCAGCGTATGAGTCGCGACACTACCTCCTGCAGCGCACTCAGTCCGCGCATAAGCAGCACCTTGTTCTCCCCCTCTGGCATCTTCGCCAACGCCAAGCCCACAGCCACGGCGATGAGCAGCACCGACAGCACATTGCCCTCAATAAACGGGCGCAGGAAGTTGTCGGGCACGATGCCAATCATATAGTCGAAGTACGACCCATTGGTCACCTCCTGCGGTACGCCGTCACCCAAACGGCTACTCTTCACCATTTCCATCGGCAAGTTGTCGGGCGAGATGATGATATAGAGCACCATGCCCACAGCAGCTGCAGCGATGGTGGTGAGCAGCGTATAACTGATGGTGTGGCGGAAGATGCGACGTGTTTCGCGCTGCATACCGAACGTTGCGAGTGTTGTTGTCACGGCGAGTGCTATGGTCGGCACAGCTATAAACTGGAAGAGACGTGTGAAGATGGTAGCCACGAAGTTAGCCATCGTGTTCACCCACTCCACGCCGAGCAATCCGAGGCACGAGCCCACGGCCAATGCGCCAAGCCACAGCCAGAAGTTCTGCCTTCCGCCACAACAGGTGTGTTTTGTTTCTGATTTGTTGTTCATTCTAATATCTAAAAGAAAGGGTTATTAAACGGTTTTCTTATTTCAGCGTTTCGACCTGAAGAACTCGGTCATCAGCGTTCGGCACTCCTCCTCCAGAACGCCACTCACCACCTCACACTTCGGGTGCAGAGCCTTTGGAGCGAAGGCGCGGAAACCGCGCTTCTCGTCTGCAGCACCATACACCACGCGCCGCACCTGCGCCCAGCCCAAAGCACCGGCGCACATGATACAAGGCTCTACGGTGACGTAGAGCGTGCAGTCGGTGAGATACTTTCCACCGAGCTGATTAGCAGCCGATGTTATCGCCTGCATCTCGGCGTGTGCCGTCACGTCGCAAAGCGTCTCCGTGAGGTTATGCGCACGCGCAATGATGCGGTCGCCAGCCACGACAACCGCGCCCACGGGTATCTCGCCCTCGTTGCGTGCCGCCTCTGCCTCCACTAAAGCACGACGCATAAACTGCTCGTCCTTCTTCTGCTGTTCTGTATTCTCCATGTCGTTTTATGTCTTCAAGTGGATGCCTAATAAATACATCGTAGATACTTAATATACACATCGTAGATACTAAGTCACTAAAAAAGTGAATACAAAGATAATGCAAAAGAAAGACAACACAAAATAAGCGTACTTATTTTTTTATAATATAAGTACCACTACCGCATACCAACCTACTTACTTTCAACAATTTTAGCGATTCTAACGCTCACTTCATACAACAGGTATAAAGGAATCGTTTCCAACACAAGTGTCATCAAATCAGGAGGTGTCATAATTGCAGCAACAATCATAATAACGATTAAAGCATGCCAAAAGTACGGTTATCGTGGACGACTTCTAAAATCGTCACTAAGAAAAAAAAAGTGTAGGAAGAAAGCTATTGTTCTCTTCCTACACTATTGAGACTTTTTGAAGCATATACCAGCATCGCGGATACGCTTACATAACGCAAGATATGAGCGAATATTTAGCTACTTAAAGAACCAATAGTCGTCTTTCTCATCCTTTTGCTTTTGATTCATTAACGCATTATCAAAACATCCAATAAAAAAAAGATAAATACTTAATTCTTCATTCACTTTTTGGGAAAATTTGCGTAAATAACACATTGTTTGTTCATCCTTATAAGATATAATATCATTATTATCTGTATGCATAATG
>OHZV01000312.1_pt1 | contig 9479 bp, 7 predicted proteins | sample 1580631 | NCBI WGS metagenome assembly OHZV01 (sample SAMEA3882504, study PRJEB24775) | human gut metagenome | biome: human-associated habitat; feature: intestine environment; material: feces | place: Netherlands | collected 2009/2010 | reverse complement strand
TCCCAGCGATTCCATCGCTGGTCCCCTTAAGTCTTGAAAAATAGCCCCTGGTGTGTTCTTGCATCAGGGGCTTTTAACTTTACGGGGACCAGCGATGGAATCGCTGGGGACGGGGACGAACGGAGGTAGGCCTTTTTTACCTTTTTACCTTTAACAGCCCCTTCAGGTCGGCGATGATGGCCTGGGTGTAGGCTCTTATCTGAGATTCTGACAGATCGCTGATATGCTCGGGAGCGAGGGCGGCGATGTGCTGGCGGGTCTCCATCTCTATCATCGTGGCGATAGGGAGGAGCTTGTGGGCTGTCTTGCCGATGGCTTCTATTGATAACTCGCCTTCTGTTGCCTGCTGGAGGTTCTGGAGATGGGATGACAACTCCTGTTTGACGGTGCTGAGTATCTCGGCTTCTGCCTCCGGATCGCCTTCTGCAAAGGTCAGGAGGGGTGCAAAGCGGGATTTCTTATTGGTTTTCTCTGTAATATCCTCTGCTGCTGATGCAGTATCCCTTGTTTTCTCTGCCATATCCTCTGCTTCTGATGCAGCATCCTCCAAACCGAGGATTTCTTTCAGCTTCTCTGTGCTGAACGGCTTGAAGAGGCAATCGTCGAAACCGGCTTCTTTCAACTCTCTGATGATGCTGGCATCGTGGGCAGTCATCGCTACTACCTTCATGTGGCTATGGTTGATGTGCTGAATCATCCTGATGCCGTTCATCTCGGGCATTTCGATATCCATCATCATCAGCGCAGGATGCTCGTTGTGGAGCATGGTGAGCGCCTCGGCTACATGCAGACAGGCAAAGACTTGCCAGCTGTCGCCTACCAGCTTCTTCAGCATCTCCTGAAGCAGACGGAGCTGCAACGGGTCGTCATCGAGCAGCAGTATCTTGTGATTTTCGAAATGGGGCTTGACTGGGGTGAGCGGCTTCTGCTCTTCTGCCTCTTCTGCTGCAGGAGCGGTGCCTAAGGCAAGCGGAATGGTGACGGTGAAGGTGCTGCCCTTGCCCTTGATGGATTCCAGACGCAGGGTGCCCTGGAGCAGATTGACCAGTTCCTGGGTGATGTTCAGTCCGAGACCGCTGCCCTCGATGCCCTGGGCACTCTTCAGACGGGTGAACGCCTGGAACACCTTCTGGCGCTCTTCGGTGGTCATGCCCTTGCCGGTATCCCTTACCGAGAAGGTGAGGAGGTGCTGTGGACTGATGGATGCCTGGATGGTGACGCTGCCCCGGTCGGTATACTTGATGGCATTGCTCACCAGGTTGTTGAGTATCTGGCGGATACGGAAGGCATCGGCACGGTAGTAGGTCTGCGGACTGCTGATGCCATCGAGCTCCAGATGCAGTTCCAGTCCCTTCTCCTGGCTCAGGATCTGCATCTCTCCGGCACACTGGCGGAACATGATGGCAGGCGAGAAATCTACAGGGTTCAGCTTCATCAGTCCGTTTTCCAACTGGTGATAATCGAGCAGGGCGGCAACGAGCCGGGAGAGATGGGTGGCAGAACCCTTGATGCTGTTGAGACAGGAGATGCCTTGCGGGTTGTCGACATAATCCTTCATCAGGTCGATGAAGCCCGAGATGCTGGCAGCCGGAGCCTTGATGTCGTGGGTGATGGTGAGGAGCAGGCGTTCGCGCTGGTTCATGATGCGCCTGATTTCCTCGTTAGCCTCTTCGAGATTCTCGCGGTAGATGCGTTCCTTCTGCGTATCGCGGTAGATGTAATAGACGAGGATGACGGCGGCTGTGATGGCTACGATGGCAAGCAGACCTATCTGCCAGAGCAGATTCTGGCGCGCCTGCATCGCCTGGTTGATAGCCTGCTGCATCGCCTGACGTTCGCGCTGGTGAATATCGTTGAGCTGCTGTGAGGAGCGCAGGGCGAGGCGGGCATTGGTTATCTGCAGGTCTCTCACCTCGCGGTTGATGGCCTCGTGGTTATCGCGCGTAGACTGCTTCTCCTTGCGGTCAATCTGTTCCAGAATATTGGCTACGTTTCCGGCTAAGTTGACCGGGGTAGAGAGGGTATCGGTGACAGCCTGGTTGCTGTCGCGTCTGATGCTGAGCGTTTCGGCATGCTCCTTCTTGAAGGCATCGGCAAGGCGGCGGAAGAAGCCCTTGCGGGTTTTCATCACCTCTACGGTAGTGTTCTTTGCCACATGAGTCTTGGGTGCCTTGGAATGCACGACAACGGAATCTTCGCCACTGTTGAGGCTGTTCATCTTCTCGTGCAGATAGTTGTGGGATGACTTGCCCTGCATGGCGCGGGTAAGCTGCTGCAGATTGGTCTGTTCCTCCTTGAGCAGGTTGGACATGGTGCTGTCGGCTGCCTGTCGCTTTTCGATATAGTCGCGGGTTGCCTGGTTGATAGCGAGCACGGTTGTGGTGTTGCGATATACCAGCCCTATCGCCAGAATCAGTACGATGGCGACGATGATGTAACCCAGGGCTACCTTGAAAGGAACGTTTGTTTGCTGCATCTTCTTATCTTTTAATGTTTTGAGTCTTTTTGCTATTTGCGTGCAAAGTTAATCAAAAATGCGATATAAACCAACGAAAACAGGAGATAAATGCCAAAATCTGGTCATCTATCTCCTGTTTCATTGAAAGCGACGCGTAATTACTATTTTCTGAAGGTGGATTTACTCTGCTACGGTTGAATCCACTGGTGTTGCTGGTGCCTCAACAGGTGTTGCTGTTGTGTCGGCTGGAGCTACTGTGTCTACTGGTTCTGAACCTGCAACGTTTACCATTCTGTTACCTGCAAATACATTGCTAACTGATACCATTGCTACTGCTGCGATAATTGCAAATACTAACTTTTTCATAATTCTTTTGTTTTTTAATTGTGAATATTATTGTTTATTAATTCTCTTGCTGAAACTCATTTGCGAGTTCGCTAAATAATATCACAATAGACGTGCCAAAAAATGATGAATTTGGCTAAGTATCTGATAATCAGAGGAGATGATGTTTCGTGCCAGAAATGGGATGTGGGGAAAGTGGGGAAAAGGTGTAGAAAAATTCCCCAATATAGTGTGGAATATATTGGGGAATCGGGGTGTGGCATGTTTACTCCATGCCGTATTTCTTCATTTTGTTGTAGAGTGTCTTGCGGTCGATGGCAAGCAGTTGGGCAGCTTTGCTCTTGTTGCCGTGGGTGGCTCTCAGGGCAGCGGCGATGCTTTCCTGTTCCGACTGTTCGCTGCGCAGCTGCATATTGATTGGTCGGGCTGTGGAGGTCTGTGCCATCGTCTTCTCCAGTTCCTGGGCACCGATATACTTGCCACGGGTGAGCAGGGTGGCGCGCTTCATCACATTGTTCAGTTCGCGCAGGTTGCCCGGCCAGTCGTATGAGGCAATGATTTCTGAGGCTTTGGCATCCAGTCCGAGCACATTCTTGCCCAGTTCCTGGTTGGCGTGCTTGATAAAGAGGTTGGCAAAGAGGAAGATGTCGGCACCTCTGTCCTTGAGGGCAGGCATGTAGATGGTAAACTCGTTGATGCGGTGATAGAGGTCCTCTCTGAACTTGCCTTCGGCTACCGCCTGCGCCAGATTCTCGTTGGTGGCACAGATGAGTCGGATATCCACATCTATCTCCTGCGTGCTGCCCAGCGGACGGATTTTTCTCTCCTGCAAGGCTCTGAGGAGCTGCACCTGTACTTCGTAGTTGAGGTTTCCCATCTCATCGAGGAAAACCGTTCCGCCGTTAGCTATCTCGAAGGCGCCCTTCTTATCCTGTTCGGCTCCGGTAAAGGCACCCTTCTTATATCCGAAGAATTCAGATGCCGCCACCTCCTTAGGAATGGCGCCGCAGTCGATGGCATAGAAAGGCTTGTCCTTGCGCAGACTCTGTTCGTGGATGCTGCGCGCCACATATTCCTTTCCGGTGCCGCTGGCTCCGAGAATGAGCACTGACATCGGGGTTGGGGCAACGAGCGAAACGAACTCGTAGAGCTGTTTGGAAGCCTCGCTTTCACCTTTTATATATCTAGGCACCTCCGTAGCGCCCTGCTGCTCTTCTTGGGGCGCATCCTGCATGGCGGCAGATTCCGCACGCTGAGGGGCTGGAGCCGCAGAAGCAGCCGACTGGATAGCCTCACGGATTTTCTCTAAGAGGATTTCGGGATGGAAGGGCTTAGCCACGTAATCGGTAGCACCCGATTTCATGGCACATACAGCATTCTGAACCTCTGCATAGCTAGTCATTACGATAAAAGGCAGGTGGGCATCGGACTTTCTGATATGCTGGAGCAATACCAGTCCGTCATGGTCGGGCAGGCGCAGGTCGGAAAGAACCAGATGGAATGCATCGCCGGCTCCCATCGCTTTGATGGCAGCGCCTACAGATGTTACCCTTTCTACATCGAATCCTTTCTTTTTGAGCCAAGTCTGTATCATTGTTCCGAATGCCAAATCGTCTTCTACAATCAATATCCTCTTCATAATGTTCTGTTTTATCCTCTTCTAAAATATCGTTATATATAACTTTGTGCAAAGGTACGGAAAAGTTGTATGGAAAGCTATTTAATTCACATTATTTAGCAATAAAACCGACTAAAATTCTACAAACCCTGTTCTATTATCTTATTTTTAGTGAAAAGAGCAATTGTTTTCGGATAAAAGCATGCTAGTTGCTTTATTTTTTGTATCTTTGCAAAGATAAAAATAAGATTTAAAGTCATGAATCCGATAGTACAAACCATCATATTGTCAGCTTCGGCGGTGCGCATGTTGCCGCATATCGCTCTGTATCTGCTCCATAAGAAGGAGATAGATGCCGACCTGCTGAAGGTGCAGGACAGGAAGCCTACGGTGCTCAACCTGATCAAGGCATGCACCCGCGAAAGGAGTTTCCGCAATCTGTTTTATTACCGCATGGGCGAATACCGTTCGGTTTTCATCAGCTGGCTGTTGCCTCCCGAGCGCACGATGACCATCTGGTGCCCGCATATCGGGAAGGGTGCGCATCTGGAGCACAGCTATGCCACCTATCTCAACGCAGAAAGCATAGGTGATGACTTCTACTGTCTGCAGATGGTGACGCTGGGCAACGGCAAGGGCGGCAGACCTACCATCGGAAATGACGTGAAGATTTATACCGGTGCCACGGTCTTCGGCGGCATCCACATCGGCAACCACGTGACGATAGGCGCCGGTGCTGTGGTATTCCAGGATATTCCCGACGGGGCTACCGTGGTAGGGAATCCGGGGAGAATCATTCAGAAATAATCAATTTAAAGATAGAGAATATGAACTATGCATTGATCATAGCCGGAGGTTCTGGCAATAGAATGGGACAGGACATCCCAAAGCAGTTTATGCATGTAGACAACTGTCCTATCATCATCCATACGATGATGGCTTTTCAGAAGCATCCTGATATTCAGGGTATTGCTGTGGTATGTCTGGCAGGTTGGGAAACGGTACTGCAGTCGTATGCCAACCAGTTCTGCATTACCAAGCTAAAATGGATATTCCCTGGCGGAAGCAATGGTCAGGAGTCGATCCACAATGGTATCTATGGCTTGAAAGAGGCGGGATGCGGTGATGACGACCTGGTGCTGGTGCATGATGCCGTGCGCCCACTCTTGTCGCAAGACATCATCTCATCCAATATTGCCATCTGCCAGAAGTATGGCTATGCCATTACGGGTATCAAATGTAGAGAGGCTATCCTGGAGAGCGAAGATGGTTTTACGACCAACACCAGTATTCCGCGCGACAAACTGATCCGTACCCAGACACCCCAGACCTTCCGTTTGGGCAATCTGATAGCAGCCCACGAAGAGGCTAAGGAGAAGGGCATCGCCAATTCGGTGGCATCCTGTACCCTGATGGCAGAACTGGGAGGCAGACAGATGCATATCGTGCCTGGTTCAGAGAAGAACATCAAGATAACCACCGTTGAGGATCTGGAGATACTGAAGGCACTGATGAAGGTTCAGCCTGAGGCTTGGTTAAAATAAACATGTTATGATAGGAAATTCACCATATAAGGAAGATATTGCGCGCCTTTTCCGGGAAGGTTTGGAATTGGAGCGTCTGCATGGCAAAACCATTCTTGTGGCTGGTGCTACAGGATTGGTAGGAGGCTGTGTGGTTGATGTGCTGATGCAGAATCCTGCCCGGTGCTACAAGGTGATAGCAGCCGGAAGAAACAAGGAACGTGCCCGACAGAAGTTTGCTGCCTATTGGGAGAATGAATCTTTCTTCTTTGCAGAGATAGACGTTACCCAGCCTGTCATCAAGAGTATGGACAGGATGATAGGGGAACCAGTCTATAATGAGTTGGCTGAAGGCGCTGATTACATCATCGATGCAGCCAGCAATGCGAGTCCTAACTTCTTTAAGCAGAACCCTGTAGAGGTGATGAAGGCAAACATCAACGGCGTATCCAACCTGCTGGAATATGGATTGAGTCACCGCATGCAGCGCATGGTTTATATCTCTTCGGGTGAAATCTATGGCGAGGGCGATGGCTCTGAATTTACCGAGAAGAGCAGCGGCTATGTGGATTGTGCATCGGTACGTGCCTGCTATCCATCTTCCAAACGTGCTGCCGAAACGCTCTGCATGGCATACGGAGCAGAGTATGATGCCGATGTGGTGATAGCCAGACTGAGTCATACCTACGGTCCGGGCTTTACGGAGAGTGACAATAGGGTGTATGCCCAGTTTATCCGCAATGTTCTGAAGGGTGAGGATATCGTCCTGAAGAGTAAGGGTGAGGCTTTCCGCTCCTGGCTTTATGTGGTAGATGCCGCCCATGCCATCTTGCGCCTCCTGCTGGATGGCGAGAGGGCAAATGCCTATAATGTGGCTCATTCAGAATCGAATATCTCTATCCGCCAACTGGCAGAGCTGATAGCCCGGAAAGCGGATAGAAAGGTGGTGTTTGATATTCCTGAGGCGGATGCGCAGCAGGGCAATACCACGCCTATCACCAAGGCAACCTTCAGTACGGATAAACTCAAGGCTTTAGGCTGGAAACCGCTCTTTGATGTAGAAGAAGGTTTCGGACATACCTTGCAGGAAGTGAGGGAAGGCTAAAGCTTTCTTTTAATCTCATCCCATGTTTCCCGCTTTTCCATGTTCAGATAGTAGCGCAGGTGCTTTTCTACTCTCTGTTCTACGGGCGGGAACTTCATATAGTCGCCAAAGAAGTGGCGCAGATAGGTATCAGCCTGCTCCGGCAGCAAGACGGTGGTATCCTCGAACGGGAATTCCTTGCCCTTGCCGAGCCATTCCTTCGGGAAAATCTCCTTATAGTGGTAGGAACCCGTATTCACCAGTACGTTCTTCGCCTTATCGAAGTCATACCGGTGACTCATCTCGTCCATCTGCTGGATGAGGCGGTGGCGCATCTTGCTGCGGCAGAAGAAGGCGAGCGTCTTGATGGCAAAGCGGCCCCAGGTTTCCTTGTGCAGGAGCAGGGAGATGTACTCAAAGAAAGTATTGTGGGTGGTTACGGCATTCAGACGGTTGATGGTCTTAGAGTATTTGCGATACAGCGCCTTTGCCGTTTCCAGGTCATCGTCGGTGGCATCAAGAGGGAAGATATCTACGTAAAGACCGATGATGCAGGGGCGCTCCTTCTCCTCGATAAGGGTGGTTTCGCGATTCACGAGTTTGGAGAAATACAGAGGGTATGACTCGTTGTTGTAGGGAGTTACTACCTCGTATTTGCCAAAGTCTTCATGCTTGGCGATTTCGAGCAGACGGTCGTAGTCGGGGCGTGGCATCAGTACGTCGATGTCATCGTCCCAGGGAATCATTCCGTGGTGACGGGCGGCTCCGATGGCGGTGCCGGCACAACAGTAATATCTGAGGTGATACTTGTTGCAGATTTCGATGAAAGCCTTCAATATATCGAGTATTGTGGCGTTCCATTCCTTCTTGATGTTCTTAATATCCATACTTTTTTCTGTTTTACGGCTGCAAAAGTAAGCAAAAAGTTTTGAACTTCAAACTATTTATGCTACTTTTGCATTCTAAAAAGTAAAAACAAGTAATATTCCATATTTATCAGATAGAAACGATGGCAGAATCATTAAAGGAAAAAACCGCCAAGGGATTGTTCTGGGGAGCGATGAACAGTGGCTCTACCCAGGTACTCAATATCCTCTTTGGCATCTTCTTGGCGCGCTTGTTGTCGCCAGCCGATTATGGTATCATCGGCATCCTCACCATATTCACCCTGATAGCGGGCAATCTGCAGAGTAGCGGGTTTACCCAGGCACTGGTGAATATCAGGAAACCCACCGACAACGATTATAACTCGGTGTTCTGGTTTAATGTCCTGGTGAGTCTTACCATGTATGTGGTGCTCTTTTTCTGTGCGCCGCTGATAGCAGATTTCTTCCATCAGCCTTGTCTCACCTCCCTGTCGCGCTTCGTGTTCCTGAGTTTCTTCATCTCTTCGTTTGGCATCGCCCAGAACGGATATATGATGAAGAACATGATGAACAAGGAGATTACCATCGTTAATTTCATGGCTCTGATCAGTTCGAATGTCGTGGGACTGGTACTGGCATTCAACGGCATGGCTTACTGGAGTCTTGCCTGGCAGCAGGTTATCTTTATCCTCGTGCTGAATATCGGAAGATATTATTATACGGGATGGCGCCCGAATTTTCATATCGATTTCGGACCGGTAAGGAAGATGTTCGGATTCAGCGTGAAACTCCTGGTTACCAACATCATCAATACGGTGAGCAACAATGTATTGACCTTTGTCTTCGGCAGGTTCTATCCGATTAATGATGTGGGTAACTATAGTCAGGCATACAACTGGGACACCAAGGCTAATTCGTTTGTTGCCAATACGGTGGGACAGATAGCTCAGCCCGTCTTGGCTTCTATCCAGGACGATAAGAACCGCGAGTTGCTGGTGTTCAGAAAAATGCTCCGTTTCACGGCATTCCTTTCTTTCCCATTGATGTTTGGCTTGACTTTGGTATCACGCGAATTCATCCTGATTACGATTCATGAGAAATGGATTGCCAGTGTGCCGCTGTTGCAGATTCTCTGTGTGAGCGGTGCCTTTATGCCTATTTACACGCTTTATCAGAATCTGGCTATCAGCAAGGGACGTTCTGATGTGTATATGTGGTGCAACATCGGTCAGGTAGTGGGTTTGCTCGCCTTGGTATTGTTCTGTCATCAATATGGCATCCAGACCATGGTGATAGCCTATACCTTATTTATAATAGTCTGGCTTTTGGTCTGGCAGTGGATGATGAAGCGTGTTGCCGGATTGCGGTTCCGTGATGTGGCAAAGGATATACTGCCATTCATGCTCTGTGCGGCAGCCACGATGGTAGTTACCTATTTTATGACCCGCAGCCTGCAGAACATCTATCTCCTGCTGCTGGTTCGTCTGCTGGTTTCAGCCACCATCTACTTCTGTATCATGAAACTGCTGAAGGTGCAGATATTAGAAGAGTGTATAGCTTTCTGTAAGCGAGGTAAATAAGATTC
>OHZV01000310.1_pt1 | contig 9505 bp, 10 predicted proteins | sample 1580631 | NCBI WGS metagenome assembly OHZV01 (sample SAMEA3882504, study PRJEB24775) | human gut metagenome | biome: human-associated habitat; feature: intestine environment; material: feces | place: Netherlands | collected 2009/2010 | reverse complement strand
CAGCTTTAATAAAAATATACTTTTCGTTTTCATTATCTTGACAAGCAATAAATCCTGTACTAAAATAAGTACATAAGCAAAACCGAAACGTTTCGGTTTTGAAAATAAGGAGGACGATACGATGCCATTAGTTACATCAGAAAAGATGCTTTTAGACGCAAAGAAGGATGGATACGCAGTAGGCGCATTCAATGTAGAGAATATGGAGATGGTTAAAGCAGTCATCGCTGCAGCGGAGGAGCTGAACGCACCGGTGATGCTTCAGACAACACCTTCTACTGTAAAGTACGGAACATTGGAGACATTTGCAGGAATCGTGAAAGCAGAAGCTGCGAAAACAAAGATCCCGGTATGCCTGCATCTGGATCACGGCAATAGCTTTGAACTTGCAGTTCAGGCAATGAAAGCTGGTTACACATCTGTTATGATCGACGGTTCCCACGAAGATTTTGAGAATAATATCGCAGTGACGAAGAAGGTTGTAGATGTAGCAAATGCATTTGGTATTCCGGTAGAAGCTGAACTTGGTAAAGTTGGCGGAAAGGAAGACGACCTTGAGGCTGATGTTGATACGAACACAGATCCGCAGGAAGCGAAAGAATTCGTAGAGCGCACAGGAGTTTCCTCTCTTGCAGTAGCGATTGGAACAGCGCACGGCTTTTATGTAGGAACCCCGGTTCTTGACAAGCCAAGAGTAAGCGCAATCAAAGAAGTTGTAGATGTTCCGCTCGTGCTTCATGGAGCTTCCGGACTGAGTGAAGAAGATGTAAGAGAATGTGTAGAGCGTGGAATGTGTAAAGTCAACTTTGCTACTGAGCTTCGTGTTGCATACACAGATGCCGTGAAGAAACTGCTTGAAGAGAAGCCGGAGACATTCGATCCGAAGAAACTCGGTGTTGTTGCGATGGAAGCTGTAAAAGAACAGGTGATCGCACGCATGAAGATGTGCGGATGTGATGGAAAAGCAAAATAAAACAAGTGATAGCTTACAAGATACAGAATAAGGAAATAAGTTTATGGGTGCAACGATGAAAGACATTGCCCGAGAGACAGGGCTCGGACTTGCAACAATTTCTTCTTATCTAAATGGAGGAAATGTGCGTGAGAAAAACAGAATCAAGATCGAAGAGGCAATTGAGAAGCTTCATTTTGAGGTAAATGAAGTTGCAAGAGGATTAAAGACAAACCGAACGAAGACCATCGGAATCATCTTACCCGAGTTGAACAACATTTTCTTTTCAGAGATCATTACAGCAGCGGAAGATTTATTAAGAAGTCATGGGTATGCGACGATGATCTGTGACTGCAGATCCGATGTGAAGCGAGAAGAAGAGGCAGCAGAATTCCTTCTTCACAGAAGAGTGGATGGCTTGATCATGATGCCAACCGGAGCAGAGAAGAAAGTATTTGATAGATTTAGAAAATCCGGAAGACCGGTTGTACTGATCGACCGAAGGATGGAGAACGGAGATTGACTGCGTTCTTGTAGACAATGAAGGAGCAGCGCAGAACGCAGTGAAACGGCTGATGAAAAAAGGGCATAAGAAGATTGGTATGATCACAGGACCGGATAATGTGTATACAGCAAGGGAACGTCAACGAGGATATGAGCTTGCGATACAAGAATCATCCAAAGCTAGATCAGCACAACAATCAGATTTAAAAGGCAAAACAGATACAAAACTTCTGGCAGATGGTAACTACACGATTGCCGGCGGAGCGAAAGCAATGCGCAAGCTTTACGAAGACAATCCGGATATGACAGCAGTCTTTATCTCCAACTACGAGATGACAGTCGGAGCAATGATGGAGATCAATGACCTTGGTATCAAAGTTCCGGAACAGCTGTCTGTGATAGGATTTGATAACATGGATTTTGCAAGAGCTGTAGTACCAAGATTGACAATCGTGACACAGCCAACGGAAGAGATTGGACAAGCGGCAGCAAATCTGTTATTGAGTCATCTCGAAGATAAGGATGAAACATCAGATAAAACATCAGACAAAATAGAAACAACAGAGACAATCTGGCTGAAAACCGGATTCGTAGAAGGAGAATCAGTGGCGGACATTTCATAAAGAGGAGGAGACCATGGGAGAATATTTATTAGGAATAGATATCGGAACCAGTGCCTGCAAGATTGCAGTCTTTGCAAAAGACGGAACCGTCAAGGCAACCGGAACCGGTGATTATCAGGTTTATTACCCACATCCTGGATGGGCAGAACAGAATCCGGAAGAATGGTGGGAAGCAGTTTGCGATGCAATCCCAAGGGTACTCGTAAAAGGAAATATTTCCCCGGAAGAGATTAAAGGAATCGGAATCGATGGACAGAGCTGGTCTGCGATCGCAGTCGATAAAGATGGAAATGTACTTACGAACACCCCAATCTGGATGGACACAAGAGCCACAGATATCTGTGAAGAATTCAATGAAAAGATTGGGAAAGACAAGATCTTCGAGCTTTGCGGCAACTCTTTGCAGCCATCTTATACAACTGCAAAGATCATCTGGTATCAGAGAAATCTGCCGGAAGTCTATGCAAAGACTTATAAGATCCTTCAGTCCAACAGTTATATTGCATACAAACTGACCGGTGTGATGACACAGGATCTTTCTCAGGGATATGGCCTTCACTGTTTCGATATGAGAACAGGAACCTGGAATGAAGAGATGTGTCAGGAATTTGGATTTTCTTCTGAGCTATTGCCGGAAATTCATGCCTGTCATGAAGTGATCGGTGAGGTAAATGAGAAAGCTGCGAAAGAAAGCGGACTGGCGGAAGGAACACCGGTCGTGGCCGGAGGACTCGATGCAGCATGTGGAACTCTCGGCGCAGGAGTGATCCACAGCGGAGAGACACAGGAACAAGGTGGACAGGCAGGTGGAATGAGTATCTGTACCGACCAGTATCGTGCCGATGAGCGGTTGATCCTTGGATTTCATGTCGTGCCGGATTGCTGGCTCTTACAAGGCGGAACAACCGGAGGCGGCGGAGTGATGCGCTGGCTTGAGCGGGAGTTCGGAGCGTACGAAAGAGAAGAAGGAAAACGTCAGGGAAAAAGCTCACTGGATTTATTTAATGAAGAGGCGGCAGCAGTAGCACCGGGAAGTGACGGAGTGATCTTCCTCCCATATATGTCCGGTGAGAGAACTCCGATCTGGGATCCAAACGCAAAAGGTGTCTACTACGGATTAGATTTCAGTAAGACAAAAGGACATTTCATCCGTGCGGCAATGGAAGGAACAGCCTATGCATTGAAGCATAACCTTGATGTTGCGGAAGAAGCCGGAGCGAAAGTAGAAGTCCTGCGTGCGATGGGCGGATCAGCAAACTCCTTGTTGTGGACACAGATCAAGTCTGACATCACAGGAAAACCAATTGTTGTTCCATCCTCTGACACAGCAACAACACTCGGTGCAGTGATTCTTGCCGGAGTCGGAATCGGAATGTACAAAGACTTTGACGAGGCAGTGAAGCTTACTATTGAAGAGAAGCGTTCCCACGAACCGAATAATGAAAACAGAAAAGTTTACGATAAAAATTACGAAACATATATAGAACTTTATAAACAATTAAAGGAAACTATGGCGAAAAACCATGAATAAGAAATAAATTAACAAAAGATCAAAAAAGGAGGATCTTGAAAATGAAAGCAGCAGTTGTATGCGCCAACGAAGACGTACAGTATCTTGATTACGAAGAACCGACACCGGGACCGGGCGAAGTTAAGGTCAAAGTAAAATGTTCCGGTATCTGTGGATCTGATATTCCACGAGTACTTCATAACGGAGTTCATTTCTATCCAATCGTACTTGGACATGAGTTCTCAGGAGATGTTGTAGAAGTAGGTGAAGGTGTAACAAAGGTTAAGGTTGGAGATCACGTATCCGGTGCACCGTTGAAACCATGTATGAAATGTGATGACTGCCAGAACGGAAACTTCTCTCTGTGCAAACATTACAGCTTTATTGGTTCCAGAGAGCAGGGATCCAATGCCGATTATGTAGTGATCCCAGAGCAAAATGCAGTTGTATATGATCCAAGCATTCCGTATGAACAGGCGGCCATGTTTGAGCCTGCCACTGTAGCTATCCACGGTGTATTCCAGAATGATTATCAGGGCGGACAGTATGTTGCAGTACTCGGCGGCGGAACAATCGGAATGTTTACAATGCAGTGGTGTAAGATCTTCGGATCCAAGAAAGTTGTAGTATTCGACATCAGTGATGAGAGACTTGAACTTGCGAAACGTCTTGGAGCTGACGAAGTTGTCAACACAACGAAAGAGAATTTTATGGAAGAGGCAATGGCAATCACAGGCGGCAAAGGATACGGATTTGTATTCGAGACAGCCGGACAGGTTCCGACCATGCATATGGCATTTGAACTTGCAGGAAATAAATCCCATGTATGCTTTATCGGAACACCGCATGTCAATCTTGAGTTCACACCGGCAATGTGGGAGAACATGAACCGTAAAGAGTTCAAACTGACAGGATCCTGGATGTCCTACAGCGCACCGTTCCCAGGCAAAGAGTGGGATTTGACAGCACATTACTTTGCGACAGGACAGCTGAAATTCGACAAGGGATTTATTTACAAAATGGTTCCGATGAGTCAGGCACAGGAAGCATTCCAGATGTTTAAGACACCGGGACTTGTACAGGGGAAAGTAATGCTTGTAAACGAAGATTAATCAGAGAGGGGGACAAGAGCTTTGATGTGTCAAAGCTCTGTACCGAATATGATACTTACAGTAACATTAAATGCAGCAATCGACAAAAGATATGTTGTGGAAGGCTATCAGGTCGGTGAAGTCAACCGTGTGAAAGAATGTGCGTATACGCCAGGCGGAAAAGGATTAAATGTATCCAAGCCGGCGTCTATCGCAGGAGCGGAAGTGGTCGCGACAGGATTTGTCGGAGGTCATGCAGGAAATTATATCGAAGATGCACTGAAACCATTTGGAATCAAGAGCGAATTCTATCATCTGGAAGAAGAGAGCCGATCCTGTATCAACATCTGGGATGAAGTCAATCACGTGCAGACAGAATTTCTTGAGCCGGGATTCACGGTATCTGAGGAAGAATTTAAGGGATTCGAAAAACATTTCACAGAACTGGTGAAGAAAGCAGATGTTGTTGCTATGTCAGGAAGTGTTCCAAAAGGACTTGACGGAACAGCTTATCAGCGTCTTGTAAGAATCTGCAAAGAGGCAGGAAAGAAAGTCATCCTTGATACAAGTGGAAAACTGCTTGAGATGGGAATCGAGGCAAAGCCGACGATGATCAAGCCAAACATTGATGAGATCCGTATGTTGACAGGAAAAAGCTGCGACAACTTCCAGGACATGGTAGATGCGGCAAAACAGATTCATGCAGATGGAGTCGAGATCGTAGCAGTGTCACTCGGTGGAGACGGTTCCTTTGTCGTATGTGACGACGGAATCTTTCGCGCACGTGTGCCGAAGATCGATGCGGTAAACACAGTAGGATGCGGAGATTCCATGATCGCCGGGTTCGCTCTTGGACTTAGCGAAGGACTTTCGGTTGAAGAGACATTGAAGAAAGCAAGTGCGATCTCAGCGGCAGCAGCACTCAGAGAAGAAACAGGATTCTTCGTAAAAGAAGATATGGAAAAGATCTATCCACAGGTGGAGATTGAGAAGATCGGTTAGATTAGATAAAAGGAGAATTATCATGGGTGAATTTATTAATCCGGCAGATGTGCCAAAAGTAAAATTCTACACAGGTGATGAAGCACCATGTATCGGAATGGGAACCTTTGGTTCCGACAGATTTACAGCAGATCAGATTGCTGAAGCAGTAGACGGAGCAATCAAAAGCGGATACCGCATGTTCGATTGTGCCGCATGCTACGGAAATGAACCGGAGATCGGTAAAGTATTTAAAAATGCATTTGATGAGGGAATCGTAGAACGTAAAGATCTTTTTATTATGACAAAAGTATGGAACGATATGCACGAACATGTCGAAGAAGCTTGCAAGAAAAGTATCGCAGATCTCCAGTGTGATTATGTGGATATGTATTATATTCACTGGCCATTCCCAAATTACCATGCACCAAAATGCGATGTAGAGTCAAGAAATCCGGATTCTAAACCATTCAGTGTGGAAGAATTCATGAATACATACAGACAGTGTGAAAAACTTGTCGAAGACGGATTGACAAGATTCATCGGAATCTCCAATATGACGATTCCGAAACTCGAAGCAGTACTTCCATTGATGAAGATCAAACCGGTTGCCTGTGAGCTCGAGATTCATCCTTGCTTCCAGCAACAGGAACTTTACGATTACCTCGTAGCACACGATATCCAGCCGGTAGGTTACATGCCAATCGGTTCTCCGATGAGACCGGAGAGGGATATGTGTCCGGAAGATGTAGCAGATCTGCAGACTCCGGTTATGCAGGAGATTGCGAAGGCTCATAACTGTCACCCGGCGATCATTGCACTGAAATGGGCAAGACAGAGAGGCGAGATTGCGATCCCGTTCTCACTTCACAATTATGTAAGCAACTTAAAAGCAATGACAGAAGATCCGCTGACAGAAGAAGAGATGGCGAAGATCGCAACACTCGAAAAAGGAAACCGCCTTGTAAAAGGACAGGTGTTCTTGTGGCATGGAGCAAAAGACTGGCATGATCTCTGGGATGAAGATGGAGAAATCGTGACATTGTAAAAAATGAGATAAAATGATGTTGAGAGATACAGCTCTTGTAGGAAGTTGAGACTTTTACAGGAGCTGTATTTTAGTAGAAAAAAGGATCAAATTTTCTGTGTGAAATAAAAAAGTTGACATGCACACATTTTTATGATAATATATCGCTCGTAACATTTTTGTAATAAATGTAATAAAAATGAAAATAATGCATAGTATTAATAAAGAATAGCAATTAAATGGTAAAAATTATGCAACAAAATTGTTAGGAGGGTATATGAAATTTAATAAAAATAAAAGGATGTTTCTGGCGATGTATACAGCAATGATGAGTGCGGTCATGCTGACGGGATTTGCAAGTTCCACGGAAGCACAGGAGCAGAGTGCTGTAGAATCAGAAGTGTCAACGGAGCCATCGGATCAGGAAGAAACTTTAGATGACACGCAGTCTGCCGGGGATGTAGGTACTGACTGGTGTGTATCAAAGGAAGTGATCGATGTACAGTCAGGGATGATCGAGAATGTGAAGATCGCGGCAGTTGAAGCGAAGATTGCTTATGAAGCAAAGCTGGAAGAAGAGAGACGTGCGGCGGAAGAAGCAGAACGGATCGCCAGAGAGAAGGCGGAGGCAGAAGCGGCAGCAGCGGCACAGGCAGAAGCAGCGGCTGCACAGCAGGTAGCAGAAAAAGAATTGCTGGCATCCCTGATCTTCTGTGAAGCGGGAAACCAGCCGTATGAAGGACAGGTTGCGGTTGGAGCGGTTGTAATGAACCGTATCAAGAGTTCCTCTTATCCGGATACGATGGAAGAAGTAATCTACCAGTCCGGTCAGTTCTCACCGGCAATGTCTGGATGGCTTGACCGCGTAAGAGCAAACCAGGGCTATACAGAAGCTGCGATGCAGGCGGCAGAAGATGCACTTGCAGGAAGCAATCCGATTGGAGATTGTCTGTATTTCAGTGTAGGCGGTTACGGAACACGGATCGGAGATCACTTATTTCATTAGAATGCCCCACTCACAATATCTGATCAAACAGAGTTGATCAGATACTGTGGAATCCTTTTCCGATAATCTCACTTGTATTAGAGATCAGAATAAACGCCTTTGGATCAGTAATCTTGATGAAATTACGCAGGCGGACAGCCTGGGTACGGTTGAGCGCAGTCAGGACGATCGCTTTGTCCTGACCGGAATAAGCACCCGTTGCGTGAAAGACGCTGGCACTACGGTTCAGCTCATGAACGATGAAATCACAGATCGGTTCCGGGTCGTCACATACAACATTAAAATATTTGGACAAATTGAAGTTCTCGATAAAGGTGTCTACCATGAAAGAACGAATTGTAAGTCCGAGCAAAGAATATAATCCAGTTTTGATATCGAAGATAAAGAATCCGGCAATAGTGATCAACAGATCAGAAAGCATAAGAGCCGGTCCGATATTGAAGCTGGAATATTTTTTTAAAATCATAGCAATAATATCTGTACCGCCACTGGAACTTCCAATGTTGAACAAAATGGCAGAGCCAAGAGCAGGAAGTGCGATTGCAAAACAAAGCTCCAGCATCGGCTGGTCTGTCAAAGGAGCTTTCATCGGGCAGACGCGCTCCAGAAAAGAAAGCGTTACCGAGAGCAGAATACTGCAATAAGCTGTCTTAGCTGCGAATTTCTTACCAAGAACAATCATTCCGATCACCAGAAGCGTCATACTGGCAACAAAGTTGAAATCACCGGCTGTCATAAGTCCTGTCTTTGCAATAAGAACAGCAAGACCGGTGATACCGCCGAAGGTAAAGTTATTCGTGAACTTGAAAAAGTAGGTACCAATCGCCATGATCAGTGTGCTGACTGTCAGTAAAAGAAAATGCTTCCCCTTGTCTAACATAAATAAATTCCTCCCCAAAAGAAAAATGATAGCTTTTGTGTGCAACATCCAATCTAAAAATCTGTCACAAATGTTTGCACATATGATTGTAAGCGTTGAAAAGTGAAAAGTCAACGCATGAAGTTATTCCAAAAAGGAAATACTGAAATTAAGCAAAGTACGAAAAACAGCATACAAAAATAGAAAGAAAAGCAACGAAAAGGAGGTTTTGGAGTGTGGAACCAGAAGTTAGAAATAAGCTGGATCTTGCAATAGAAATCCGTGACGTTTATGCAAGAGAGATTCTTGATTTCGCCGGGAATCCGGCTATTGAAGTGGAAGTGCTGGCAGGAGGAGAAATCATAGGAAAAGCGTCTATGGCAGGGAAAAATTATAGTAAAAAAGAGCAGACAGAAAAACAGCAGGTGCACATCGAAGAAAAAATTGAACTGCTTAATAGTCAGATCGCACCGGAAATAATCGGTGAAAATGTATTTGAACAAAGAAAGATTGATACAATTCTGAAAGAAAACGGAAATGAACAGACATCCTTTGCAATATCACTTGCAGTGGCGCGAGCAGCAGCGGCTGCAGAAAAGATTCCGCTTTACAGGTATCTTGGAGGCGTACGTGCGGTACATCCAAGTATGCCGCAGCTGATCAGAAAAGAAGAAATTGAGATAGAAAAGATAAAAGAAATTAAGATAGACGAGAGTACAGTTCTTACGAAACTGTTGGAAAGAATACTGAAAGAACAGAATGAAGGGAATAAACTGATTCTCAGTCAGGAAACAGCAGGAACAGAAGACAGCTTTCTGGTAGATCTTGCAGTTGCAGCGAATATTACGATGATCTTGGTTGAAAACAGAGAAAGCGCTTATTATACAGTACTGAACAATCGATTGTTACAACTGGAAGAGAAGATCAGTGGATGAGGCAATCTCAAGAGATC
>OHZV01000298.1_pt1 | contig 9721 bp, 7 predicted proteins | sample 1580631 | NCBI WGS metagenome assembly OHZV01 (sample SAMEA3882504, study PRJEB24775) | human gut metagenome | biome: human-associated habitat; feature: intestine environment; material: feces | place: Netherlands | collected 2009/2010 | reverse complement strand
CTTCACATTTACAAAACCGGCTTTCACAGATACATCCAGCACACTATCCCCCTGTTTCAGGAAGATTGCAGCCTGCTCCAGACGCATCAAACGCATAAAATCCTGCGGACTTTGACCCGTAAGAGTCTTCAGCCTACCATAGAAAAGCGTTCTGCTCATCGCCATCTCTCTACAGAGTCGGTCGATATTAAAGTCTGTGTCGCTCAGATGAGTCAACACCATACGGGTAGCTTTATCTACAAAAGCCTGGTCCTGTGGATCCAGAACAGCTTCTGCCACATTTTCGAATGTCTGGCCTTGCTTATTCAAGACAGTATCATCCTTTTTCTCTTCAGAAGTTCCAGTAGGTTCCAAGTGTTCATCGGAAGAATCAGAACCCACAATCTGCTCGGAAGAAGCAGACCCAGAAGCAACCTCTCCTCTAACAAGAGCAAGGCTTCTGTCCATATAATACTGACTCAACCGGCGACGATTCTTCAAAATACTGGCAACCTTACTCGCAAGAATAGCAGTATCGAATGGCTTGGCTATATAGTCATCAGCACCAAGTCCGAGTCCCTCTATCATAAAGTCACGACCAGCCTTAGCAGTCAGCAGGATAACAGGCAGCCATGATGTTTCCTTATTTTCCTTGATGCTGCGACAGAACTCATCTCCGTGCATTCCCGGCATCATGACATCTGAAACAACGATATCACATACCCCGCCCTCTTTCAAATATTTCAAGGCAGCCTCTGCACTCTCCACATCAACTACTTGATAAGAATCACCAAAAGTCATTCTGATATATTTGCGAAGATCTTCATTGTCATCGACAAAAAGAAGTGTATCCGTTGAAACATCAGCATCCTGCAGAACCGCAGAAGACACAGTCTGGCAAGTTTCATCATGCTTATCTTCAGCTAAAGAAGATTCAGTTGCAACATTTTTCTTTTCTCCTACAAGCCGGACAGAAGAATCTGTTACATTACCTAATGGCATCTTCACACAGAAAGTAGTACCCTTTCCTTCCTCACTTACGAAACTAAGCTTTCCTCCTAATTTCTCTACAAGCTTTCGTGTAAGCATCAGTCCTAATCCACTTCCCATTTCCTGAGAATTTATCGCATTAGAAGCCCTGAAGAAGGTCTTGAAGATACTCTTAATTTCGGCCTTTGGAATACCTATACCTGTATCACATACATGAATCATAGCCATCTTACCTTCAACAGAAGCCGACAACGTAACTTTTCCACCTTGAGGTGTATATTTGATAGCATTCGAGAGAAGATTTTCCAATATCAGATCCATCATTTTGACATCAGAATGAATCTGTTGCTGCGGACACGTTTCAATACACAGTTGAATATGCTTCTCCTGAGCTGCCAATACAAACTTTTCCAACTGCACACGTAAAAGCATCGGCAATTCTATATCTTGCAGGCGAACCTGTTCGGCAGACTGCTCTACCTTTTGGAAGTCAAGCAATTCTGTAACCATCTTCAACAGTTTGTTGCCGTTGCGATGCGCCATATCCAAGAATCCACGGCTTTTCTCACTCAAACTGGAATCATGAGCCAGATTATCAAGAGGAGCCAACACGAGACTCAAAGGAGTACGTATGTTATGGGCAGTATTAACGAAGAAATTGATTTTCTCATCATAATACTTTCGCTGTAAGCGCTCTTTGTAATACTGCCAGACAAAATATAAGATGGCAGCAAAAATACAGAGATAGATAATCCATGCCCACCAGGTATTCCACCAAGGTTGGGCTATATGAATTTCCAAAGTTGTTTCTCCCAATTCTCTACCATTACTTCTGCAGATAGCCTTTACATGAAGCACATAGCTGCCCGAAGGCAAATTTACAAATCGTGCCAACTGATTAGAAGATGGTTTACTCCAATTACGGTCGTATCCTTCCAAATAATATTGATATTGAATATCATACTGGTATTGATAATTGATACTCTCGAAAGAAACAACCAGCGTATTCTCATTATGGCTAAGACTCAATTTGCCTTCCTTCAACATTTCAAAGAGACATTCATTCCAGTGATCGGAACGTTCGACACCTTCAACCTCAACACTATGAATACGAAGTGGAGCGGCATAATTCAAACCTTTGGCAAACATAGGAGTCAAAGCGACAACTCCATCGTTGCTGCCAAAAAGCACCCTGCCATCTGAAGTACACGCAACAGACATTCGGTTATACTCACGTTCCATTCCCTTAAAGATGTTGAGGTTTACTATCTTACCCTGTTTCATGAACGCCAATCCTTTATCCGTACTGATCCACAAATTGCCATTAATACCTTTTATAAGTCCATAAACAGTATTAGAAGGCAAAGCGTCCTGATTCGTATAGCGCTTAAACTTCTTTGTCTGGAAATCATAATCATAGAGTCCTCCTCCATCCGTTCCAATCCAGATATGACGGGAATCCTGAAAAGCCATACTGTTGACAAACAAATTAATGTCTTTTTCAGGATACTGTTCAGGATAAAAGAAACGACGAGGATGCAAAGGATCACGCTTATCAATCAAATAGCCTCCATGCGAAGTTCCTACAGCAATAAAACGCTTATCCGGTGATTCCGTGATGCATTGCACTTCGTTGACAGGCAGATAGAATACCGACTTTCCCGTTCCATTCAAATTATATTTATCTGAAGGGAAAAGCCATATCTCCATCCAAACATCCCACCCAAATATTACCATCGCTATCAGTAAAAAGACTGAATACGTAATCACTCTTCAACATTCCTGTTTCCACAGAATAAGCAGGCATACTAGTGCCATCAGCATGAACCTGATATACGCCATTACCATAGGTACCAACCAGAATTCTGCCGTCTACAGTCTGACAAATCGTAAGCGCCACCTTATTATATAATCCATGATGCCAAAGACGAGTCTGCGCATCATAAACACTTACTCCTTTATCTGTGGCATACCATATTTTCCCATCACGGCTTTGGAAAACATCGTTCACACAATTGTCTATCAGTGATTGATTGTTGAGATATTCATGTGTGATATATTCCAATGTATGTTTCATCGGTATTGCCAAATCTACTCCTCCCGAGTAAGAGCCTGTCCATAAATCGCCAAAACGATCGCAGCACAAGGTATATAATCCATTTCCATTCAGTACGTTACCAGGACGTCCATCTGTATCAAGCAAGAGCTTGGTTTGTTTATCCGAACTGTCATAAGCATATATTCCTGCTCCATCTACAGCCATCAGAAGAGTCTGCTTATCATATAAAATGATTGAACGTACGGGAATTTTAGGAATGTTTTGCAAAGATTGGAAATCAGCAGATTTTATCAGCTTCCAAGTACGATCATCCACTACTTTAACTCCTTCGTGAAAAGTACCCAGCCAGATACGATGTCCCACAATATCATGATAAGAGGATACTACAGAACTGCCACTAATCTTCTTTTCTAACTTCCGGGCAGACATCGAATAGCAATAAACATCTTTAAATGTTCCTATCAAGAGTTTCTGACCTATAAATTGAATATGATTAATATAGGTATTTTTCAATATAAACCTACCCTTAGCTGTCTCCCGAACGATCTCCTTTCCATCAGTAGCTGCTGATAAGCAATAAATGCCTCTATCCATAGCTAACCAGAAATTGCCCTTTCCGTCTACCAACAGTTCGTTCAACACGATACTTCCACCTAAAATATGCTGAAGATTACATTTCAAAACAAATGTATCTTTCCTCTTATCATATATATACACCTTTCCCTTGTTGTCGTAGGCGTAAATCAGATGTTGCGCATCCTTAGTCAGTTTAATACTTCTACCACAAGCATCACTATACGGCATCTCTGTGTATAAAGTATAATTGGTTACTTGTTGCCCATTATATCGGTCAACTCCACGCTTAGTACTTATCCACATGGCACCATCCTCTGCCTCGACAATAGAATAAACTCGAGGGCAGGAAAGACCATTGTCAGTATTGAGATTGGAAAGCATGAACATATTTCTGGAAATATGCGCATATGCCTGAAGAGCCGATGCCAACAGCAGCAATATAATCAGAGTGCAGGATTTATATCGTTTCATAATTCATTCATTGATCTTATTTGGAGACAAAGATAATACAAAAAAATGAAAAACAAATAGAATAATGAGATAAAATGAAAAAAATCTATTATCTTTGCAAGATATTAATATAAAGATATAGACTATGATCAAAAGATTATTATCCTTTCTAGACGCATCGCCAGTGAATTTCCTGGCAGTAAAGAATATCTCCGAGGAATTGGAGAAGAACGGGTTCCGACGTATGAACCCACAGGAGCCTTTGGGCAAGATTGAAGCGGGTGAAAAGTTCTTCGTTACCAAGAACGACTCTTCCATCTACGCCTTCCAAATCGGAAAGAAACCTTTGGCAGATGCCGGTTTCCACATGATCTGCGCTCACTGCGATTCGCCTACCTTCCGCATCAAGCCAAATGCTGAGATGCTTTGCGAGGGCGGTATCGTAAAACTGAATACCGAGGTTTATGGTGGTCCTATCATGTCAACCTGGTTCGACCGTCCGCTCACCCTGGCAGGTAGAGTTATCGTGAAGGGCGAGAATGCGATGAATCCCCAGACGCTCCTTCTTCATGTGAAGCGCCCATTGCTGCAGATAAGCAACCTGGCCATTCACTTCAACAGACAGGTGAACGATGGGGTGAAGCTGAGCCGACAGAAAGATGTGCTTCCCATCCTGGGAATCATCAACGACGAGCTGGAGAAAGGCAACCTGCTGATGAACATCATCCTCGAGGAACTGAACAAACAGCAGACCGTGGCTCGCGAGGACATTCTCGACTTCGACCTCTATCTGGCTGATGCCACTCCTGCCTGTACCTTTGGCGCGCACAATGAGTTGATCTCTTCGGGAAGACTCGACGACTTGTCTATGTGCTTTGCCGGACTTGAGGCGCTGTTGGCTTCACAACCCACCGACACCACACAGGTGCTTGCCATCTTCGACAACGAGGAGACGGGCTCGCAGACCAAGCAGGGTGCCGGAAGTCCTTTCCTCTCCTACATGCTCAAGCGCATCGCCCTGGCTCAGGGCGGAACCGAGGAGGCTTATTATCAGGCTGTGGAGCGTGCCTTCATGATTTCGGCAGACAATGCCCATGCATGGCATCCCAACTACTCCGAGAAGTACGACCCTACCAACCATCCTATGCTGGGAGGCGGACCGGTCATCAAGTTTAATGCTGCCCAGAAGTATGCCAGCGACGCTTATTCTGCATCGGTCTTTGCCGGCCTGTGCAAGAAGGCAGGTGTGCCTTGCCAGCGCTTTGTGAACCACAGTGATGTGGCAGGTGGAAGCACACTGGGCAACATCCTTGCCTCTTCCATTCCGCTGCGCGGTGTCGACATGGGAAATGCCATCCTTGCCATGCACAGCTGCCGCGAGACAGGAAGCACTGCCGACCATGAGTTCTGCGTCAAGGTGTTCACACAGTTCTACCAGGAATAACATGACACGATAAAAGGCATTCAATTGTATCAACAAAGATATGATGAGAAGTGGATATCGGAAGATTGTCATAGCATGCGACTCTTATAAGGGTTGCCTTACGAGCAGGGAGGTGAATGACACAATAGCAGGAGCTTTGTCGGCTCCCGAAATCATAACCCTCGAAATGAGTGATGGGGGCGAGGGAATGCTCTATGCCTTTCTCTCGGCAATGAAGGGTGAACGGGTGAGGATTCATGCTCATGATGCCCTGATGCGATGGACGGAGGCAGAATACGGAATAGTGGACAATACTGCTATTATCGAGATTGCGCAGACAGCAGGCCTGGCTTTGATAGAGCCAGAACAGCGCAACCCGATGAAGGCTACGTCCTGGGGTGTGGGCGAGATGATCGTGAATGCCTATCGCCGGGGCGTGACCCATTTCATCGTGGGATTGGGCGGAAGTGCCACTTCCGATTGCGGTATAGGAATGCTCAAGGCTATGGGCGACGACTGGAAGACGATACGCAGGGAATGCAGCTTTGTGCTGGCTTCAGACGTTACCAATCCTCTTTGCGGCGAGAACGGCGCAGCTCATGTCTTTGCTCCTCAAAAAGGAGCAGACTCTAAGATGGTGGAAATGCTGGATGCCCGTGCCCGGAAGTTTGCCGAGGTGAGCGCCAAGCATTTCGGTTATGACAGGAGTGAGGCTCCGGGAGCTGGTGCTGCCGGTGGTTTGGGCTACGCCTTCCTGCAATATTTCAATGCCAAGGCTCGTCCTGGGGCTGAGCTTCTTTTAGAGAAAATTGGGTTTGATGCCTTGATTCAGAATGCTGACCTTGTGATTACAGGCGAAGGACATAGCGACCGGCAGACCTTGATGGGGAAACTGCCACAAAGAATCCTTGCGCATGTTACCAATCAGAAAATCTGGCTTGTATCGGGTGGCGTGAGCGACAGGCAGGCGATGCTGGATGCTGGTTTCGACAGAGTGATTCAGGTTACTCCGGACAACATGCCTTTGGATGTGGCATTGAAGCCTGATGTGGCACGCAACAACATGATAAAAGCGATCATAATGGAAGAGAAACAATGAAATACATCATTTTTGATTTTGACGGAACTATCGGCGACTCACAACGGCTGATAGTAAAGACCCTGCAGGACACGATGCGGGAAAGAGGACTCGAGGTGAAGTCGGACGAGGCTTGCGCCAAAACAATCGGACTTCGGCTCGACGAGGCCTTTGTGGCACTCTTTGGCATGAGTGCCGAAGAGGGTGAAGCCTGTGCTGCCACTTATCGCGAGATATTCATGAAGAACAAGGAAATCATGATTGTCGAGCCTTTTCCTCATGTGATAGAAACGCTCCGTAAACTGCATCAACGTGGCTTCGTACTGGGCGTGGCAAGCAGCCGCAACCATTGTTCGCTCGACGGCTATGTCAGGCAGATGGCGCTCGACAACATCTTCACCTCTATAGTGGCGGGCGATGATGTGGAGCATGTGAAGCCTGCCCCCGACATGGTGTGGCGGGCTCTGAAAGAGATGAATGGAGAAATAGAAGAAGCCTTGGTCGTTGGCGACATGACATTCGATGTGGACATGGCGCACAACGCTGGTTGCAAGGCATGTGCCGTGACTTATGGCAACGGAACCCGCGAGCAACTTGCCTCAGCCGACTGGATCATCGACGATTTCGCAGAATTGCTGCAGAAATTGGATTTTTAAATATTGAGTCCACTTTCGTATATTACCCTTCTCCTTCCACCTTGCAGCCATTGAATCCCATTTCTCTGGCTTTATCCGGACCAAAAGTAAAGTAAACGGCTTCGCCCTCGTCGCAAATCTCGCCTGCTGAATTTTCAAGGGTAAGATGAATGGTGGCTATGTTGCGACGCTGGCCGGCTAAATGTCCACGAACCGTAATTTGAGTATCTGAGGTAAGAACAGGCTTCTTATATTTCACATTGAGCTGCATCGTCACGCCTGTAGTCTGAAGCTTACGGTTGATTACCCATCCTGCCACTTCGTCCATCAGCATTCCGATGATGCCTCCGTGAAGGGTGTTCACCCATCCCTGATAGTTAACACCTGGAGTCCAGACAGTGAGCACGTCATCGCCATCTTCCCAAAACTCGAGATGCAATCCCACAGGATTGCCTGGAGCACAACATACACAGTTGTACTCCGGTTTGCCTAAATAAGGATTCAATATCTTCTTCATGACTCTAAAAAAACTCCTTAACTCCTTTAACTCCTCAAAAAATTATTCTTGTTTTTCGATGATCTTCATTCCTTCTTCCACAGCCTGCATGTTGAGCGGTATCATGGCGTGATGACGCTCAGGCAACGACTTGTAGAGAGCCTTGTTCAGTCCGTCGGTGCTTACTACCGGACAAACCTTGAGCAGTCCGCCAAGTACAATCATGTTGAACACCTTGGAGTTCTTCATCTCGGCAGCCTTGTCCATGGCATCAATGCGATAGACGGTAATGTCCTTGCGCTGTGGCGGATTGATGACTCCATAGCCGTCATAAATAAGGATTCCTCCAGCCTTCACCTTGGGCTCAAACTTATCGAGCGACGGCTGGTTGAGCACGATGGCCACATCGTAATGGCTGAGGATAGGCGATGAAATTCGCTCATCGCTCACGATGACTGTCACGTTGGCTGTACCGCCACGCTGCTCAGGACCGTAAGCCGGCATCCATGTTACTTCTTTGTCTTCCATCAGACCGGAGTAGGCGAGAATCTTACCCATTGAGAGCACGCCCTGTCCTCCGAAACCTGCTATAATTATTTCTGCTTTCATAGGTTTGTCGTGTCTTTTAAGTCACCCTTCGGGTATTGTTTGAACATATTCTCTTCCATCCACTTGTTTGCCTTCACCGGTGGCAACTTCCATCCGCTATTGCATGTAGCAACAATCTCAACGAGTGATGAACCCTTGCCCTCCATTGATGCTGTGAATGCCTTCTTGATAGCAGCCTTTGCCTTGCGGATTGACGCTACGTTCTCCACGCTCTGGCGTGTTACGAAGCATGTGCCAGGCAGAGTGACAGCCATTTCTGAGAGGTTGAGTGGATAACCATGTAGCGCCGGTTCGCGACCATAAGGACATGTAGATGTCTTCTGACCGATAAGCGTTGTCGGAGCCATCTGTCCACCAGTCATACCGTAGATGGCATTGTTGATGAATATGAGAGTGATGTTTTCACCGCGGTTCAGTGCGTGGATACTCTCGGCTGTTCCGATACAAGCCATGTCGCCGTCGCCCTGATAGGTGAAGACAAGGCGCTCTGGCCACAGGCGCTTGATGGCAGAAGCAAGAGCTGGAGCGCGTCCGTGTGCTGCTTCCTGCCAGTCGATGTCGATATAGTTGTAGGCAAATACAGAGCAGCCTACCGGGCTTACGCCGATGGCGTTCTCCTGCATGCCCATTTCTTCGATAACTTCAGCCACAAGTTTGTGAACTACGCCATGCGAACAACCTGCGCAGTAGTGCATGTGGGTATCGTTGAGAAGCTCAGGCTTTTTGTAAACCAGGTTCTCCGGTGATATTATATCGTTCATAGAAATTTCTCCTTTAAAGCTTTAACCATTTCCTCTGGCTCGGGAACGATGCCGCCGAGTCGTCCGTAGTGCTCACAACGTACAGTGCCGTTTACTGCGAGGCGTACGTCCTCGATCATCATGCCGGCGTTAATCTCTGCAACGAGAATACCCTTGAGTTTCTTAGCTGCCTCTGCAATCTCCTTTTCGGGGAAAGGCCACAATGTGATAGGACGGAACAAACCGACCTTGATGCCCTCTGCACGTGCAAGCTCGATAGTCTTTTCTGCAATACGCGCTGCCGAACCGAACGCAACAATCATGTATTCTGCGTCGTCCATGAACTTGGTCTCGTAGCGAACCTCATTCTCGCGAATCTTGCGGTACTTTTTCTGAAGCTGCAGGTTGCGCTGCTCCATAATCTCAGGCTTAAGCTCGAGAGATGTGATAACGACGGGCTTACGGCCCTTGCAACCAGTAGATGCCCACGGACATTCCTTTATGATTTCTTCGTTTGTGCGGCGTGGCTTGAATGGAGGAAGAACTACCTTCTCCATCATCTGACCGATAACACCGTCAGAGAGAATCATTGCAGGGATGCGATACTTGAAAGCGAGTTCAAAAGAGAGGTCGACAAAGTCTGCCATCTCCTGAACAGAGTTCGGGGCGAGCACGAGGATATAGTA
>OHZV01000294.1_pt1 | contig 9812 bp, 8 predicted proteins | sample 1580631 | NCBI WGS metagenome assembly OHZV01 (sample SAMEA3882504, study PRJEB24775) | human gut metagenome | biome: human-associated habitat; feature: intestine environment; material: feces | place: Netherlands | collected 2009/2010 | reverse complement strand
CACCAAGGTGTTCGACCACAAGGGAACCACCCTTCGCGTGGTGTTCCTCGACACCACTCCTCTCATCGACTCTTACCGCAAGGCCTCTGTCAAATATCCCGATGCCTGCAAGCAGGACGTGGAGGCTCAGCTCGCCTGGCTCGACGAGACCCTGAAGAATGCCAAGGAAGACTGGGTGATTGTAGTGGGCCATCATCCCATCTATGCCTACACCACGAAGAAGGAGAGCGAGCGTCTCGACATGCAGAACCGTCTGTTGCCCGTACTCCATAAATATAATAATGTGGCCATCTACGCCTGCGGACACATCCACAACTTCCAGCACATCCAGAAGAAGGGCGACAACATCGACTACGTGGTCAACTCCTCTTCATCTCTGGCCCGTTCCGTGAAGCCTACCGATGGTACTGTGTTCTGCAGTTCAGCCGACGGTTTCTCGGTTATTTCAGCCGACAAGAAGCAGCTCCGAATGTCGATGATCGACAAGGACGGAAAAATCATCCACACCATAAAAAAGGTGAAGAAGTAAATTCAAATCGAAAAAATCATTATACAGGAAAATTTTATGAATCTCAAGAAAGTATTATTCTCGGCCCTGATGCTGACAGCCACAGGCGCAGCAATCGCCGTGACAGAACCCGAAAGCAATGTCCTGATGGGCGGAGTCATCAGCGGACGTGTTGTCGACGCAGAGCGTCAGGCTTTGCCAGGAGCAACCATCATGGTGGAAGATTTGCATACAGGAGTAACAAGCGATGTGAACGGTTTCTACACCCTGCCCAACATGAAGCCCGGAACCTACAAGGTGAAGGTGTCCTACGTGGGCTATTCGCCCAAGACCTACGTCATCAAGCTGGTGGGCAAGAACGTGGAGCGAAACATCATCCTGAGCGAGGGCAACGAGCTCAAGGAAGTGGTGGTGAATGGAGCCTTCTACGGTCAGCGCAAGGCCCTGCAGATGCAGAAGGAGAACATGGGTGTGACCAATGTGGTGAGCGCCGACCAGGTGGGCAAGTTCCCCGACTCTAACATCGGCGACGCCCTGAAACGCATCAACGGCATCAACGTGCAGTACGACCAGGGTGAGGCCAGGTTCGGACAGGTGAGAGGCACTTCTGCCGACCTTACCTCAGTGACCGTCAACGGCAACAGAATGCCTTCGGCAGAGGGCGACACCCGCAACGTGCAGCTCGACCTGATTCCTGCCGACATGATTCAGACCATCGAGGTGAACAAGGTGGTGACCTCCGACATGGACGGCGACGCCATCGGAGGCGAAATCAACCTCGTGACCAAAAACACCCCCAGCCACCAGGTGCTCAACTTCAACGTCGGTTCAGGCTACACATGGATCAGCGGCAAACCACAATGGGATCTGGCAGCAACATGGGGCAACCGATTCTTCCAGAACCGACTGGGCATCATGGCCTCTGCCTCTTATCAGTATGCTCCCGGAGGTTCCGACAATACCGAGTTCGAATACGAGGAGAACGACGACAAGGAGATAGAGCTGAAGGAGGCTCAGGTGCGCCAGTACTACGTCACCCGTGAGCGTCAGAGCTACTCCCTGGCTTTAGACTATAAGTTCAACCCCCTGCACAAGATTTCGTTCAAGGGCATTTACAATCGTCGCAGCGACTGGGAGAACCGTTACCGCATCAGCTACAAGAAGCTGAACAGCAAGGCTTCCAAGCAGAGCGTCGTGTTCCAGACCAAGGCGGGCTCGTCTGACCAGAAGAACGCCCGACTGGAGTTGCAGCAGACCATGGACTACACTCTCGACGGAGAGCACCAGCTGGGCAACCTGAAGATGGACTGGGCTGCCAGCTACTCGCGAGCCACCGAGGAGCGCCCCAACGAGCGCTATGCTTCCTATAAATATAAATATGGTAAGAGTGAAACCGAGTTCATCGACTTCGGCGACGGCTTCCAGGACGTGGGCGACAAGCAGCCTTACTACGCCAAATCGCTCCCTTCACTCGACGACAGCCACTGGGTGCTCGACGAGCTCAACAACTCCAACCAGGACATCGTGGAGAACGAGTGGAAGGGACGACTCAACTTCACCCTGCCGCTCTGCAAGGGTCTCTACGGCAACACCCTGAAGTTTGGTGCCAAGTACACCAGCAAGGACAAGAAGCGCACCACCTCATACTTCGACTACGACCCCGAGGAGGTGCTGGGCGACGACTGGCGCAGCAACACCTCGCTGCAGATTCGCGACGGCTTCATGCCGGGCAGCCAGTATCCTGCCAACTCGCCATTCATCTCGATCAGCACGTTGGGCAAAATCGACTTCAGCCAGTATGAGGGAACAGAGAACTACGAGGAGGAAGCCGGCAACTATAAGATCCGCGAGCAGATAACAGCCGGTTACCTGCGCTTCGACCAGAAGATAGGCAAGAAACTCTCAGCCACCCTGGGTCTGCGCGTGGAGCGTACCGACCTGAAGACCAGCGGCTACAATGTGGACATTCCCGAGGACGGCGACCCAACCATGAAGCCTACAGGCGACATCAAGAGTCACTATACAGACCTCCTGCCAAGCCTCTTGCTGAAGTACAAATACTCGGACGACGGAAGCCTCAGAGCCTCCATCACCAAGACCATCTCGCGTCCTAAGTATTCGGCACTTATCGCCAACAAGACCTTCAATATTGCCGACGAGGAGGCTACCATCGGTGATCCAAGCACCAAGCCGGCAAGAGCGCTCAACATCGACCTCTCTGCCGACCACTACTTCAAGAGTGTGGGACTGGTGAGCCTGGGACTCTTCTATAAGGACATCAAGAACGTGAACGTGGAGTGGGCTTCCAACAAATACTTGGGCAGCGACCTCGGACTCTCGGGCGACAATGCCGACAAGCAGTTTGCGGTGACTCAGAACATCAACGCCTACGACGCCCGTGTGTATGGTGTGGAAGTGGCTTATCAGCGCGACTTCGGTTTCATCACACCAGCCCTGAAATGCCTCGGCTTCTACGGCAACTACACCTACACTCACAGCACCACGCGCAACTTCAACGAGCGCCTCGGCATCGAGGACGGCGACGACGTGAAGGTGGCAGGCTCGCCTGAGCATACTGCCAATGCCTCGCTCTTCTTCGAGAAGTGTGGACTGAGCCTCCGTCTGTCTTACAACTTTGCTTCTTCGTTCATCGACCAGATGAGCACCAGCCGTGCTCTCGACCGCTACTATGACAACGTGAACTATCTCGACCTCAACGCCAGCTACACCTGGGGAAAGAAGCAGAAGTTTACAGTCTATGCCAACGCCAACAACCTGCTCAACCAGCCTTTGCGCTACTATCAGGGTGAGAAGAACCGCACCATGCAAGTGGAGTACTACGGTGTGAAGATCAACGCAGGTATTAAGGTCAATCTGTAAGAGACACAATCAGCACGCCCTACCTTACAGGGCGTGCTTTTTTGCGAACCTTCCGATAAAAATGTCACACGATTGTAACACGTTCTACATCATGGTGTAATATGGCTCTTGTACTTTTGCATCAGAAAAAAGAAACATGAATTAAATGATTAGGCTTATGGAACTGACAATGAATCAAGCCAACATGAATCTTGGCAACGCAAACGCAGAGTGGGGCAGTACGGGATGGAGAATGCCCGAGTTTGGTGTTCAGAAGTACGTAGCTGAGGCTGTGAAAAGCATTTTTCACACCATCCACAGCAGTTTCGATTATCACAGCAAGGCCACAACCCGCGAGCTGCTTGTCTTCGTAGTCTTCGCCGTTGTGCTTCAGGGCGTTCTGCTTCCTACCGAGTCTTACACCACCGTCCATGCCGATGCGAGCATGATGGCAGCAGCAGGACTTGCCGACCTCGTGGCGTGCATCCTGCCAGGCGTCGCCTTGGTGTGGAGATGGATAAAAAGCCATTCGAAACTTCAATAAATTTTTTGTCGGTTGCAGGAAAAAATGTAACTTTGCAGTCGTAACATTTTCAAAAGACTCAAAGCTGCATTTATGAAAAGTCCCCAAACCATCGTCGCCCTTACGGCAGCAACCCTGTTGTTGGTTGTGCTCTTCGTGCTCAACCTCGCCATGGGAAGCGTCAGCATTCCCCTGGCCGACGTATGGGCAGTTCTTACAGGAAACGTTACGGGAGAAGCGTCCGACACCTGGCGCTTCATCATCATAGAGTCGCGACTGCCTCAGGCCATTATGGCGCTGATGGGAGGAGCGGCTCTTGCTGTCAGCGGACTCCTGTTGCAAACCACCTTCCGCAATCCTTTGGCGGGTCCCGATGTGTTTGGCATCAACAGCGGAGCAGCCCTTGCGGTGGCAGTCGTCATGCTGGGCATGGGCGGCAGTCTGTCGGCAGGCTCCCTTTCCCTGGCGGGTTATGCGGCGGTTCTGTTTTCGGCTTTGGTGGGCGCCTTGGCGGTGACGGCGCTCATCTCGGCCCTTTCGGCTGTAGTGCGCAGCAGCACCATGCTGCTCATCATCGGTTTGATGATCGGTTATCTGGCCAACAGCGCCATCACGCTGCTCAACTTCTTTGCCACGAGCGAGGGCGTGAAGTCTTACACCGTCTGGGGAATGGGCAGTTTCGGCAACGTCTCGCTCGCCAGCATCCCTGTGGCAGCCGTGGTGATCTGTCTTTTCCTCCTGGCGGCATTGGCGCTTGTCAAGCCTCTCAATGCCTTTCTCCTGGGCGAGCTGTATGCAGAGAACCTGGGTTACGACACCCGCAAGCTCCGTCTTCTGCTGCTCCTTGTCACAGGCGTTCTCACCGCCACGGTCACCGCCTTCTGTGGACCCATCGCCTTCATCGGTTTGGCCACGCCCCACATCGCGCGTCTCTTCGTCACGACCGAGAATCATCGAGTTCTCTTGCCCTCCACGATGCTCTTGGGTTCGGTCTTCGCCCTGCTGTGCAACTGGCTTTGCGCCCTTCCCACCCAGAACGGCATGATTCCCCTCGGAGCAGTCACCCCACTTCTTGGTGCCCCCGTCATCATCTACGTGCTGCTGAAAAGGAGGTAGGGGAACATTATCTTCTTGTTTTGCCAAATACATCAGAATGTGTACCTGTTGTCAGCATTAACAGAGTCAATTCGTCATCGTTCTGTTCCCCCATAGGTCAGCATCTTCTATAATCAGCACGCCCTGAAAGGGCAGAAGCTCTTAGCCCAGGGCAGCGCCCTGGGTGTTTTGTTCGCAAACTTGTCGCCCTGTAAGGGCAAAAGCTTTATTAATTGCCAGGAGTTTTAAAGCTTTAGTGCCTTGTCAAATCTTTTGGTCGTTCCAAGTTTATACATTATTCACCTAAAATAGAGTTAAACATTTCGTCGACGGAATTCCAGTGGGTAACTCTGCCTTTTGCCTTGTCCTCTTCGGCTAATTCCAGTCCTGTCTTCTTTGGCTTCAAAACAGAAATAGAACTAACACCATTCAACATTTTAATGGCGTTTTTCAACTTTGTCAACATAGTAGGGTCGGAAACTGTTACTAAAAGCTGAGGATTATTTATAACTGAAGTATCCATATTTAATCCTTATTTTAAAATTTATTGATTTTCATCAGCAAAATTACGTTTTAATTCTGAAACTACCAAGCAAAAACATAGAAAAATGATAGATTGTCATCAAGAATCCTATTTAATTCTCACGCCCTGAACCCAAAGTTACCGGCGCATAGCGGAATTGAAAATCGCTGGCCGAAGGGTAAAGCAAAGGTAAGGTGCAGAAGCTCCTATCTGTCAGGTTAGCATCTTCTATAAGCAGCACACTTGTGGAAGTTGAGTTCTTTACAGGTTCAGCTTGAATCTGTCCTTAAACATCGTCACTTCTCTTGCTGGTATTTGAAGCAGAACAGCTAAATTCTCCCATCCAGCCACAGCCGCCTGAACCTGGCGAATGATGTTTTCTGCCACTTCTTTCTTTATCATATAGCTCTCGCATGATTCCTGCAAAGTACGAATATCAGCCTTGTTGGAAGATTCATTGATCAGGAGGCTTTGATATTCGTTCAGAGTAGGATTCATATCATAGGCAGGCGACAGAGTCCATCCTCTTGGAGTAAGCAGGAAACCATGATTTCTGAAATGGTCATCCGAATTGCCAATACAAATATTGAAGGCAACCCTACGGTAAAGTTCCTGAAGATTTTTCTCTACGTCGCAGCAACTTTGTAGTATGAAATCAACAATATTAAGATAACCATAACCACCCTGCGCATTATCTCCATCCCTCAATCCTATCAGTGACATGGATGATGCAAAATGGATTCGCTTTCCCTCATCAGTTCTGTCAAAACGTTTGGAAAGAAGTGTGTGATATTTTCCCAAACCGCCCAGCACCTTGGTTTGAGCTGCATAGATGCCAGCTTTGCGGGCAAGAAGATGAGAAAAATGTTCCCAAAGACCTGTATCATAGTCATCCTTTCTTGACGGAAACTTAGCTATGCATAGATTTCCACTATCATCCAAAACTCCAGCCTTGGGTCTTGCACCGCCCAAAGAAGTACCAGGCTGGATAAGCTGAGCTATCCATTTCTTCTCGGGCAACACGTCATTTTCTTCTGATTTCTCAACTTCCTGACTGGCAAGAACAAGTTGTCTAAGTTCTGTTTGCGGTGGAATCTTGAGGGAAGGCGAAACATTGATAAAATCTCCATCCAGCTCTCTTTTCAATCTGAATCCGCCCATTCTGGAGAAGTCATCGATGCCCATGAGATAGTCGAACGAAGAAAGATTTCTTACAGCCCTCTTTTCTTCTGATGCCTGTATTTGTTCTCTTCTTTTGAGCAAGGTGCGCCCCCACCGGTCGGGCAACGCATCTGAAAAACAGCCGAAAATATCATTCCCTGGCTGAGTGTATTGCAAGCCAGGATAGTTGTTGATGTCCTCAGAAAGTTTGATTCCAGCATGAAACTTAAGCCAATTATCATCAAACCTGAAAGCATAACTTTCCGAGCCGCGCAGTTTCTCATAGCACAACTCACCTACCAGCTCCGGTTTGTCGAGCCAGTCAAAATCTGCGAAAACCAATAGTCGTTCCATTTCTATTTCTTTTTAGAGGCTCTTTGACGGTTCTTCAGTCCCATATCCTGCAATGCCCTTCCGAGTTTATCATCCTTTGCGTCATCCAGCTGAAGTGCATAGAGCACACGAAGATAGATTCCGATGGAAACCGTGGGGCATCCCTTCTCCACTTTGCAAAGCGTTACTTCCGAGCAAGTGGCCCTTTCTGCAACTTGTGCCATGCTCAGGTCGCGGCGCAATCGGGCAAGCTTGATTTGCTCTCCTACGATTTCCATTTTCTGAAGCAACTTCCTGGGAAGTTTGTTTGCCATTGTGTCCTTTGCCATAATCTTAACCATTAATATAATGTGCAAATATACGCAAAATACTTCATTATAATATGGGTTATCTTGAAATATTATAGATAATTAACTCAACTTTCGCAAAAGGGGAATTTCATTCCTCCCACTTTGTCCAGTATGCAAAGCACTCGTCATGCGAATCATCAAGGAACTCGTACAGGCGGATGTCTGGGAAGGCGATTAGCGGACAAATCTGTTTGGTGGCAGGGGCGGAAAACACAAAAAATAAGTTAAAGAAAGTAATAAAGACGATAATTTGAAAAAGAAATATTACTTTTGCGAGAAGTATTTTACAACAAAAGGCTGCTGTGGGATTCGCTACGAAGCAGTGGCGACAATAAAAATAAAGGTATGAAAACTAATAAATCATTAACCATCTGTCAGTTATTCGGGGGGGTAATTTTGAGCCATCAAGATTAACCCGAACCATTCATGCATATTTTTCGCACGCCAAAGGGCGACTGTCATCCTTCATCACAGCGGTGGCAGTCGTCCTTTTTGTGTTCTCAGTACCCGTCCTCACTGCCTGCTCTTCCGACACGGACGACGGCACCGAGGCCGTAGACTACCAGTCGCTGCTCAGCGCCCAGGAATGGGAGGTGACCGAGGCTTGTCAGAGCTTCGACGGTTTTTGGATTGACATGAGGGAATCGGACACCTTCGCCCTGTTTGCCGACGGCAACATCATCTTCACTCAGGGCGAGACCGTCAACTATTTCGACAATACGGGCAAGGTGACGAAGACGGAGTACGAGATTATTCCCTTGGGACAAATCGCCTACACCCTCGAGGGCGATGAAATCAAAATCGGCAACACCATTTTTAAGATAACCCGCACAACCGACTCCCTCATCCTTCAGAGCGAGGGCTGGCGACTTGTGCTCAAAACGAAATAAGGCACAATGGCAAAGAAACAAGATACTATCAGCATTGGTTTTGAAGAGAAAATATGGAAGGCTGCCGACATTCTGCGAGGCAACCTCAGCGCTTCGCAATACGAGGGCGTGGTGCTCGGACTCATCTTTCTGAAATACATCAGCGACCGCTTCGAGCAGAAGTTCCAGGAGCTGCAGGGCGACGAATACGCCGACCCGGAAGATAAGGACGAATACACCGCCGAGAATATCTTCTTCGTGCCTGCTGAAGCCCGATGGAGCAAGATTAGTGCTGCTGCACATACACCCGAAATAGGCATTGTGATAGATGAAGCGCTAACCGCCATAGAGCGTGAAAACGAAAGATTGAAGGGTATTCTGCCTAAGAATTTCGCCCGTCCTGAGCTGGACAAGCGCCGTCTGGGCGATGTGGTAGATCTCTTTACCAATATAGAAATGCACGATGCTGGCGATGAGAAAGATCTCTTAGGCAGAACCTACGAATACTGTCTGCAGCAGTTTGCCAGCCTGGAGGGCAAGAATGGTGGCGAGTTCTATACGCCTTCCTGCATTGTCCGCACGCTGGTAGAGATACTGGAGCCTTATGAGGGCAGAGTCTATGACCCTTGCTGCGGAAGCGGCGGTATGTTTGTGCAGAGCGCCAAGTTTATCGAGCGCCACAAGGGAAACCTGCGTAAAATCAGCATCTATGGTCAGGAGGCCAACCCAGATACTTGGAAGATGGCGCACATGAACCTTGCCATCCGTGGCTTGGATGCGAACTTAGGAAAAGTCTTTGCCGACACATTCTATGATGACCAGCATCCTACACTGAAGGCAGATTACATTCTTGCCAATCCTCCTTTCAATCTCAGCGACTGGGGACAGAGTGCGCTTCAGGAAGATGTCCGCTGGCAGTATGGTTTGCCACCTGCTGGCAACGCCAACTTTGCGTGGATGCAGCACATGATTCACCATTTGGCACCAAACGGAAAGATTGGTTTGGTGCTGGCGAATGGTGCGCTTTCGAGCCAGAGTGGCGGCGAGGGACAGATTCGCCAAGCCATCATCGAAGCCGACCTGGTAGAGGGAATCGTGGCTTTGCCTTCGCAGCTGTTCTACAGTACGGGTATTCCTGTAAGTCTTTGGTTTATCAGCCGCAACAAGGCACAGAAGGGCAAGACTGTGTTTATTGATGCTCGCAACATGGGCACGATGGTAACTCGCAAGCTTCGTGAGCTGATGCCTGATACGGATATTAAGAAAATCTCTGACACCTTCCATGCTTTCCAGCAGGGAACTCTGGAGGATGAGAAGGGCTTCTGTGCCGTATGCACCACTGAGCAGATTGCTGCTCAGGACTTCATCCTGACTCCTGGCAGATACGTAGGAATCGCCGAAGACGAAGGCGACGGAGTGCCTTTCGAGGAGAAAATGACGAATCTTACTGGAGAGCTGAAGCATCTGTTTGAGGAAAGCAAGAAGCAGGAAGAAGAGATCAGAATGCAGTTGAAGAAAATTGGATGGGAGGTGTAAGAGTATGGAGTGGAAAGAAGTAAGATTGGGGGATGTGTGCGAGATAAAGCATGGC
>OHZV01000292.1_pt1 | contig 9862 bp, 8 predicted proteins | sample 1580631 | NCBI WGS metagenome assembly OHZV01 (sample SAMEA3882504, study PRJEB24775) | human gut metagenome | biome: human-associated habitat; feature: intestine environment; material: feces | place: Netherlands | collected 2009/2010 | reverse complement strand
AAGCGTGATGGTTCGGCAGAGGAAGCCCTGAAGCAGATAGAGGATATGGGCTATGACAGGGAATATGCAGCAGATGGCAGAAAGATTTATCAGATAGGCTGCAACTTCTCGTCGAAGCCGGGAACCATTGATGGGTGGAAAATGAAGTAGGTGATTTGCAAGAATTACCCGAAGATGTAGTGATATGGCGTTATTGAGAATGAATCTTCTTTACATTAGCTTGCCTGAGATTCTCGTATTTTCAGACGCTTATTATTTCTTTGAGAATATCGCAAATATGAAGAGAAATAAGAACTTGTTGATAATCAAGTGTTTGTGATTTCTTGACAAGATGGTGGCGTTGAGGAAAATCTATAGTTGTACGACTATAACCCCTATAGTTGTACAACCATAACTCTACAGTTGTACAACCATAGCATGTATAGTCGTACAACTGTAACTTTATAGTCGTACAACTATAGGGCTTGTTCTTAATATAGAGCAGAAAACGGGGATTTCCGACCTCTCATTCCCCTTGTTTTTACCGCTAGATTCAAAAAATATAGGTATATGAATTTTGGTAATAAATATTGACGGGAGGTATTTTTGCAATTGTAATTTGAACTAAAAAAAAGAGGAATAAGGCCTTATGGAAAATGGGGAAGATGTTCCCGAATGGCTGAAGAATGGGGATTATGAGTTTGAGTATAATATTATAAGATAAGATCAATTGTGTGTCTGATTTAGCAAAGAGAGTGTGTCATAAGTAAATGATTCACCCTTTTTTGTTTGTTGGAATGTTACTGATATGTTGTTGGGAAACATAATATAAGTTGTTAGAAAAGATAGTATATGTTTTTGAGTTAGTTAGTATCTCCGGTCGCACAACAGCTGTTGTGCGCTTGCATATCAGCTGATATGCGCTTGCACAACAGATGATGTGTATGCGTAGGTCAACTGTTATGCGCCAACTGTAATTTAGACTTATGACGCCTCCTCTTTGTCATTTGGTACATACAGAATGGCATTTCATACAAGGTAGGTTTAGATATTTGGCTGATAGAAATAATCTTCTTACTTTTGCACTCGTAATCCGGAAGCGATAGAAGAGAATGATTCGTGGAACGAGGAACATGAAGTATAACCCTTTTAATATATAATAAGGTATGAAGAAGGTAATGATTTCGTTGATGATGATAGTAGCTGTCACCACAACCAGTTTTGCAAAGAGTAACAACACCGATGTGGCAAATGCTGTAAAGAGCGTAGCCGAGCAGGTAAAGCAGGCACCATCCGGTACGGTGTATGGTGTAGTAGAGAACACCAAGCACCATATTGTTGTGAATACTCCGTTTGGAAAGTACACCATAGAGAAGAAGGATGGTGGTGTCAGCTTTATGGGAATGTCAGCAAAGCTGGTGAGTGCCAAGAGTGGCGTGTATCAGGTGAAGTCATCACTCGGTAATTTCTCTGTAAATACGAGAAAAGGAACGATAACTAAAAAATAATCGTAACTGTTTGTTTACCTTTTCGTAAGGGATGGTATATAGGTATAGGGCATTGAATTGTTGTCATGGAATAGAAATGTGGAAGTATTTTTCTCTCGGCAATGGCAGCGTTCAATGCCTTTTTTGTCCTTCGGGATAAAAAAACATCGCAAAAAGTTTGGCGGTATCAAGAATATTGCTTACTTTTGCGGTCTGAGTTGGAGCAGACGGAAAAGAACGGCTGCGATGAAGACTCAAATGAATGAGCGTATTGAACGTTAGTCTTGAAATAGAAATATGGAAATTTCAAAATTCAACTATGACGAACTGCAATACGGCTCACGCTATGGGATTATTGTATCCTTTTCTCTATAGAGGGAAGGTGCCGATATACCTTTTGGCGTGGGCTATTGTTAGTTGCTAGTTGAAAGGTCTTTCCACAACCTCTATTTCGGCGACCGAACAATAGTCCCACGCCTTTTCATTAAAAACTAAATAGCTAATATAACTTCTGGGAACAAGTTGACACAAACAGAAAAGAATGAGACGGATTCTTATGATAATAATGATGTTGTCTTCTTTGGCGATTCATTCTCAAATATTGAAAGAGAGACGGGTGTATTATCTTGATTGCTCATATTCAATGAAAGAACCTAATGGAATATGGGATGAAGTGAAGGACAATTTGAAGAATGCGATAGAAAAGGTAACGGATGAAACCACAGAATTAGTGGTTGTTCCATTTGCCTTTGACAAGAATCGTCATGCTAGTTTACCAGCTTTTTCTAGTCTTGCAACATCAAAAGGAAAAGATTTTTAAAGAATAAAATCAATTCTCTTTCTGTCAATAAAAGCTCTATGACTTATCATAGTGACCCATTGATGGATTTCTATAAGAATAGAGTAAATTCTTCAAGAGTAACTTATATGTTTTTAATGACGGATGGGCAGAATGAAGAGAAAACTCGTCAATTTCAAATATTGTTGGGGCAATGGGGAGCCAGATATGCGAACAAAAATGTATATGGTTTCTATGTGATGTTAAATAAGGCTGCTTATAATCAGGAAATAGATCAAATTATCGATTCTCAATCTCATCTTTGGAAGGTTAAGACTGCAGATGTCAATATCAATATGATTCGATTGCAGTCTTATGCGGTTTTCAATGCTCGTAATGATAAGTATTTAGAATTGCCGATTTGGGGAGATGTTAAGGGAAAGTATTTTATTGTGAGTTTCCCTGCTAACTCACCTTATTATGTGAAAGAATCAAAGTTTGTAAATGGAAAGTTAAGGGTATATATAGCTTTTAGAGGAAATGTGCATTCGCTGCCATATTCAAAGTATTTTCCTTTAGCTGTCAAACTAAGGGGAGGAAGAACTTTTGATTTCTTGGTGACAGAGTCTATACCAGTTAAGTGTGAGAGTAAACCTGAACGTTCATTAAAAGTAAGTGTGAAATGAGGCATATCTATCAATTTATATTCTTCTTTGTTCTTGTTCTGTTTTGTTCCTGTTCTGAACATAGTACAAAGTTTGGTACGGTAACGTACTATCCTAAGTTCTTATGGGTAGATGCAAAAACTGTGCCTGCAGAGAAAGTGTTTGAGTTTGATTTCAGCCAAGATGCAAAGAATGACAAGGGATGCTTTGCAGAATTCTTGTTTGTGGATAATGATGACAAGCCTATTGATACTAATGAGATGCAGGTTTATGCAGATGGTAAGCCTCTATCTAAAAATAAGTTGAGAGTGAATTCTTCTGTTTGCTCTCAAAAGGTATCTTTTGTCTTTAATCCAGAAGCAAAAGGAGGAAAACATCAAGGGTATCTAAGGTTGATTAATTACAAGTTGGATAGATTGGATTCAGAGACATTGAAACCTGGACAAAGACTGAATGTTTTTCAGTGGACACTTGATTATGACAAGCAAATGAATCCATTGGCAAAAGTACTCATGTGGATTTTGATAGTCTTTTGTGCTGTGCTTCTTATATGGTTTGTTGTATTAAAGCCTTTGAAATATCCTCGTTTTGGAAAATTTACCAAGTCTATGCTCTTGGAAAAAGATGGGAAGTTAGTTGGACAAATGAATGTTGTATTCAAAGGTGCAAGACGTGTGGTGTTTTCTGATAGAAAGATAAAACAATCCTTTTGGAATCGTTTGTTCACAGGTGAAGTAAGGATTTATGTTAATCCTTTGTTTGTTGGTAAATTGACATTCATTCCGAAGAAGAAAAATGCAATGTGCTTTGGAGAGGGATATAATATAAATCCTAATCCGATACCAAGAAGTGGAATTGCAAATATAGACAATAGACAACAAAAAATAAAAATAACAATTCGTTGAACTTAATACTTTTGAATTATGGCTATAAAATTAAAGAAAACCCTTTATGTGGGTTTGGGTGGAACTGGTGTTTCTGCACTTCTTAAGATAAAGAAATGCTTTGTTGATAGTTATGGAGAAATTCCTCCAATGATAGGCTTCATAGCTATTGATACTGATGGTGCAGCTATGAGTAAGTCTGTGACGGGAAATCAAGGTCAACTTATCAAACTTGATTCTTCCGAGTTGTTAGTGTGTACAGTAAAAGAGGCACTGAGTGTCTATCATGCAAATCCCAAATCGTATGATTGGGTTCCACAGAAGAATGTGGATAAACTCTCTTCTATTCAAGGTGGAGGTGCTGGACAAGTGCGATCAAATGGTCGTTTTATAGCTTATTATAATAATCAGAGAATTAAAAATAATATACAGGCAGCAGTGACAAGGGTGCATAAATTGGTTCCGCAAGATTCACCTTATGTAGTAGATACAAACATGAATGGTATGGAGTATCCTACAAGTATCAATGTCTTTGCGTCAATTGCCGGAGGAACTGGTAGTGGTATGTTGATAGATGTACTGAATATCGTTAGAGATGCTTTGAAGGAGAATGCTCAAGCGTATAACCTTTATCCATGGATTGTTCTTCCTGAGGTCTTTAGAGCGATGAATTCTGGTCCCTCTATGGCTAATGTATTGTATAATTCTTATGGTGCATTGTCAACATTGGATTATATTATGCACCATAATCCTAAAGATCCTGCAATCAATTTTGGTTATGCCAAGATTAGTGAACCATTATTTGATTATGCTTATGTCGTCAATAATATGAATCAGGCTGGAGTATCTTTTGATAGCTTAGATGATTTGATAGATGTTGTAGCAAAGAGTGCTTTTTTGCCAGCTAATAAGATGGGAGATGACTTAGCTTCTCCATTTGATAATATCAAGGCACAGAAGATGGGAGGCGCATATGATATCTTGAATAAAAAAGCTTGGGCAGCTTCGGCAAGTAGTGCAGAATTGATATATGATAGTCAGGCTGTGGGAAGAGCGATTGCTTATACTACAATTTCGCAGTTGTGTGAATCAATGCTACAATCTCCTTCAGATGGTTCTGGTGATGCAAACAAGTTTTTTGATGATCAGAATGTTATGATTCGTGAGAATAATGGTCGTGATGATATTATCAATACTTTACTTTCTCCAGCACCAGTTTATTCTTTACAGATAGATGAGAATACCACGGAGTTTGATGTCAATACATATATCGAGAATAATTGTGGTCAAAAGCTATTGGAAAAAGACTTGAAGACAGCGTTGAATAATAAACTTGCCAATACAAAACGCTATTTTGAGCTATATATAGCAGAGATTATGTCTCGTAGTCAAGGTAAAGTTGATTCTGCCTCTAAGTTTATTTCTTCCTTGTTGGATATTGTAAATATTTGTAAGTCAGAGATGACTTTGGAAGGATCAGAGTATCACGAAATTAACTCTGAGCCTCAGCAGTGGAATGTTTTGTTGAATGGTGTCAAAAACAAGGGAATAGCTTCTATATTCGGAAAGAAAGTTAACGAGGATGGTGTAGAAATTTTGCAAAATAAACTGACAGAGGTTGTTCGTAATCAGCGTGAGGAGATTCGCCGAGAGTGGGCTTTGAAGTTTTATTCTGAATTTGAATCCATTTTAAAAAACAAATTGAAAACAATTGATGAGTTAAAATCGGTTCTGCGTGATGTAGCTAAGGAGCAGTCTCGAAAGTTGCTTAACGAACAGCATAATTCTCAGTCAAAGTCTAAATTTCAGATTTTCTTGCACCAAGCCGAGGTAATGAAAGCGTCTGAATTGAAGATTGATGATAGTTTAAAAGCTAACTTTGGAGCGTATCTTAATGAGGGTGTTTCTACTTGGCTGGGACAGTCTAAGGATTATGTTGAGAGAAAAATGTGGAACTTTGCCAAGGAAACGCCAAACGTGAAAGAAGCTGTTAACACTTCTATAGACTCGGTATTGGCATCTATGCCAAAAGTGCAGGTGGAGTCTTATCTCGAACGTCTGAGAGTTTTGGCTTCTCCTTTGTGGACATACAACACTCAAGGCTATAATGAGGCTAATCTCCAACTTGATAGATTTGTTATTGTTGGTGTTGGTAATAGAGATACTAGTTTGCTCAGTAAGGATGAGGAGTATAAGCATTTCTTTGATACCAATGGTAACAAAACATCGTTTGCTTCGACCAATCAAGATGATCGTGTTTATGTGTTGGTGGTAGAAGACTTGTTGCCAATCTACGCAGTCAATAATTTCTCAACTTATAAGCATGATACAGAAATCAAGGTTGCACGTGGTAATATGATGGCAAATTACTTGGATGAGAAGTTGAACAATCGTATGAATGCGGAAAACTTCAATGTGATGCCTACGATTGAAACTGACAATGTTTTGCAATATTGGGTTTGGGGCTTTGTCTTTGGATATATTCATTTTGATGTTGAACAGAACCGTTATTGGATTCGTTCAAAGAGTCATGGTGATGCCATAGATAAGTATCGTTATAACTTGAGCCATCAGCGTGATGTCGCTTATGACTTGTTTAAGAGTGAAAGACTTTATAAAGAGGTGGAGGCTGCATTGAATCGAGAGATTGCTCGTTCTGGAAGACAGCCAATTGAGGATAAGATAAATACTATAAAGGCTGAAGAGTCTTATATGGAAGAGTATGCACAGTTGAGTCCTTTGGAGGCAAGTAATATTAATGAGTCTAAATTCAAGGCGGTAAAAGACCTTATTTCACAGGAAATCGGATTGATGACAGAATAAAAAATGGCTTATGGCTGCATTTATCGTAATAAGTACAGACAATAAATTACATGATTTAGTGGACGACATAGAAAAATGTCGTCCACGGAATCCTCATGTGGAAACTTATATTTCCACAGGTAAGATTATACGCACGGAATCTGGGGAATATACATATAGATATACCATAGCTGGAGAAGTGGAGAAAAATAAGGTAAAAGTAAGTTTAGCTGATTTATTATCCAATCAACTTGCAAGATTTCGTAAGGTTTGTTGTATTTCCAAAGCAGAACCTGTCAATGTGTTTTTGTTGGGAAATCCTTTGAATGAAGGAGAACTTAAACAGGAATTGCATTGGCTTTCCGAGTTCGAATCTATCTATGAAGAAGGACAGGGTAAGGATACTGGTTTTCGTTTGTTTCGCATCTTGTTCACTTATGATGTGGCTAATCCAACAAATGTTTGTACTCAAATGAGGGCAAGCTTATTGAAAGTAATCTTGGACACCCATCGGTCTTCTGTAAATGATGTGAATCAAGGTGTAAAAAAGATGTTCAATCAATTCATCTTCTATATAGACAATCAGAATAGTGATGCTGCTGCTTTGTGTTTGAGTAAGGAAGATCATAATCTTATGTTACCACGTTATTTCGTTGATATTATGATGCTGATATCTAATCCGAATGATTCATATGGCGTGATAAATTCTATAACGAATGCTTCTTGCTCAACTCGTTGCTTTTCCGTTGGCTATGCGGAGTGTATGTACTACTATCCAGATGTAGAACGCTATTTGGTTAATGCTGATCAAAAAGCTCTTTTATTTGAGTGCCTTTTTGGTGATGATGAGGTCTTTGACGAAGGAGGAAAGAAAGTGATGGATGTTGATAGATTTCCATTTGGTTTACTAAAGCGTAAAAAGCGTTTGGAGGAAATTTATGGAGATGTGCCTTTTTCTGAAGACATCAGGAATTATCCTTTGAGTGTTGATAAGGCTATCGATGATAAATTGATTTTGTTGAAAGATTATCTTGAAGCAAAAAGCCAAGAAGAACTTGAAGAGTTTGAACACTCTGATGAAATTGTTGAAAAGGAGAAAGAACTTGCTCTGTATGAAGAACAGCGAGATGCGCTTATAAATGATAAGGCATTAACGGAAGAAGAGTTTAGAAAAAAAAGTAATGAAATCTCTGAGAACATAAAACAAATTAAGCGTAGTCTAAAAGAGAAGCGTATGGCTTTTCGACAGCAGCGCTGTTTTTGTATCGACCGTAAGCTAATGTATCAGAATTTGTGTATTGTTAATAATGGCTCTAATAATGAAGGTGCCCAAAAAGATTCCGCTGATTATAAAAAAACATTGGATTACGTTTGTTCCAAAGAGTTTTTGGATTATGTTAATAAGTATGAAGTGGATTCTGTAGATGAACAGAACGAGCATAAAGGGGATACATCTGAGTCTGCGGGTAGTATAACAAGTCATAATAGAAAAGGTTGTCTTGGCTGGTTGTTCTTTTGGGTAAAAGATAAAGAAAACTTTAGTGAAATCCCTGTAGAGAATGAGAAAGCCAATCAAGAGAATAGCCCAAGTCGTATTAACGCTTCTGACTTGATAGTCGAAATCAAGGAAATGCTAGACTTGAAACGTTGTTTTGCAAAATTTGCAGATGATGTAGCAAGAGTAAATGCTTCATATTCGGATAAAAAGAGAGTGTGTGATGAGTTTAAACTGACAGCTCACTCTAATAGTGATAGTCCTTTAATAGATTTGGAAAAATTGCAAAAGCTGCAGCAGGAAACATATAAGGAGCGGTTTGAAGAGTGTCAAAAAGAATGGAATGAAACCGAAGAGAAGACTTTGGAATTATTGAAGTCAATAATGAAAGAGAAATCATTGACATATGCCGACAGATATTCTTTTATAGATTGGAGTCAACCATTCCCTTTTGTAAAGACACTGTCGGTAATGGACGACTTGCCTAAGATTTGTAACAAGTTGCAGGCGTTAGCAGCTCCATTTGTAAACTATAATTTAACTACGGCAGAAAAGGAAAACAAGGTTGTTCTGGCTCTTTATACAGATATGCCAACAATAGATGAGGACTTCAAGAAAATGAAAGGGCTCTTGAATAATGGAACGGCAATAAGTGTGTATCGTTCTTCTCATATAGAGTCAAAAATCTGTATGATGCAGTTTTTGCCAATGGATGATGAAGTATTGGAAAATCTTGTGGATTTACAGGATTCGAATCTTTCAACTTTGGAGCTTGATGAGGAAAAAAATCATCTCTCTCCGTCTGTTGATTCCGAACAAACAGCATTGTCGAAGGCTGATGAAACAGCAGATTCTTTCGATACTATAGATTGGGGAAACCATTAAACAATGTTGATATGAATTGTTTTTATTGTGGCAGATCGATAATCGGAAGATACTATTATGATTGGGCTGGTCATGCAGTTTGCGAAAAACATTTTGCTAATATTGTGATTTGTGCGAGCTGTGGACAATATTGTGATAGTCATGCAAGGGATATTGGCATGGGAATGAAAGTTTGTTCCCATTGCCAAAAATATAGGATAGAGCAAACGGATTGTGACAAAATCATAAACTTCATAAAACATATTTATGCTCAGACGGAAATAGGATTAATAACCAATTGGCATCTGATAATGGTGTCTGCAGAAAAAATGTATCAACTCACGCATGACAAGAATACTCGTGGCTTAGCACAAGCTGTGGGTAGCAACTATACGATATTTATTTATCGGGAGTTGTCACGCGTGGCTTTTGCTCAAGTCCTGGCTCATGAAATGCTTCATATCTACCAGTATAATAGAAATATTCATCCCGAGAAATCTCTGTGTGAAGGCTTTTGTAATTTAGGAAGTTATGTCGTATTGAAGGCTATTCATGTTAAAGAGGCAGATGCAGCGGTTGAGAATATGAAGAAGTGTACTGACCCAATTTATGGGGATGGTTTTCGTCATCTTCTGACAATTTATAAAAATGGAGGGTGGCATGATGCAATTCTCGAAATTGGTAAATGATTAATTTTAATATGTTGTTAGTTTATGTCAAAGTTTAAAATTCCAGGAGTCTCATTCTCCTTAAATCGGGCACTCGGTATCACGCAGGCTAAACAGAAGTTTGCTCGTGAAACAGGTATTCCAACCTCTAGGGCTGGATTAGAAAGAAAAGTGGGTAAGATGGTTGTCTTATACGTGAAAAAGTTGTCACCTTTAGGATGGTTAAACTAAATATGTTAC
>OHZV01000282.1_pt1 | contig 10137 bp, 9 predicted proteins | sample 1580631 | NCBI WGS metagenome assembly OHZV01 (sample SAMEA3882504, study PRJEB24775) | human gut metagenome | biome: human-associated habitat; feature: intestine environment; material: feces | place: Netherlands | collected 2009/2010 | reverse complement strand
ACGCATCAAAGAGTCATTGATACAGATAATTGCACCGAGAGAAATTCCTTTCAGGATATCCATACTCAGGCAGTATGCGTGGTGAATCGGTAAAACTGACAGGATCACATTTCTCTCTGGGAGCTTCATATCCAGACATGTCGCGTTCTCAACGAGATTTCTGTGTGTCAGCATCACACCTTTGCTCTTTCCTGTTGTCCCTGATGTGAACATGATCGTACAGAGTTGATCCGGAGTAATCTCTGTTTTTTCTACTCCTGTATCCTCATCTATCGTTTGTTCCATCATTGATTTTGTAAGAGAAAGTATATTTCCCTCATTCGCTTCTTTCTGCATAGAAAGGATGTACTTCAGTTTTGGACACTTTTCTTTCGCTGCTTCGATCACATCTTTACGAATCTCATCCAGAATCAGGATTGTCACATCTGCACGGTCGATAAGTTCACACAGTTCTTCTGCCGGAAGTGACATATCCAATGGTACTGCAACATTTCCGCCGTCCACAATTCCAAAATAGGAAGCAATCCATAGATAAGAAGTCGCACCAATCAATGCGATATGACTTTTTGGTTCTCCCAGTTTTTTCAATAATGCTGTTATTCTCTCACTGTCTTCTTTCAACTGTGTGTATGTCTTTGCCGCAATTTCATTTTTTCCTGTTTTGTAACGGATTGCGTCTTCATTTCCAAAACATTTTTCTGCATTTGTAAGAATATCGCGAATTGTTCTATATTCCATTTTCTTTTCCCTCTACTTCAAAGACTCAAGATACGCTACAGCTTCTCCGACTGTTCGGATATCTGCTGCCTTGTCCTGTTCAATCTCCACATCCATCTCGTCTTCTATTTCACCAAGCATGCTCATAAAATCAAAGGATGTGAATCCAAGATCTTCCATAAAACGTGATTCCGGCTTGATGTTTTCCTGTTCAATTTCTACATAATTACAAATAATATCTACTAACTGCTCAAACATGATTTTTTCCTTTCCATTCTGTCCTGATCGTGATTCTCAACATGATCCGGATCATCTTTCTTTTATACAAGCTTTATAATTTCTCCAATTGTAAGTTCAGGATTTTCTGCTCCCTTGAACATAATTTTACATAAATAGTAATACAGATATTCCAACTCTTCTCTTGAGATTGCTTTTTTCTGATGTTCAAAGTTGAAATCCAATCCATTATCCTCCGGTCGGTGCATGACTGTCAGATACATTGCCTGTGTTGTCATTCCATTCGGATACCATTTTGTCTTATATTGAATTCCTCCAAGATCTTCCAGTCCTTTCTCCTGCAATGTCATAGGCTGGTAAGTCAAAGACATCGGCTCATACGTCAGTCCATTCTGTGGCTGTGGATATGTCCTGGAGCGATATGCGAAATATTCTGTCGGGTCATAATTTGCATGACGGAATAATTCATTCTGCTTATCACGGATTTCATATACTGCATCGATAAACTTCACATCTTCTGAAAATACGGTACGAAACGGGAACGAATGAATTCTTGTTCCACCGGATTTCTTTTCTTTTAATGTAGCCCTTCTGGCAATCGCATTATTGATCGATACATCCTCCTGTCCATTCATTTTCTGGAAGTAAGTACGTAATCCCATCAATAAAAGACATGCCAGGGATACCCGGTACTTTTCGCAGAAATCCATCAGACGTTTGGTCGGTTCTGCTTCCAAATGAAAGATATCCAATGCAGAACTCACATCATCTGTCGCATTAAATGCAGAACGAAGCTTTGGATTTTTAAACATTTCCCTCGCTGCATCCAGCTTATCTGTTCCATTAACACCGTTATAAACCGGCTCTGATGCTTCAATCAGTTCCCTGAAAAATTCTCTGTCTCGCTGCTGTGCTTTACTTCCGGCTTCATATGCGAGATCCTTCTTTACCTGATCTATGTAAGAACACATATCCTTTGGATATGGGACACCTTCATATTTTGCATTACAGTACAGCTCAATAATATCCTTCAGAAATGTGATCAGCGACTGAGCATCTACCACCATATGATGTCCGAGGAAATACACTCCGTTGAATCCATCTGAAGTGCGGATCATTTTAATTTTCGTCATCAGTGAATCCTCGAATGGAAATGGGACAGTTGTCCATTTCTGCATCGTATCAGCTGCCTCTTCCATAGTCACATTGGAGAAATCAACGAACTCTATCTCCCGTTCTTTTCTGTCCTGCTCTGCACTTACAACATACTGATATACATTCCCCTCTTTGTCCTTTGCAAAGCGTATCCGCATCCCTTCATTTCTCTCATATGCTTTGTAAATGGACTCTCGGAGTACATCCCAATCCAGATCTGTGCCAATTGTCAGGCTTGTGCCAATATTCAGTACTGCCGCATTCGGACAAAATGGCAGATAATACAAATGAAATTTTTGCGCTACCGTCAGTGGGTATACAGGATATCCTTTTCTTGTTTTCATCATTCTATGATTCCTCCTATAAATGAATCCATTGCTCCTTCATAAGCTTCTCTGTCTTTATAATAACTTTCGCAGTGTCCTGCCCCGTGGATGATCAGCTTCTGTTTTGGAGATTTACAATTTTTATAAATTTCTTCCGACATGCTGCACGGAACAAATGTATCGGCGTCTCCATGGATCAAAAGGACAGGAACTTTTGCTTTTCTGACTTCACGGGCAGAATTGCACTCATCCAGCCCATATCCTGCCTGTTTTTTATTCACCGCATCCGCAATCTGTATTATTGGAAACGCCGGAAGATGATACATACTGTGAAGTACATGTGTAAACACTGCCTTGGGCGAAGTAAACGGACAATCTGCAATAATTCCTTTTACCTGCTGCGGCAAATCAAGCCCGCTTGCCATCAATACTGTGGCGCCTCCCATAGAATTACCATGCAGGAGAATCTGAACATTTTCTCCTTCCTGTCCGATCACCCATTCAATCCATCGATATGCATCATAACGGTCCTTACATCCGAATCCAATGTATTTCCCTTCACTTTGTCCATGTGATCTCTGATCAACAAGAAGAACGTTATAACCACGCTTCAAATAATAATTTGAAATACTTCCATAATCTGCAAGCCCCTGGCTCGTGTAGCCATGAAAACAGATCACTGCTTTTTTGCATTTCTTTTTTTCGACATTTCCTGATCCTCGGAAATACGTTCCATGAAGCTTCAAACTGTCTTCCGACCGGATCCAGACATCTTCATGAGGCTGCTCCATCATCCACTCCCTGCATTCCTTCATCTTTGAGAAATACTGTTCCCAGTCTACCCCGGACATCTTCATCGTGCGTTCTGTCTTTGCGTTATAACGCATCATTGTTCTTCTGTAAAAGTATGCACTTCCACCTGCCTCTGCTGATACGATTCCCACCAGACCTGCAAGTGCAAGAAGTTTTCCGTAATGCATCATCTTTTTCACCTTTGCTTCCTTTTTACAGTTATTTCTGTTTCTGTGTTTTCTTTATTGCATTCTGTTCTGCTTTTCTGCTATCAATCAGTTTTTTCAGATACAGAGCTTTGTCAATGTTGCCTTCTACTTTCAATTTTCCCAGTGTTACTGCCAGAACCGGATCCAGCTTTCCCTCATTGATCTTAAATAATGTCTCTGCCGAACAAGTAAAAATCGCATCTCTGTCATAATACTCGTATGGTTCCACATACAGCTTTCCTTCTTTTACCTCTGCATAAAAGATTCCCTCTGCTTCTCCTGTTATATTAAACTGATATGCAAGATGTTCATTCACAGTACTTACGTCTGCTTCCATCATCATTCCTTTTACTTTTGAAAACATGTCTGCGTATGTCATTTTTCTCTCCCTCTCCTTTTCAGCTTTTCATTTTTCGACTAGCGGTCGATTTGCTATGTTTTTAATCTATCACTTTTTCGACCCGTGGTCAATTATCTATTTCAGACAATCTTTTGTTTTAAAGTGTCCTTTTTTTGTCCTCTTTTTTATTTCTATTTTATTGGTTCTTCCGACTTTATTGTGCTATACTTAAAAGGATATCAGTCAATTCCCGTAATCTGGAACTGGCCAAATATACTTACGAATATACGAGGCGGACTTCTATGCCAAAACAATTAAAATACGATAAGATTCTGGATGCTCTTCAAAAGCTTCTGGAAACCAAAGAACTTTCTAATATCTCTGTCAGTGAGATTGCTCAGACTGCTGAAATTGGAAAAGGAAGTATTTATTATTATTTTTCTTCCAAAGATGCAATTCTTGAAGCACTGGTAGAACGCAATTATGAAGCTCCAATAACAACAGCAAGACATCTTGCAGAGCAAAGAGAGATTTCACCTTTCACACGCATGGCTCTGATCTTTCAGGCCTGCCGAAATTCCTCTGCGGCTTTTTTAAAGACACAGCCATCAACTACAAAGGCTGCACCGGAGCGGGCTTTTCTTCATCAAAAGTACATGAATCATCTCATCGTTTCACTCAAGCCGGTTCTTGCTTCCATTATTGAACAAGGGATTGCACAGGATTTAATCCGCTGTGCTGACCCTGTTTCTCTTGCTGAGATCGTACTGATTGTACTGACTGTTAAGATGGATAACACCTTAATACCTTCAACAGCAGATGAGATTGAACAGACAATCTCTGCTCTTGTCTCTCTTTTGGAAAAAGGAACTGAGAATCCTGCGGGATCGCTAAACTTTCTGATGGCACAGCTGTAAGCAGTTTTCTGTTCGCGGCACCTGCATTACACAACATATCCCACCATTTTGAATCGCTGACGGTGATATGATAAATCATGAGACGAAAGGAGTGTTTTTATGATTATTCGTCCTGTTTTTAATATATTATTGCTCCCTGATATCACTTATTTTTTTAAACGTGATTTCTTTCCGGGGGCTGCTGCAGACCAGATTGAAGTCGGTACAGATATTCTGTTTCCATTTTTGAAAAATGAAGTGGATGAGACTACTGTTACTATAGATGATATTTACCCGGTCGGTATGTCTGCGAGAGTCGAATCCATCGGTGATGATGACAGCATCCAGATTCGTACATTAGAACGTGTCAGTCTTGATGATATTGAGCTGGATGAGAACGGACAGATTACAGCTACAGCTTCCATCCGTCCGGAGGTAGATGATCTTCCTTTAGAAGAAGAGAAGCAGACTTTCACAAACCTGCGGAACTCGCTTCTGAAATTTGTTCAGAATTATCAATGGGGGATCTGGGCAAGAAGCTACATTATCCAGAGAAAGAATATCTATGACCTTGGTTCTGCTCTTTCAGATTATCTGAACATTACTTCCGAAGAAAAATATGCAATTGTTGAGACAGATTCCCGCCGTGAACGCTGTGAACTGATTGAGAATGCGATTAAGGAATTCATGGAAGTGGCCAAAGTTTCTTCTGAAGCACAGGAGGCACAGAAAGGTGACCAAGAGCAGCTTTACAGAGAGGCTGCAATTAAGAAGCAGATCGATTACCTTCAGAAAGAATTAGATGAGATGCACCCGGAAAATATTTCCGATGTCCGTGCTTTTGAAAAAAAGATCCAGGAATCCGGCATGAATGAAGATGCCCGTAAGGAAGCGGACAAAGTCCTGAATCGTATGAAGCAGGAAGGAAAAGACAGCCATGAATATGGGCTTCTCTATGACTATCTTGATTTTGTCACCAGTCTTTCCTGGAAGCATCCGGAATTTACACCGATTGATTTAAACCGGGCAGAAGAGATTCTTGATGAAGATCATTATGGACTTAAGAAAGTCAAAGAACGTATCATCCAGCAGATTGCTGTTATGGCACTGAACCGGAAACAGTATGGTTCCATCCTCCTTTTTGTCGGTGCGCCTGGTACCGGTAAGACAAGTATCGGACAGAGTATTGCCCGTGCGTTAAACCGCGAATATGTCCGCATCAGTCTCGGCGGTATCCGAGATGAAGCTGAGATCCGCGGTCACAGAAGAACTTATATCGGCGCTATGCCGGGACGGATCATGGAAGGGATTAAACGCAGCGGCGTTTCCAATCCTGTTGTAGTTCTTGATGAAGTAGATAAGCTTGCGAAAGATTATGGCGGAGATCCGGCAAGTGCATTGCTTGAGGTGCTTGACCCGGAGCAGAACAGTACATTTACAGACCATTATATGAATGTTCCATATGACTTATCCAATGTTCTGTTCGTCTGCACAGCGAATTCTACAGATACGATTCCTGAACCGCTTCTGAACCGTATGGAAGTGATCGATTTTCCAGGATATACGGCGGTGGAAAAATTCCATATTGCCAGAAAGCACTTACTTCCAAAAGCAATGGACGCTATGGGAATCCAGAAGAAAATGTTAAAGATAACGGATGGTGCATTGCGCAAGGTCATTGAAGATTATACGATGGAATCCGGAGTCCGTGGACTTAAGAAACAGATTGATATGCTTTGTCGTTCCGCTGCTGTACGTCTTGTAAAAGAAGAGGGGCAGACTCTGACAGTAAATAAATCGAATCTGAAAGACTATCTCGGCCGTAAGAAACTGCATCATGACCAGAAATTAACTTCCACACAGCCTGGTGTTGTCACCGGACTTGCATGGACACAGGCAGGCGGTGAGATTCTGTTTATAGAGACAAAGCTGACAGAAGGGGAAGGAAAGGTGATCATCACCGGACAGCTTGGAGATGTCATGAAAGAATCTGTACAGATTGCACTGACACTTGTGAAGTCTCTTTATCCTAAAGAAAGCAAGGTTTTCCAGGATCATGATCTGCACATTCATGTGCCGGAAGGAGCTGTTCCAAAAGATGGTCCATCTGCCGGCATTACATTAACCACAGCACTTGCTTCCCTTGTTACCGGAAAGGCTGTCAGCCCGGATTATGCCATGACCGGTGAAGTTTCCCTCCGCGGAGGTATACTTCCGATCGGTGGGCTTCCTGAGAAACTGATGGCTGCCCAGAGGGCCGGTATTACAAAAATACTGATTCCTTTTGACAACGCCAAGTACACGTAGTGCGGCGTTTGGTTGTACTCGCGCTGCTGCGGCGAGATGTAGCTGCTGAAGTAAAGGATAAGCTGAAAATCACTCCGGTGAAAAAGGTCAGCGACGTTCTGAAGTTATTGCTCGGATAAAAAGTGACCTATCGTTAAACGGAAACTATGAGAAACAAAAGCCCATAGCAGGAATTCTGATAAGTTCAACAAACTTACCATTCAGATTCCGCCATGGGCTTTTTTATAGTTTTAAAATTCGACAGATAAACCGTAATCTATTTATCTGACTATTTATTCCTCTGTCTCTTCTCCAAGATAGAATACTTTGTAAAACATTTCAAGAGACTTGAAAAGCTCTTCCTTTGTGTCCTGCAGCTCTTTGATCTTCAGTACACTACCAATCTCATCGAATGAGAAATCACCCTCGTTGTGCTCTACTTTCAACTCAAGGTTTCCATTCTCATCAAACACCAGCAGGAGAACTCCTCCAACATCCGCTGTATACAACACACACATGATCTGCAATTCCTGTTTCACTGCTTCCGGAAGAGATTCAAATTCCGGGTTCAGATAATATTTCTGCTCATAGGAGCTGGCCGCACACAATACCATTTCTTCATCCATAATTTTTACACCTTATATCACTGCCCACAGTTTCTGTAAACAGTACTTACCTTTCCATATTTTCCACATTCACTGCATAATCCCGATGACTTATTCACATTCCGTAGGTCTTATCCACCTGGTTATACATACCCATATACGCCGCGCACCGAAACTTCTCCGGCATACACCGCCTCTTCGGTTCCATCTTCTTTCCGAACGATCAATTCTCCTGTCTGATTGATTCCAAGTGCGTAAGCATTGTACTGTTCTTTCGCGCCAAGAATCCGGACCTCACGGTCTTTATTAACCAGTAATTCGCTGTAACGTTCTTTCAGACCGGACAGATCTCCATGTTCAAGGAAAACCGTGTAGTTCTGTTCAAAGCGTTTCATCACTGCTGCGATCAACGGTGCTCTCTTTACCACATGTCCACATTCCAGTCTGAGTGATGTCGCTGTCTCACGGATCTCCTCAGGGAACTCTGTCAGGTTCACATTGATCCCTACACCAATCGTTACATGATTAATGTAATCGATCTGAGTGCTCATCTCTGTCAGGATTCCGACGAGCTTCTTTCCATTAATGATAATATCATTTGGCCACTTGATCTTTACATCTGGGTTTCCACAGGAATCTCCGCAATCCATGATTCCCTCTGCTACACTTAATGCCATCACAAGCGTCAGCATCGGCGCCTGATCCGGTTCAATCTTCGGACGAAGCAACAAGGACATGTAAATGCTTGAACCTGACGGTGAATCCCAGGAACGGCCCCTTCTCCCTCTTCCGGCTGTCTGCTTATCTGCTACCGCAAGTGTACCTTCCAGTGCACCTTCATCTCCCATCTGCTTGATCCTCAGATTTGTAGAATCTACCGAATCGTAATAAACGATGTTTCTTCCGGCCCACTGCGTATCCATCAGGCTATCGAGCTCTTCTTTCGTCATCACATCCGGACTATCTACAATATGATAACCTTTATTCCGCACAGCTTCAACCTGATATCCTTCTTCCTGCAGCTGACGGATCACCTTCCAGACTGCAGTTCTTGACACCCCGAACTTTTCACAAAGCTGCTGGCCTGACACATATCCGTCCGCTTCCCTCAATAATTTTAATATTTCAGCTTTCATTCTAATTCCACCTCTCATCAGACCTTTATACAAAAGAAAGGTGTCTGTCCCATCTCTGGAATAACAGACACCTTCTGCTCATTCTTATTTTCCACAGAAGCCGGTCTGATCTTCAACTCATTTATCATACCAAACTTCTGCTGATTTCTCAAGTTCATCAAATACATTGCGCGTTACTGTTCACACGATGTGCGATTACGTTCTCTTAGAACTCGCCAAGTGTTGCAACCATTACAGCCTTGATCGTATGCATTCTGTTCTCTGCCTCATCGAATACTTTGGACTGTGCAGACTCAAATACTTCGTCTGTTACTTCCATATCTTCGATTCCGAAACGCTGTCCCATCTCTGCTCCGATCTTTGTCTTCAGGTCATGGAATGCCGGCAGGCAATGCAGGAAAATAGCTGTATCTTTTGCATTTGCCATAACTTCTTTTGTTACCTTATATGGTGAAAGTTCTTTGATTCTCTTCTCCCATACTTCATCCGGCTCGCCCATGGATACCCATACATCTGTATAGATAACATCTGCGTCCTTTGTTCCTTCTTTTACATCTTCAGTCAGAGTAATTGTTGCTCCGGACTGTGCAGCATAACCTTTACAAGTTTCAACAAGCTCTTCGTTCGGGAAATATTCTTTTGTTGTACATGCTACGAAATGCATTCCAAGCTTAGAGCATGCGATCATCAGGGAATTACCCATGTTAAATCTTGCATCTCCCATGTATACAAGCTTGCGGCCTTTGAGTTCTCCGAAATTCTCACGGATTGTCAGCATATCTGCCAGCATCTGTGTCGGATGATATTCATTTGTCAGACCGTTCCATACCGGTACTCCTGCATATTTTGCAAGATCTTCTACGATTTCCTGACCGAATCCACGATATTCGATTCCGTCATACATTCTTCCAAGTACACGGGCTGTATCTTCGATGCTCTCTTTCTTTCCAATCTGAGAACCTGATGGATCAAGATAAGTTGTTCCCATTCCCATATCATGCGCTGCCACTTCGAATGCACAACGTGTTCTTGTACTTGTCTTCTCAAAGATCAGTGCAATGTTCTTGCCATGATAATGATCCACCGGTACTCCGTTTTTCTTCTTCTCTTTGAGGTCTGCTGCCAGATCAAGCAGGTATGTAATCTCCTCTGGTGTAAAATCCTTCAGTGTCAGAAAATTTCTTCCTTTTAAATCCATCGTTCTCGTCCTTTCTATTCTATAACTATATGAATCAGAACCCTCTCTGTCCTTCTCTTCTTCATATCTTTGAACCTACATTGTAACCGATGAATTTAGTATACTACATTCGTGTATAAAAATGCAACTAAAACTTTATTTTACTCTGTTTTATACATATTTATTCAGTACTTATACATTCTTTTATGCATTTTTATTATTTCTTTCTTCTCTGTCTTCCTGCTTCGAACATCAGAACCG
>OHZV01000269.1_pt1 | contig 10655 bp, 10 predicted proteins | sample 1580631 | NCBI WGS metagenome assembly OHZV01 (sample SAMEA3882504, study PRJEB24775) | human gut metagenome | biome: human-associated habitat; feature: intestine environment; material: feces | place: Netherlands | collected 2009/2010 | reverse complement strand
AGACTATAGACACAGATTATTTCTTTTCATTACCTAAATCTATCTGCGATATCTGATTCAACAGATTTACAGCCTGCCCTACAGTCTTCACATCATTGATGCGAAGCATTCGCTTGTTGAATTTTTCCTTCAGAACACAATCTTGAATATGACTGGTAACGTAAGCGAGTATGCGGTTAAACATCAGACTTCTGTAGAACGGACTGTTTACATTGCTCACAAACTGCATCTGCATATAGCCCTGCTTGAGAATAATCTTCTCGCAACCTAGCTTCTTGCCTACCCTACGCAGACCTACCACATGCATCAGTTCGTCTGCTTCATGAGGCACAGGACCAAAACGGTCTATCATACGCTTGCGGTAAGCCTCTACTTCCTCATCGCTCTCCAGACGGTCCAGTTCACGATAAAGGAGCATGCGCTCACTGTCACCCGGCACATAAGTCTGAGGAAAATACATCTCCAGATCGCTCTCTATGCCACAATCGTCAACGAAATCATCACCCGTAAGCTGGGCACCTTCATCCATCTTCTCCTGATAAAGATCACAGAACTCCTCGTTCTTCAACTCTGTGACAGCCTGAGAGAGAATCTTCTGGTAGGTTTCATAACCCAGATCTTCCATAAAACCGCTCTGCTCAGAGCCCAGCAGATTACCCGCACCGCGGATATCCAGGTCCTGCATGGCGAGATTGAAGCCGCTACCCAGTTCGCTGAACGTCTCCAGAGCCTCCAGACGGCGACGCGCCTCAGGAGTAAGTGCACTCTTAGGTGGCGCCATCAGATAGCAGAAAGCCTTCTTGTTGCTTCTTCCTACGCGTCCACGCATCTGATGCAGGTCACTCAATCCGAAGTGATGAGCATCGCTCACGATAATCGTATTGGCATTGGAAATGTCGATACCGTTCTCTACAATAGTGGTAGAAAGCAGTACATCATAATCGTAATTGATAAAGCCCATGATGATTTTCTCCAAATCCTCAGGCTTCATCTGTCCGTGACCGATTGCTACCCTACAGTCTGGAATATGCTTCTCTATGAGCATCTTGAGCTCCGGAAGCTTGGATATTCTGTCGCATACGAAATAAACCTGTCCGTTTCGGCTCATCTCGAAATTGATGGCATCGCAGATAACTTCACTACTAAACGTTACCAGTTCGGTATGAATCGGATAACGGTTAGGTGGCGGAGTGCGCATGATACTCATATCCCGGGCGCCCATCAGAGAGAACTGGAGGGTTCGCGGAATCGGAGTGGCACTCATCGTGAGTGTATCGACATTTACCTTGAGCTGACGGAGTTTCTCTTTGGTAGACACACCGAACTTCTGCTCTTCATCGATGACGAGCAGTCCCAGGTCATGCCATTTCACGGTCTTTGATATCAGCTTATGCGTACCTATGAGGATATCAATCTTACCCTCTTTCAGGGCGTCAAGCACCTCTCTGGTTTCCTTCGTTGTACGGGCTCTACTGAGATAGTCTACCCTTACAGGCATGCCTTCCAGACGCTTTTTGAAAGTCTGATAGTGCTGGAAAGCTAGAACGGTAGTAGGCACCAGCACCGCAACCTGCTTGCTGTCGCACGCAGCCTTGAAGGCTGCACGGATGGCAACCTCAGTCTTGCCGAAGCCCACATCGCCACAAACCAGACGGTCCATCGGTCTGCCGCTCTCCATATCCTTCTTCACCTCCTGAGTAGCCTTATTCTGGTCTGGCGTATCTTCATACAGGAAGGAAGCCTCCAGCGTATGCTGCAGATAATTGTCGGCACTGAAGGCGAATCCCTTCTCCCGTCGGCGCTGGGCATAGAGTTTGATCAGGTCGCGCGCAATGTCCTTGATTCGCTTCTTAGCTTTGTCCTTGAGTTTATCCCAGGCACCTGTACCCAGTGTAGACAGGCGAGGCGGAGTACCGGTATCGCTGCGGCGATATTTGCTGATTTTATAAAGCGAGTGGATAGAAACATCCACCTTGTCATTGTTCGTATAGACGATGCGGATCATTTCCTGATAGCTGTTGCCCGTAGGAACCCTAACCAGACCGCCGAACTTGCCGATACCGAAGTCTACATGCACGATAAAATCTCCCACTTCCATCTCCTGCAGTTCCTTCATGGTGAGTGCCATCTTGCCGGCTCTCGCTTTATCTGAGCGCAGGTTATATTTATGAAAACGGTCAAAAATCTGATGATCGGTAAAGAAACAGCACTTCTTGTCATGGTCAGTAAAGCCTTCATGAAGCGTCTTGTCTACCGGTGTAAAACGGATGGCGTAGCGCTTCAGCTCTTCGCTTTCAAAGATATCCTTCAGGCGCTGTTGCTGCTTCTGGCTATCTGCCAATATATATAAGGTGTAACCCTGGAGCAGGAAATCCTCCAGAGTCTGACAAAGCAAATTGAAATTCTTATGGAAAAGAGGCTGTGGAGCGATATTGAAAGGTATCACAGCCGAACTCTCTGGCGGAGCAACCTTGCCGAACTCGATACGGAGATGAGCCGCTACTGCCTTCTTGAAATCGAGCGGAGAAACGAGGTTGAGCTCGGTCTTCATGTCATGTCTGATGCGCTCAGCCTCTACCTCAGTAGCTCCCTCCAGCTGCTCGGTAAGGCTCTGCGATGAGAAGCCTTCGGTATAGATCTGACCGATGCGGTCGCAAACGAAAGAAAGGTCTTTCGCCACGACTGGCGTACTTTCGGAGAGGAAATTGAGGAAACACTGCTTGTTGCTCTCGATATGGGCGAGTTCGGGCACGATTTCTATCTCTGTGCGCTTCGCCTGCGAGAGCTGGGTCTCAACATCAAAGGTACGGATGGTGTCAATCTCATCGCCGAAGAAGTCGATACGGAACGGATATTCGCAGCTGTAGGAATAGACATCGAGGATGCTTCCACGCACGGCAAACTGGCCCGGTTCATAAACATAATCGGTTTCTTTGAGTTCGAAATCGCGCAAGGTATGAACCACATCGGTCTGAGCAATCTGCTGGCCTACAGTCAGTTTCAGAATCCGTTCATCCAGATTCTGCTTAGCCACAACGAGTTCTGCCAGTGCATCGGGATAAGTGACTACCGGGAAATGTCCTCCCGAAGAGAGGCGCGCCAGCACCTCTGTACGTAGGATTTCGTTCGCTGCATCACGCTGCCCGTATTTCACGGCACGCCGATAGCTGGAAGGAAAGAAGAAGACCTTCTCCTGCCCCATCATCTGAGTGAGATCGTGATAAAAATAGCCTGCTTCATCGGCATCATCCAGTACGAAGAGTACCGAACGCCTCATATTCCCCTGCAGAGAAGCAAAGAACATCGGAGCCGAAGAGCACAGCAAACCCTGGAGAAAAATGGAATGAACCGACTTCTTCCCCATCAAATCAAAGAGGGCATCCGCCTGTGGCGAACGCCCGTATGTTTTTTCTATCTTTTGGATTTCCATCCAAGTACTGATTAGTGATTACTGATTACTGAGTAGTGATTACAGAGTATTAATCCTTCTTCGGATATTTCTTGAACCAGCCATCCAGGCGCAGTCGCATCACGCCAAAGAAAGCCTCACCAAAGATGCCACCACTCATCTTGCTCACACCTTCACGACGGTTAACAAAGATGACAGGCACCTCCTTGATCTTGAAACCTATTCGATGAGCCGTATATTTCATCTCTATCTGGAAAGCATAGCCCTTGAAGCGGATAGCATCCAAATCTATGGTTTCCAATACCTTACGTCGGTAGCAGACGAATCCAGCTGTGGTATCATTCACCTTAAATCCGGTTACGATACGTACGTATTTAGAAGCGAAATAGCTCATCAATACGCGTCCGATAGGCCAGTTGACCACGTTCACACCCGAAATATATCTTGAGCCTACAGCCACATCATACCCCTCATCGTGAGTTGCCGCATAGAGACGAGGCAAATCATTAGGATCATGACTGAAGTCGGCATCCATCTCGAAGATGAAGTCATAGCCCTGCTTCAATGACCATTTGAAGCCCATGATATAGGCAGTACCCAAACCGAGTTTACCCGAACGCTCCAGGATATGCAGACGACCGGCAAACTCATTAGCCATCAAGCCCTTAACAATGGCAGCAGTACCGTCAGGACTTCCGTCATCGATAACGAGGATATCAAACTGCTTTTCGAGACCGAAGACAGCACGGATGATTTTCTCGATGTTTTCCTTCTCATTATATGTAGGAATGATTACTATGCTATCACTCATAACTTCTTATAATTTTAATGATTCTGATTCTATATAATGTAATACAGATGCAAAATTACAACTTATTTTTGAAATAACAAGCAAAAACCCGAAATTATTGGTCCGGATTCTCTACAAAACCCTGATATTTCTTGTCAAGTCCGTTCATGATCGCCTCATAGCTCTTGTTCATCTGGTTCTTGATATTGTCAGCTCCCTTGCCAATCGGCTCGATAGGCTCATGAATGGTGAGCTTCAGAGGATGCCAGAAAGCCCAGTAGATGTCCTTCATGCGAGGCTTCACATCAAAACTGCCATTGATGGTAAGCGGACATACCGGCAACTGCAGTTCATCGGCAAGCATGAAAGCACCGCGGCGGAACACGCCCATGTGCCCCGTAAACGAACGGGCACCCTCTGGGAATACCACCAGCGACATGCCCTCTTTAAGCACCTCGCGAGCACGGTCATAAGAAGCACGGATCTTAGAAGGTCCGCTCTTGTCTACAAAGATGTGGTGCGCATACTCACAGGCGATACCGATGAGAGGCACTTTGCGCAAGCCCTTCTTCATCATCCACTTGAAGTTTCTGCCCAGGAAACCGTATATCAGGAAGATATCGAAAGCGCCCTGATGATTGGCCACGAAAACATAACTCTGGTTCTTCTTGAGATGCTCACGTCCCTCCACCTTTACAGGCAGGAGGAGGATGCGGACCCAAAGCCAGGACCAATACTTGCCGGGATAATAGCCCCAAAAATGGCCATTGCCCAGCATACATCCCAAAACAGTAGACAGACTGGTTAAAACACTAGCTACCAACAGGATAGGCAAGCATATTACAAGTTGATACAGACGATATAAGTACTTCATTTTTTATTTAAGAATGAATAATTTAACACTCAACATTTAACATTCAACACTCCTTATTTTCTCTTTAATGTGATGACCACGATTTCTGCCGTAGCCCCGATGCGGATTGGAACGGTACCGCCCAGACCCGATGTGGTATAGAGCTGGCAACCCTCCTCCTCGAAGAGGCCGTAATCATAAGGAGTAAACATCGACGGACGCAAGCCCAGGATACTGATCTGCCCCGCATGCGTATGACCGCTCAGCGTAAGCTGCGGTGCTACGACCAGCGAATCCTTCCTGTCAGGTCCTATCACATCGCCATCCTCATCCTTCTCCTTATTAATAGTAGAAGGCCAGGTCTCGCGCCATTGCTTCGGAATATGCTGCAGCATCAGCACGAAAGAGCCCGGTCTGATGCCATACAGCGCCTTCCTTACGTTGGTTCGCTTTGGTTTGTCATAGTTCTCTGTACCAGCTACATAGATGCTGTCAGCGCCTCTATGCACCGCCACATGCTCATTCATCAGCAGGCGCCATCCGCAACTCCGCTGGAAGTCCTGCATCCGCTTCTCGAGCGCAGCTATCTCCTGCTCATCATCTACATCCATATAATAGGTGTAATCGTGATTGCCCAGCACACTCATCACGCCATCTCTGGCTTTCAGACTGCTGAGCAGCGCCTGATACTCAGGCAGTTCATCGGGCGTAACATTCTGTAAATCACCCGTAAAGCAAATCAGATCTGGTTTTTCGGCATTAATGCTGTCGATATCGCGCTGAGGCAGATGACCACGCCAGCCATAGTATGACCCGAGATGGATATCGCTGAACTGAACGATGCGATAGCCCTCGAAAGACTTCGGCAGATTGGGTACATAGATGGTGATACGCTTGACTTGCATCTTAGGAAAACCTTCGGTAAATCCGTAGATAAAGCAGAAGAACGCCACCGCTCCCACTACCAGTCCGAGGAGCTTGCCCCAGTTGCGATGGCCGTGAAGAAGCCGCATACAGCACCAACCGAAGACACTGAACAGGCTGAAGACAAACTGCGGAACCGCACATACTGCCATCATCACAAACCAGATGTCGATGAGCACCGGATTGCGTGGCAGGAAGTTGGGCAGTATCGTGATATACGCGCTGTAGGCGATAACCACGAAAGCCGGCAACCAGAAGAGCACCCGCTGCCAGAGACTCTTCAGCCATAACTTGCCATACCTTTTATATATCCACAGATACGGCAACAGGGTGAATACCACTACGGGTATCAATATTCTTGCTATCATTTCTTGATCAAACTTGATTGAAGATACGTTTTCATTGCCTGCACGGGCACTCCTCTGCGCTGTGCATAGTCGCGAAGCTGGTCGTCTCCTATCCGTCCCAGTTCGAAATACCGCGACTTGGGATGTGCAAACATCAGCCCCGAGACACTGGCATGAGGCGTCATCATTCCGCTTGTGGTGAGCCGGATGCCCACCTGACTCATATCGATGAGCTGGTCGATGATGAAGTTGGCACTGGTATCGGGCAGCGAAGGATATCCTATAGCCGGACGGATGCCCTGATAGCGCTCCAGATGCTGGTCTTCGATGCTCAGCTGCTCGTCGGGAGCATAGCCCCAGATGCTGCGTCTCACCTCTTCGTGCAACTTCTCTGCCGTGGCTTCAGCCAACCGGTCGCAGAGTGTCTGTGCCATCATGTTGAGGTAGTCGTCCGAGCGATATTTCTTCTCCAGACCGCCATCTACCGTCGTGCAGAAGATACCCAGCCGGTCTGTTATTCCACTGCCCAGAGGACGGATGAAATCAGCCAGACAGAGATTGGGTTCTCCCTGAGCCGCCGGATGCTGCTGACGGAGCATCGGGAAGCGGACTTTCTGCCCTTCCAGCCAGATATCATCCCCCTCGCTGTTCGCCTCGAAGAGTCCGAAGACGGCATAGGTATGATATTCGCCTTCCCATGAATGGAGCATATCGAGCGCCTCAGCCTTCAGTTTTTCCTTTTCCTCTCGAGGTTTGCCGCTCAATGCCCAGGCATGATAGAAATATAGCCAGTTGATATATGGCTCAATTTCGCTTATATTGTATACTATTCTTCGCATCCGATACGATATTTTATTTTACAATCCCCGTAAGATTTCCCTATTTCAGGAATTGTTTCTGAACTCCAGTTCCTCTCCTCTGCAAGCAGCATCAAACACGCCTTTATTATAGATAAGATGACCGTTACAGAAAGTCTGTTCCACTTTCCATGCAAACTCATCACCCTCTACAGGGCTCCATTTACACTTGCTCTGAATCACCTCTTCGGTCACCTTCCAAGGCTCTCCCTTGCGCACTACAACGACATCTGCCTTATAACCCGGACGCAGGAAGCCGCGCTGACTGATATGGAACAGACGGGCTGGATTATGGCACATCAGTTCAACCAGACGCTCGATACTGATTACCTTTTCGTCAACAAGTTTCAGCATGCTTACCAATGAGAACTGTACCATTGGCATACCTGATGCAGCCTTGGCACAACCGCCCTGTTTATCCTTTAACTGATGAGGAGCATGATCGGTACCCACTACAGTTATCTTACCATTACTCAGCGCCTTACGCAAAGCATCGCGGTCAGCAGCGGTCTTTACTGCAGGGTTGCATTTAATGCGTGCGCCCTTCACAGCGTAATCTTTATCCGAGAACATGAGATGAGCCACAACAGCCTCGCCTGTAATATTTTCATCCTTACCAAAGAACTCCAGTTCCTTAGCCGTAGTAACGTGGGCGATATGGAGATGCGCACCGCTTTCCTTAGCCAGTTGCACCGCCAGACGGCTGCTTTCATAGCAAGCCTCCTCGCTGCGTATTTCCGGATGATGTTCTACGGCAGGGTCTTCACCCCATTTCTGCTTAGCCAGCTGCATGTTGCGGTTAATGATTTCGGTATCCTCACAGTGGGTCATCACCGGCAAATCCAGTTCTTTCGCCTTCTTGAAGATAGCCTGCAGCGCCTCATATTTATCCACCAGCATATTGCCCGTACTGGAGCCCATAAAGAGCTTGATTCCCGGAACACGATGCGTATCGAGCTGTTCAAAATCATTTACATTATCATTGGTAGCACCAAAGAAGAAACTGTAGTTCACATGACTCTTCTCAGCGCCCAGCTGCCGCTTTGCCTGCCAGGCCTCCAGAGTGGTAGTCTGAGGTATCGTGTTAGGCATATCAAAAAAACTGGTCACACCACCAAAGGCAGCAGCGCGGCTTTCGCTCTCGATGTCAGCCTTCTGCGTAAGTCCCGGCTCACGGAAGTGAACATGATCATCAATCACACCCGGCAAAACAAAACACCCCGAGGCATCGATGACTTCATCGTAATTGCCACGGGGTGCCTCGCCTTCATATATCTCCTTGATAAATTCACCATCCAACAAGAGGTCGCCCACAAAAGAGCGACCCTCATTTATAATGGTTCCATTCTTGATTAATTTCATATTACTAAACTTATAAAATGAAGAGTTTTACAAGATGTTAATGCCCAAGACCTTGAAAGAGCCCTGTTTCTACTCCTGACCTTCCTGTTTTTCAGGAATCGTAGGCGCAGCCAGTTCGTTGGCTGTAGGTGCCGGAGCCGCATCAGGATTTACCTGTGGAGCCGCTTCCATCTCTGGCTGCATGCCGCTCTGCGCATCTCGTGTACCGTTCATAATCTCCTGATTCTCTTGAGCTTTCTTATAATAGTCCTTTACATAAGGATCATTCTTGAAATAGTCGGTAGCCTTGCTCATGATGTCCTCAATCCAAGGAGAGAGCATCGGATACTGGTTGCCCATTGTAACGAGGAAGAAGACGCCCGGTCCCAGCACATTGTTGAAGTTGTCGGTAACAAACGAAGTGATGAGCTTGTCTTCCTGTTCAGAGAGGCGGATGGATTCCTCGTTCAGATGCTTGTTGACAGCCACCATATCGCTACCGTTCATGATAGCCTGGTCGTGCTTGTGTACCAGTTCGCGCAACTGATTCTGAATCTGCTGGTATTTCTTGAAGAATCCGAAGAGTTTATCGTTCATAGGAGTACCGCTTACCACCTGCTGTGTATCATCGAGCTTCACCGTAATGCTTCCACTCTCCAGCACCAGCGGCAGCACAGGGTCATCATCCATGAAGATATTCGCCATCCTCATAGAGTCGACAGAACCCTGAAAATGGAACTGTCCGTGCACTACATCGCAAGAATCCACGTTCTTGAAATCGTTGTTTTCCAGTATCTTAAGGTACAGCATGCGTCCGTCCAGAGTACTTACGTTAGAAGTACCCGAGATATCGTAACTGTTGGCACAAGATGCAAGTGCCATCAAGGCAATGAATGCGTAAAATATTCTATTCATAAGCTATCTATATCACTTTCGGTGAACAAAAGTACAATCTTAATTTGAACTGACGAAATAAATTGCAGCAATTTAATTCATTCTTACAAGATTTATGTTTTGTTTGCACTCCTGTTGGCCACCGAAAGCTTTTTTCTCGTCCTTTCTATATTACTGATTGTTTTCCTTCTTCAGTTCATGAGAGATGCGATGCGTGGTATACAGTTCCAGCAGGGCTGCGATGAGGAGGAAGACTACCCACTTATTATAGAAATAGGTGATATAGGTCTCATAATTCTCAAACCAGCGGCGCAGGAAAGCATACACCGTATCTACCATCGAGATGCCTGAGAGCACGAAGAAGATGTCTGCTACATACTGCATGCGCTTCAGGCGGTGGATAACCAGCGAAGGTCCCTCATAGAACTGCATCGCCTGCATTACACTGAAGAGTATGGTGCCCAGCAGAAACCCCCAGCTCGTTACCTGCACCAGCTGCGGATGTGAAAAACCAAATGCGAAGCAAGCCGCACCGACAACCATCAGCACGCCGCCCAGCAAGAAAATTGCACTTTCCAGTTTACTCAATTGTTTCATTTTCGTCTTGTTCGTTAGTTTTTTCCGGAATATCCGAACTCAATACAAAGATGTCTTCATCATCAGCCTTCATGAAATAACGCTGGCGGGCTATCTTCTCAAATGCCCGCACACCATGCTGCATATCGCGCAGGGTATGCTTGTCGTTTTCATACTGCTCACGATATTTTTCTATCTCCGAACGGAGCGTAGCTATCTCTATCTGGTACTTAATGTGCTGTCTTACACTGTTGTCGTCAACTACACCAACTACCAGAACACCCGCTACAATCACTATAAGATACTTATAATGAGCGAGATAATTCCATATAATACCAAGTTTTTTACTCATTTCTTCCGAATTTGTTTGCAAAGATAATATTTTTTTGTTATCTTTGCATCATCAATTAAGAAAAAATAATGGAAGAGTATATAGTTTCTGCAAGAAAGTACCGTCCGATGACCTTCGATTCGGTTGTCGGACAGAGTGCATTGACCACCACTTTGAAGAATGCAGTGAAGAGCGGCAAGCTGGCGCACGCCTATCTTTTCTGCGGTCCGAGAGGTGTGGGAAAAACCACTTGTGCCCGCATTTTTGCGAAGGCAATCAACTGCGAGCATCCTCGTGAAGACGGCGAGGCATGCAACGAATGTGAGAGCTGCC
>OHZV01000266.1_pt1 | contig 10711 bp, 6 predicted proteins | sample 1580631 | NCBI WGS metagenome assembly OHZV01 (sample SAMEA3882504, study PRJEB24775) | human gut metagenome | biome: human-associated habitat; feature: intestine environment; material: feces | place: Netherlands | collected 2009/2010 | reverse complement strand
TCGAAGATGAGCTGGGGCGTAACAACTATATCGAAGCTGTTGCAACAGCATACCGGGTCAGCCGGGAAAGCTTGGAGAAGATGGTCGCAAAGATGGCTGTGAATGCCGGAATGGCGAGACCGGTCGCAAGACCGAAACGGGCAGAGGGATCTGAGAAGAAGCAAAAGGAAGATGGAATCCTTACTTCACAGAAAGCATTGTTGACCTGGATGATCGATGATGACAGGCTCTTTGATCAGATCAGTCAGTACATAAGCCCGGGTGATTTTACAGAAAGTCTGTATCGGACGGTTGCAGAACTTTTATATGAGCAGAGAAAGCAGGGAGCCTTGAATCCTGCGAAGATACTGAATCATTTCACAGAGGAAGAAGATCATAGAGAAGCAGCCTCTTTGTTTAACACAAGAATCAAAGAGCTGAAGACAAAGGAAGAGAGAGAACAGGCTTTACAGGAGACGATCCTGCGGGTGAAGAGTTATAGCATTGAGCATCAGACAATGAATCTCGACCCGACAGATATGCGGGGGTTACAGCATTTGATGGAAGAAAAACGGAAGCTGGAGAACCTGAAGAATTTGAATATTACAATTCAATAAGGATAAAATAAAACAAGACAGGCTGCGGATGCGCGCAGCGAAGGAAGGAAGAACACATGGACGATATTACACAGAAATTTCTTGATAGATTGAAAGACCTGGTTGCACTTGGTAAAAAGAAAAAGAGCATACTGGATGTCCAGGAGATCAATGATTTTTTCAATGATATGGAACTCAATGCAGATCAGATGGAGAAGGTATTTGATTACCTTGAGGCAAATAACATTGATGTGCTGCGCATTAGCGGAGATACACCGGATGAGGTGGATGTAGATCTGGATGACATTATCATATCTGAGGAAGATGAAGTGGATATGGAGAATATCGACCTGTCAGTTCCGGAAGGTGTGAGCATCGAAAATCCGGTCCGTATGTACTTAAAGGAGATCGGTAAGGTACCTCTTCTGAGTGCAGAACGTGAGATTGAGCTTGCACAGAGAATGGAAGAAGGCGATGAGGAAGCCAAGAAAGAGCTTGCAGAAGCGAACTTAAGACTTGTAGTCAGCATTGCAAAGCGTTATGTAGGACGTGGAATGCTTTTTCTGGATCTGATTCAGGAAGGTAACCTTGGTCTTATCAAGGCTGTCGAAAAATTTGATTACCGAAAGGGTTACAAGTTCAGTACCTATGCAACCTGGTGGATCCGTCAGGCTATCACAAGAGCCATTGCAGACCAGGCGCGTACCATTCGTATTCCGGTTCATATGGTTGAGACGATCAACAAGCTGATCCGCGTTTCCCGTCAGTTACTGCAGGAGCTTGGACGTGAACCTACGCCGGAAGAAATTGCAAAAGAGATGGATATGTCTGTAGAGCGTGTACGTGAGATTCTTAAGATCTCCCAAGAACCTGTATCTCTGGAGACACCTATCGGTGAGGAAGAGGACAGCCACCTTGGAGACTTTATCCAGGATGACAATGTACCTGTACCTGCAGATGCAGCAGCATTTACTTTGCTGAAAGAGCAGCTGGTAGAGGTTCTGAGCACATTGACAGACAGAGAGCAGAAAGTATTGCGCCTGCGTTTTGGCCTGGACGATGGACGTGCCAGAACTCTGGAGGAAGTTGGTAAGGAATTTAATGTAACAAGAGAACGTATCCGTCAGATTGAGGCAAAGGCATTAAGAAAGCTAAGACATCCGTCAAGAAGCAGAAAACTTAAGGATTATCTTGATTATTAATTAGGTATTGATTATGGTTACTTTTGAAGAATGTGCTCAAATGTTTGATGAAATTGCAGACTCAATGCCGCAGGAACTTTTCCGTGACCTTAATGCGGGAATGTCGCTTGAACCGCAAGCAAAGTTACATCCGCAAAGCGTGAGGGGAGAGCTGTATATCCTCGGAGAGTATGTAAGAAATTCAATAGGCAACTCAATTGTGTTTTACTACGGCAGTATTATGAAGGTGTACGGAGGTTTGTCAAATGACAAGCTGTACACGGAGCTTGAGAAAATAATGCACCACGAAGTAAAGCATCATAACGAACATCTTGCAGGTTGTGATGACCTCGGAATCTGCGATGATGAACAGATAGAATCATATCTTAGAAGTAACGGTATAACCGGATAATACATAAAAGCTGTATCGAATTTATCGGTACAGCTTTTGCTTTTTGTAAAGTGTTGTGGTGAGTTATGGTTTGGCAAAAAGTTTGTGTTAAATAATTTGAAAATTCAGGTCAAGTTTTTTAAATGTTGACCAAATTTTTATAATTGCTTGGTAAGATATTCTTTTAAAAGCTAATTTAATAATATTTACACATTCAATATTTGTCCCGGATAGAGAACATTGGGATTGCCGAGATTGTTTTTATTCATAAGATCCTCTACCGTCATATTGTACATCTTTGAGATATACCAAAGGGATTCTCCCAGTCTTACAATATGTGTGCGTGGCGACTGTGAAGTTCCTGCCGGAATTGCCAGAGTTTCACCTACATAAATTCTGTTTGCGTCAGCAATGTTGTTGTATCTTAAAATGTCGTTTACCGTAGTTTGAAAAAATTGCGCAATGCCAAACAAAGTATTTCCCGGTCTGACAGTATAGTAAACAATATCCAAATTATTTCCTCCTTTGCTTTTTTAATATAATATGCTTTTTTTACCTCCGTGCCACTGCTCTGAATATTTTTTGACAGTTACGGTAAAATATATTTGGAGGTAATAAAATGAAAATAACCATTAATTCTGTAGTCGGCAGAGAAATTATTGATTCAAGAGGTAATCCTACCGTAGAGGCTACCGTAGGACTGACAGACGGAACTTTTGCAAATGCGGCAGTACCGTCGGGAGCATCAACAGGTGCTTATGAAGCTGTTGAACTGCGTGACGGCGGTGATAGATTTAACGGCAAGGGAGTAAAAAAAGCAGTTGCAAATATCAGCAAAATTATTTCACCCGAACTTTGCGGTATGTCGCCGTTTGACCAATGTGCAGTCGATAACAAATTATCAGAGCTTGACGGGAGCAAAAACAAGAAAAATCTTGGTGCAAATGCGATACTTGCCGTGTCGGTCGCAGTTGCAAAGGCAGCGGCAAAATCGCTAAGACTTCCGCTTTACCGTTATCTCGGAGGTATTTATTCGGTAAAACTTCCCGTGCCTATGATGAATATTCTCAACGGCGGCGCTCATGCAGCAAATAACATTGATATACAGGAATTTATGATTATGCCTGTAGGTGCGAATACTTTTTCCGACGGTTTGCAGCAATGCTGTGAAATATACCACAGTCTTGGCAAAATTCTTTCACAGAAAGGTATGGCTACTTCTGTTGGCGACGAGGGCGGTTTTGCACCGAATCTTGAGACCGACGAAGAGGCAATTGAGTTGATTATTCAGGCGGTTTGTGATGCGGGATACAATACAGAGAATACTAAGATTGCTATTGATGCGGCGGCATCCGAATGGTTTAACGATGGCGTTTATCACTTGCCGAAAAGGAAATCCGTACTCAAGACAAGCGACCTTATTAATTATTTTGAAAAACTTTGCGACAAATATCCGATATTCTCAATCGAAGACCCTCTGTCGGAATACGATTGGGAGGGTTGGAAAGAAATCACGGATCGCATCGGTAAAAAAGTTCAGCTTGTAGGCGACGATTTATTTGTTACAAATTCAGAAAGACTTTACAAGGGCATTTGTGTCGGCGCAGGTAATTCTATTTTGATAAAAATGAATCAAATCGGAACTCTTACAGAAACTTTTGGGGCGATTGATATGGCACAAAAGGCGGGTTACACAACGGTGATTTCGCATAGAAGCGGTGAAACCGAAGATACTACAATTGCGGATATTGCGGTTGCGGTAAATGCCGGGCAGATAAAAACGGGAGCACCTTGCCGTACCGACCGAGTATGTAAATATAATAGATTATTAAGAATTGAAAGTCTATTTAAAGGTTCGTCCGTATATGGGCTTTAAAATATAATAATTGTCAAAATTTTGTCAATATTAAAAGGTTATTCGATTATTGTACGAATCGAATGACCTTTTTTGTCTTTATTTTGTTATTTGGGACTTTGTTTGAAAAAATGCATAAAAATTTGAGTTGATATGTAGCAAGTTGCACAATAAAAGTGCTTAAAATTCTACATCGTGAATCCTCATATTTAAAATATAATTCTTTAAAAGATATAAAATCACTTGGAAATTATGTTAAAATTATATAAAAGAAAATATAATTATTTATTATGTTCAATACTGTTCGTATATTAAACAGTATGATTTTGGTCAATACTAAAACTGAATATTTTGTTTCTGATGGCGGCTTGGTAAGCAGACAAGAATTCTGAAAGGTATTGCCGCAGAGTCAGGAGGCTTTTTTATTGTTATTAAAAAGATTAATTACAGGAGTATTAACGGCAATGATTATGGCAGGTATGTGCGCATCGGCAATCAGTGCGGCGGAAGAAAAGAAAGTTGAAAACAAAAAGGTTAATTATCAGACTTATGCAGCCGAACTTGATAAAACAGCTTATTCGGGCAGTGATCTCGGTGCGGTTTGGTCTGAAGATTCAACTACTTTTAAAGTTTGGGCGCCTAAGGCTGCTACGGTAAAGTTAAATCTTTACGAGCACGGCAGTGACGAAGAGGGCGACGGCGGTTCTATTGCCACAAAAACAATGGAGCTTGACAAAAAAACAGGCGTATGGAGCATAAAAGTAAGCGGTAATCTTGCGGGAAAGTATTATACTTACAGCGTTAAAAACGGCGATACGGTTACCGAAACAGGAGATGTTTATGCAAAAGCCTGCGGTGTAAACGGCAAGCGCAGTATGGTAGTAGACCTTAACAGTACAAATCCGGATGGTTGGGAAAACGATGTTCATGTAACTGTTTCAAATCCTACCGAGGCATCTGTATGGGAAGTTTCCGTTGCCGATTTTTCATCTTCGGAATCAAGTGGCGTATCTAAATCAAACAGAGGTAAATTCCTTGCTTTTACAGAGGAAGGTACAACTGTAAACGGTATTCAGGGCGGTACACCGACATGCGTTGATTATCTTAAAAAACTCGGTGTTAAGTATGTTCAGATTATGCCTTTCTGCGATTTTGGCTCTGTTGACGAATCAAAAGACATTATGTCGCAATACAATTGGGGCTATGACCCTGTAAACTATAACTGTCCCGAGGGTTCGTATTCTACAAATCCTTATGACGGTAATGTTCGTATCAAGGAATGTAAGCAGATGATACAGGCACTTCATAATGCAGGTATCGGCGTAATTATGGATGTTGTTTACAATCATACTTATTCAACGGATTCCGTATTCCAAAATACAGTTCCTAACTATTATTACAGAATGAACGAGGACGGTACATTCTCAAACGGTTCGGGCTGCGGCAACGATACTGCATCCGAACACAAGATGTTCCGCAAGTATATGATTGATTCTGTTACTTATTGGGCAAAGGAATATCATATTGACGGTTTCCGTTTTGACCTTATGGGTCTTCACGATGTTGAAACACTTAATCAGGTAAGAGATGCGCTTGACAAACTCTATGACAACGGCATCGGCAAAAAGATTATTATGTACGGTGAGGCTTGGAATATGCCGACTGCTTGCAATGAAGGCACGGTAATGGCTAATCAGGGTAACCTCAAGCAGCTTAACGACCGTATAGGTGCTTTTGACGATACTATCCGTGATGCAATCAAGGGCAGTACGGGCGGTACAGACGGCGCTTTCGTACAGGAGGCAAGCAAAAAATCTAACCTTAAGATTGGCATATCGGGTCAGTCCGACCGTACTTCGGGTTGGGCAAATGTTCCGTCACAGTGTGTAACATATGCGTCTTGTCATGATAACCTTTGTCTTTACGATAAACTTGTTGATTCGGTTTACGGCAGAGATTCCGAATACAGAAAGCGTTATGAAGATTTGGTGGCAATGAATAAACTTTCAGCCGCTATTGTAATGACATCTCAAGGTATTCCGTTTATGCTTGCCGGTGAGGAATTTGCAAGAAGCAAAGACGGTGACGAAAATTCCTATGCGTCAAGCCGTGAAAAAAATATGCTTGATTGGAACAATATCAATGAATACAGCGATATTGTTGAGTATTACAGAGGTTTAATGCAAATCAGAGAAGAATTTGCGGCATTTAAAGATTGCACGACACAGAGTGCAAATGCAATTGATTATTTAAACGACTTGCCAAAAACAGTTGTAGGTTACAAACTTAACAACACAGAGCAGGGCAAATGGAATCAAGTTTGCGTTCTCTTTAACGGCGGTGATGAGTCACAGAATGTTAAAGTTGACGGCAAGTGGGTAATCGTTGCGGACAACGAAACAGCAGGATTAAGAAACCTCGGTGAAGTTGACGGCAGTGTAGAGGTTAAAGCTCATTCGGCTGTTGTTATGGCTGATAAGCAGGGCTTTGACAATGCACAGCTTACAATCCGTGAGGGTGCGGTAGTTGTAAATTATTATGACAATAAAACACATGACCTTATTTCTACCCAAACCGTAACAGGCGGTATCGGTAAGGCTTATGACCTTGCTGAAAATGCTTTTACTCTTAACTATGACATAAAGAAAACCGACGGTGACGCAAAAGGGTTCTTTACAGACGGAGTTCTTCACGCTAAGGTTTATGTTGAAAAGTACGATGGCACTTTTTCAACAGTTACTTACCACTTTGTTGATAAAGAGAGCGGTAAAGATTTAGTCGACAGCTATTCAATTAAAAACAGAACAGGGGTTGAGTATTACACTCCCGAAATTCCCGGTATTGAAAATTACAGACTTATACTCGACGAACTTCCGAACAATGCTTCCGGTGTTCTTCCTAACAAAGATTTTGATGTAACCTTTAAATACGAAAAGATTGCGGATGATGACAAGTCAAAGGACGAATGCAGAGTAAATGTAATTTATATGGACGGCAGCGGTAAGGTCGTTGAAAAGACAACTCTTACAGGTGCAGAAGGAGAGGCTTATACGGCAGAAGAAAAAGAATTTGAAGATATGACATTAAGATTTGTTCCGTCAAATGCGAACGGTAATTTTACAAAAACAGAAGTTAATGTAATTTATTCATATTCAAACGACCCTGACCCGCTTAAGTCGGTTATGGTTGTTGTATATATTGCCGCAGGTCTAATTCTTGCAGGATGCGTTGCAAGCACTCTTTATACAAATATTAAAAGGAAAAAGGCTTTTGCCGAGTCTATGGATATAGACGAATGATTTTAGGTAGTTATTCCCACAAGGGATAGATTATAAAAATAAAAGGAGGAAATAAAACTATGAAAAATACAAAGAAATTTGTATCTGTTGTCCTTGCATTTTGTATGCTCGGTACAACAACAGCAGTTACTTCAATGGCTGCAACAACCGATGCGGAAACAGTATCAGGCGGTTCTGTAGCATTAGATACAACTGCTACAAAAGCACTCGAAGAACTTGACGCAAATTACAGATATGATGGAGATGACCTCGGCGTTACATACACTAAAGATGCCACAACTTTCAAAGTTTGGTCACCTACAGCAACTGACATTAAGGTAAATATTTTTACAAAAGGTTCAGACGATGAACAGGGAGCAAGTAAGGTAGCCTCTTACCGGCTTGAGAAAGAAGACGCTACAGGCATTTGGAAGATTAAGCTTACTGGCGAATGGAAAGACTACTACTACACCTACACAATCACAGTAGTTAATCCTACAACAGGCGAAACAACAACAAGTGAAACACAGGATGTATACTCAAAGGCAGTCGGTGTAAACGGTAACCGTTCAATGATTGTTGATCTCGACTCTACAGACCCTGACGGTTGGGACAAGGACACTCATGTATTCCAGGATGAGGTTACAGACAGCACTGTTTGGGAACTCCATGTAAAGGACTTCTCATATGACGCTTCTTCAGGTGTATCTGAAGAAAACCGCGGTAAGTACCTTGCTTTTACAGAAAACGGCACAACACTTAACGGTGAGGGCAACATTTCTACATGTATTGACTATCTAAAAGAACTTGGTGTTAATACAGTACAGCTCAATCCATTCTATGACTATGCTTCAGTAAACGAGGCAGGCAACGATGAGCAGTTTAACTGGGGCTATGACCCACAGAACTACAATGTTCCTGAAGGCTCTTATTCTTCAAATCCATATGACGGTAATGTAAGAATTAAGGAATGTAAGGAAATGATTCAGGCACTCCATGATGCAGGCATCAGCGTTGTAATGGATGTTGTTTACAACCATACATATTCAACAGACTCTTGCTTCCAGAAGACTGTTCCTAACTATTACTACAGACTTAACGGAGCAGGCAAATTCTCAAACGGATCGGGTTGCGGCAATGAGTGTGCAACAGAGCGTGCAATGTACAGAAACTATGTTATTCAGTCTTGCCTCTACTGGGTAAATGAGTACCATATTGATGGCTTCCGTTATGACCTTATGGGTATTATGGATGTTGAAACAATGAATCAGCTAAGAGATGCTCTTGATCAGGTTGATAATAGGGTTACAATGTGGGGCGAAGCATGGACAGGCGGCGACTCATACCATCCAACAAACACTTGTGACGGTACAAAGTTTGTGCCGGCTATTCAGTCAAACGCAGGCTCACTTAGCGAGAGAATCGGTATCTTCAATGACTCCGTTCGTGACGCTATCAAGGGCGGTGCTATGAGCATTGCAAACACAGGTTTTGTTCAGGGCTCAAAGGGTGCTGCTAAGGGTATTTCTTTCGGCTTGTTCGCTAACTCAAACGGTAACTACAAGTGGAAAGCTAAAGCTCCTTCACAGTCAGTTACATACGCTGACTGCCACGACAACGCTGCTCTTTACGATCAGCTCGTTGCTTCTACAGCTTCAGGTGACTACGGCAACCGTTACGAAGACCTCGTTAAGATGAATAAAATGGCAGGTGCTATTGTAAATACTTCACAGGGTATTTCATTTATGCTTGCAGGTCAGGAAATGGCTCGTACAAAGTACGGCGATACAAACAGCTACAAGTCTTCACCTGAAATCAACAAGATTAACTGGAACAACATTCTGGAGTATCAGGATCTTGTATCTTACTACAAGGGACTTTACGAAATCAGAAAGAACTTTACACCATTCACAGCAATGGATAAGTCATATTCATCAGCTTACACACTTAACAAGTCAATGGGCAGTGCATTCTCTAACCAGGTAGCGTTTACTGTTAAGAATGATCAGCCTGATGAGTGGCAGACAATGGCTGTTATCCACAACTCAGCTAAAAAAGCAGAAGAAGTTAAGCTCAAGGATGAAAGCTGCACAGAGTGGGTAATTATTGCTAACGATAAGACAGCCGGCTTAAAGAACCTTGGTGAGGTTTCGGGTTCAACATTTACTGTACCAGCTATTTCAACAGTAATTGCTGTTGACAAGGCAAGCTTTGATAAGCTCGCTCTTGATGACGGTATGGGTCAGGTAACTGTAAACTATGTTTACGAAAAGACCGGCGAAAACCTCGTAGATCCTGAAGTAATTCAGGGTACAATCGGTACAGGTTATACAACAGCCGAAAACTCAAGCATTAGTAATACATATATATTGAGCAAGGTTGAAGGTCCTGCAACAGGCACTTATTCAGAAACACCGGCAGTTGTAACATACTACTATGCTGACTATGTTCCTGAATCATTCAAGAACGCAGAGTTTAACAATGACGGTGCTATTGATGTTCGTGATGTAACATTAATGCAGTCTATTATTACAGATCCTGCAAGTGTAGATGCTGACACATATGCAAAGATAGATGTAAACTACGATACAAGGAAAGATGTAAATGATGTTACAGCTCTTCAGACTTATACTACCGGTAAGCCGGTATCATCGGGCAGTGTTACAGTAAACCATTTCTACACAGCTGAGGACGGCACAGTCGAAAAGATTACTCCTTCAACAGTAATTTCGGGCAGAGTAGGCGATGAATACACAACAACAAGCTACCGTACAATCGGTTATACTGTTGATTCAACAAAAACACCTGAAAATGTAAACGGTCACATTCCTTATGGTGTAGATATGAGCGTTGATTACTACTATGTAGCGTCAAGTATGGATGTTAAACTCCATGTTAAGCACAATGGTTCACTTACTTGGAATCCGTCACTTTGGCTCTGGGGTTCAGATACAAACGGTGTTGATGCTGACAACTACACAACATCAGGTGAATGGCCGGGCGATACACTTACAGAAATGGATGAAAACGGTTGGTATGTTAAAGACTTCACTTGTACAAAGGCAGGTTCTTACAATATAATTGTTTCTGACACAGGTACAAATCAGACAATTGACTATAAGGGCTTTATTGACAACGAGCTTTGGATTGTAATCGATGACTCTAATGTAATGGGTGGTACATACCTCACATTCTATACAGAGAATCCGGATAATAACCCAAATGCACCAATCGCAGTTCCGATTGCTTAATCTAAAATAATTTAAGCCGGCCTCGAAAGGGGTCGGCTTTTGCTTTTGGTGTATTTTAAATTAGGAACACGCTTTGTTCTGATTTTTGTCAAACAATTATGTTTATTTATAAAAAAGTTTTTGGAAAAATTATGGTTTAGCGGAGTGTCGGTCGGGCATTGAAATTTAGCTAACGCTAAA
>OHZV01000264.1_pt1 | contig 10762 bp, 10 predicted proteins | sample 1580631 | NCBI WGS metagenome assembly OHZV01 (sample SAMEA3882504, study PRJEB24775) | human gut metagenome | biome: human-associated habitat; feature: intestine environment; material: feces | place: Netherlands | collected 2009/2010 | reverse complement strand
CATATATCTTTACTTTTTAACACTGGTAGTGTCAGTATTCTGCACAGCCGTTGTATCCTTCTTCTGCTGCAACGAGGTTTTATTGCCGTTTTGCAGCATCATATAGTCGTTGTTGTCAATGCGCTTGAGGCGGAATATATCCTTCAGGCTCTGCAACTTGCGACGCCAGATGAAACCGCCACCGAACTGACCGACGTAACCCTCAAGCCAGTCGTACGTAGCACGGTCATAGAAAAGTTTCAGATACTTATTCGACTTTGGCGAGAGACGATACTCTAATGCCACATTGTCGAAGAACGTGTCGTTCTGATTCTCTATCTCGGCACCACTCGACACCTTTCCACCAATCACGATGCGCAGACGGTTGTTGAGGAAGCGCTTTGAGAACTTGAACGAGTAGTCGGTGTGCACCGCACCAGAGCCAAGCTGCGTGTTGTCCATGCCGAACGAGAGGTCGAGCGTACGCAGTGCGCTGCCCGAGATGGCACTGATTTGCGAACTGAGGAACGAGCTGAGCGCACTGTTCATGTTGAACGAGCCCATACTGTTGTCGGAGAGATACATACCAGTGGTGAGCATCGTCACAGCGAGCTTGCCACGGTTCTCTACCGACTGCGTCATCAGCTCGTTGTGCATCTCTTGGTCGTCGGGGGCATCGATGGTGAACTGTAAGCCCATATCGTTGAGTGTCTTCGTTATCTCTACGCCACACTCGAACGTCACGCTACGACCTACGCCAGCCTCATTGGTGACTGTAGTTTTGTTCTCCTCCGTCGCCGTGATGTTCAGACGCGGGTTCATGGCATTGCCCATAAACTCAACGTAGCTACCATCCTTTATCGTGAAAGTCTTCAGTGGGATAACGGGCAACGAATACTTCATCTCACCCTGTCCTATCGTGTAGCGACCGTAGAGTCCGAGTCCGTCCACTTCGGTGTATTTCATGCGCAGCTCGCCTCCGCCTACAATGTCCACATAGTTAGACTTTGTAGCGTTCAAGGCGCATAGCACGTGTGCACCCTCGTCGATGCTAACCGTGAGGTCCATCGTCAAGCCGCTAAGCGGTGGACGCTCCACCTTCACGTCATCAGGATTTTTGAAGTTGACAAACTTCACAAGTCCGTCGAGTTGGTTGTCGGTGGTGAGCGGAGAGTCGCGCAGTATGTATGTGATGTCCGACGAACCGAGCACGTCAAGACGACCACGGAAGCGCAAGGCATCAAGCGGACCATCGGCAAGACCGAGGAAGTTGACATACGCCTTGCCGAAGGCTTCTGAGCGTGCCTTCTCCTTCGAGTCGATGAGTAGGTAGTTGTTTGCACGCATACGCATATACATCGTCATGTTCGACATATTGCTGAAGTCGACATTGCCGTAGAGCGTCAGTGGATTACCATTGCGTGCGAAGAGTTGGAAGTTCTCAAAATTCATCTCGCCGTCTACGTCGAGGCGGTCGAGTTGTCCGTCCACCTTTACACGTCCAACGGCATATCCACCAAAATTGAGTAGGCGGTCGGGGATGAAGCCGTTGAGCATCAACAATGGTGTGCGCTGCAACTCGATGTCGGCATTAAGATGTCCGAAACCACTTGTGATGTACGTACCGCTTAGCGTGCACACCTCCTGGTCGTCTATCGACAGCGTGCCGTCAACACAATGCTCATTACCTTCGTCGCGTGGCATGTAGATAAACTCGCTCGCCACATTACCAATCTTACAACCATCGTAAGACAAATTGTCAACACGCACAGATGATGACACCGACATATCGCTTTCGCTATTGATGTAGTGGAAGTCGCCATTCATCACACCCGACACGTTCGGTGCATACGGTATAACGGATAGCACTTTAGCAAGGTCGAAGCGAGTGAGTCCGATAGTGAGGTCTTGCAAGGCTTCGGTGCTATCGTTGCTAAACACCTTCACACCGTCATCAGCCAGCAACCTCATATCAGCCGAAATGCGGTCGTCGTCGGCAAAGAACAGGTAGTTGCCCTTGTTCACCTTAAACTTCTTGTAGCCAAACACGGGGTCGATACCGCCGAGCGACACTCGTATACCGTTCTGCTCCATGTCGGCTTTCACACCAAGAGCCACACCAAGACGATTGCGATCGTCGTAGATGCGTGTGCCGAAGAAGAGCGACTGTTGATAGAATGCGCCACGGAAAAGGGCGTTGAACACGTATTGCTTGTTATAGCGGTTGTTACGTATCTGTCCATCGAAGAGCGTCTTCGTCGAGTCGGAACTGATGTTGACGCGTATTGTGTCGAGTTGTATGCCTGCAGTCACGAGCGAGTCGATGCGCACATTACCATTGATGCCCTGCACGGGCGACGTGTTCATATTAATATAAGCATCGCGGAACTCGTAGCCGAAACGTCGAGCAGTGCGCGAGAGGATGTTCTCCTTGCCGGCATTGAAGTAGACAGAAAGGTCGGGCAGGCGTTCGCGCAGACGCAACTGGTCAATGTATCGTTCATTGCGCTGCTTCTCAGCCTCTATGTTCACCTCATTAAAGTTGTCGAGTATGTGCTCCACTGAACCAGCACCATCAACACGCAACACGAAGTCGCCACACGCCACATTGGCATGTGTTGAGTCGCTACGTGTGAATATGTCTATCAGAATGTTTTCAGGTCGATATGTAGCAGCCGAGTCGCGCAGCACGATATTGCCGACAACGCCCTGCATACTGTGCGTCGCCTTCAAATCCGACTTCACGTCCAAATGTGCTGTCATCGACGTTTTGAGTGGTCGCTCGGTGAGACCGAGTTTGTAGAAGTCGGCGTAGAGCAGATTGCATATTACGTTGGCATCTATGCGACGATTGTCGAGGAGCGTACGCAGGTCGATAATGCCATTGAGCAGCGGTGTGCGACTATCGAGCAGTGCCCTTCCCACACCGTTGTGCACCTCTGCCTTTAGGTTTATGTTCGAGAGGTCATAATCGGTGTATTTGAAATTATTCACCTTCACACGTGCATCGAGATGTGTCTTTGACGAAAGAAAATCGAAGCCAGCACCATCAGCCACGAGCTCACCGCTGAACGGATGCAACCCCATACCCGGCATGAAGTTCTGAAGTGGCAATGCGTGTGCTTCCATATTGGCACGATAAGCCAACGAACGCATATTGAACGCGCCCCTACCGCGTAGCGAACCACCACCTTGAGTAGCAACGAAATCCGTAGCATACTGCGGTCCATTCGCTCGGCAATTGCCTTTGAACGTAATGCCATTGGGTATGCACACTGACGAATTAGCATTCAAGCCCATCATAGGCAGCAGGAAGCTGATGTTGTCGGCACGCGCGTCGAGGTTTATGTTGGCTGTAAGATGGTCTACGTCGGTTAGATTACCAGCCTTGCCTTCGGCTTTTATGTTGAACGCCGTTGGTAGTTTGGCAGAAACCTCACGAATGTTGAGGTTCTGCATATTGCCGTTGATGTCGGCATGAAGGGAGAGCGGTTGCTCTGGCAGACGCAGGATAAACTGCAGAGGCATCATACCGAGCACTTGCAGTATGTCCGACTTACCTACGGAAGCATCAAGATACAGACGCATCACACCGGGGTTGGTGTCGGCAAAGGTAGAGAAGTCCATATCGGCACTCGCTTTAAGCCACGACACGGGCGTGGTAAGGCGGAAGTCGGGCAGCGAGATGTGTGCCGTGTCAAGGCTCACATGTCCCTTAGCACTGGTCACACTTATGCCGCTCTGCTCACGAAAGGCGCAACGGTTGAGTGCAAGCTGAAGCTGAGTACCTTCTTGTGCAAAACGCAACGAGTCGATGCGCAACGACACATCTTTAAGCTCGATGTGGTTGACATCAAGCCCTTTCTGTCGCAGGGCAAAGTTGTTGTCGTATGTCACAAAGCCGTCACGCCAGTCGAACGTGCCTACCTTGTAAACGCCCGTACCAAGATTGATGTCGCCATTTGCAGCACTGACATCAGCGAGTCCGACACCGATAGCAAGGGTGTCGCCGGGCATGTGTATCTTGATGGCTGAACGCTTCACCGACAAGTGGGTGAAGGCTATCTGCCAGTTGTTTTCGGTTTTGGTTGTGTCTTCTGGCACAGTGTCGCTGAGCGCAATATCAAGATTTGCATCGGTGAGAAGCACAGGTCCAAGGTCTACGGTCTCCTTAGTAAGTGCCACCTTACTCGGTTCTACCTTTAAACGCCCTACTCCACCTTTCACTCGTGCAGCAGGCACGAATTGCGCTGTATTGATATTCACGCGGCGGAAATCTAAGTCGGTAACTTCCACATTGCCTGCAAATAGCGGCATGAGTTTCACACCTACAATCAGTTCGTCGGCAGCAGCGATTGTATCAATATTATTATGCAGCGAGTCGTTAGGCTGAGTAGCAAGAAGTCCTTGTATGCTCAAATCGAGTGGGAAGCTAAGGCGCACACGCTCCACCGACACACTCATGCCGGTAGACTCTGAAGCATAAGCAGCAGCCTTCTTTACCACCCAGTTTTGCACGGGCGGTATGTAGAGCAGCACAGCCAACAGCACGAGGAGCACTATCGGCGTGGCAAGAACGGCTGCCGCAACCTTTAAACTTCGTTTATATATAGGCTTCATCTTCGTATATTTTATATTGCAGTTCGTAATGTTCGAGGTATTCAGGAGGATATGGCATCTTGCCATACCTACGCAGCCTTCTGATTAAGCAGACTTTTAGGAAGGGGAAAGAGGGTAAGCCCCCTTTAGGCGTTTAAGCCGAACCAAGCCTCTTGGATGGTGGCGTTTAAGCCGAACTAAGCCTCTTGGTTGGTGGCGTTTAAGCCGAACTAAGCCTCTTTATGCCTTCTAAGCCCTCCACGACGGGGAGAGTTGGGAGGGGCTTTTTTACTCTTTTACTTTTTTACTCTTTTACTTTTTTACTTTTAAAAGTTGCCAAAGTTTGTCTGCCGGCACCTCTGCCTCAACACAAATTGGCTCTTTCGATCCCATGTGCGCCAGTTGGCAGCGTATCTGGTGATGTCTACCCGTGAGTAGTGTAACCTCAAGCAGCATATAGTTGTCCGACACGGAGCGCACCTTATACTTCAGAACAGCCTTCTTCGCACCTGGTACTTCCTTGGGGTGGGCGTAGCTTTTGTTTTGGCGTTCGTTGCGTGTGAGCCAGTCGGTTAGCGTTCCCTCTGGGGCAATATCGCTGCGCTTCGTTATAGCCCAATACGTTTTGTGGACATCGCCCGTGCGGAACATATCGTTCAGTCGCGAGAGTGCTTTAGAGGTCTTGGCGAAGACAACAAGTCCGCTCACGGGGCGGTCAAGACGATGCACAACACCGAGGAACACGTTGCCAGGTTTGTTGTACTTCTCTTTGATATACTCCTTCACGATGTCGCTGAGCGGTTTATCGCCGGTTTTGTCGCCTTGAACGATTTCGCCGCTACACTTGTTGACTATGATTATGTGGTTGTCTTCGTAGACTACTTTCATTGTTTGCCAGTTAATAAAAACACAAAGAGGGTGTATCAAAATAGAAGTTATGGAAGTTGGGGCTCCCGATAATTTCAGTTTTGAAACACCCTCATTATCGTAAAAAATCTGCTTGTAGACAGAATTACATGTTCATGCCACCATCTACCTGAATAACCTGTCCGCTTACGTATGAAGACATATCAGAAGCGAGGAATACGCATACGTTTGCGATGTCTTCTGTCTGACCTCCGCGACGCAATGGAATCTTCTTCATCCAGTCCTTGCGTACGTCCTCTGGAAGCTGTGCTGTCATTGGTGTCTCGATGAAACCAGGAGCGATAGCGTTAGCACGCACGCCCTTCGGACCAAGCTCCTGAGCGATTGACTTTGCCAAACCAATCATACCTGCCTTAGAAGCCGAGTAGTTGCACTGGCCAGCATTGCCATGAACGCCTACTACAGACGACATGTTGATGATTGAACCGCTACGCTGACGAAGCATGATCGGCGCACAAGCGTGGATGAAGTTGAACGCTGACTTGAGGTTTACGTTGAGCACTGCGTCCCACTGAGCCTCAGACATACGGAGCATCAATCCGTCCTTTGTGATGCCGGCGTTGTTCACCAACACGTCGATAGAACCGAAGTCGGCATGTATCTGCTTTACAACTTTCTCTGTCTCCTCAAAATCGGCAGCATTGCCTGCGTATGCACGACAAGTAACGCCCAAAGCCTCAATCTCCTTACGTGTAGCCTCAAGTCCGGCAGCCATGTCGTCGTTGAGCACGAGGTCGGTGAATGCGATGTTTGCGCCTTCAGAGGCGAACTTCATAGCGACAGCCTTTCCGATGCCGCGGGCTGCTCCCGTGACGAGGGCAGTCTTACCTGTTAATAATCCCATTTCTTAAATTATTAAATATATAAACGTTTCTAATTGTTCAATTTCTTTCCGAGCGCACCATACACCACCTTTGCCACGAGCGGCTTGCTGGCTTCCTCGGTGAGTCCGTGACCGATGCGTCCGTAGATGAACGGCACCTCAAGACCCTTTATACAATAGTGAGTGATATCAGCCACGAGGTTTACGTCGTCGATATCAAACTCGCCGTCCGCCTTGCCCTCCTGATAAACCTTACGAAAGAGATCTATCTCATAGTCGTCAAACTTTTTGCGCACCTTCTCCACCATCCAAATATTGCGGAAGAACTCGGCACGCAGATTGCCATTGCGCACTACCGTCTCTCTAATCATGATCAGATGGGTGTAGATAAGCTCTATAACCTTGTCCAACGGACGCATCTTCATAGCAGCCACCTCGTCGAGTTTGTCGCTCAAGCGCTCCAATTCCGACTCTATCACAGCCGAATACACCTCCTCCTTGCTATTGAAATAGGTGTACAACGTGCGACGACCTTTGCCCGATGCCACGGCGATGTCGTTCATCGTGGTGTTGGCTACGCCGTTCTTTGCAAACAGCTGTCGCGCAATATCTATGAGTTTCTGACGTGTCTTGGATATTGACATATTGAGATTACCCCTTTCCTGTTTATTTTAAACGAATAAGCAGAGCGTTGCAGCACTCTTTAATGGACGAGAGTTGCATTTGCACACACCCCCTAACAATGTGCAAAAGTACTGCAATATTTTCAAAAAAGCAAATAAATGGGCGTTAATATGCTCACTTATACCGCATTTCTTCATTTATATCCACATCCGCGCCGGTCGATGCAGACATCTGCGCCGGTCGATGCAGACATCCGCGCCGGTCGATGCAGACATCCGCGTCGGTCGATGCAGACATCCGCGTCGGTCGATGCAGACATCCGCGCCGGTCGATGCACAACCGCCCAAAACCTACAACAACACTATTGTACGTCAGACTTAAAATAAAAGAAGTTATACTTTGAAGGTTTAAAAGATTTTCATATCTTTGCATAAGAAAGGCTGCATCTCGGCAATTCAAGCAAACTTGATTGCACTCGATTTGCACTTTCTTTGCATAAAAACAACTAAAACCTATATCATAATATGACGCTAAACAAACACACCACCATACTCAGTATGGCTTTCGCCGCAATCATGTCGTTTGGCACTATGCAAACCGACGCTCAGTCGCTCTCGCCGTCAACCAAATGGCAATGGGATAAAGGTAAAATCGTGATTGAATCGCCCGAACGACCTGCCGGACAGAAGGACGTGCTACAGTTGGCTCTGCCGAAGATGAAGACTGTACGTGTGGGCTTCGTCGGTCTGGGTATGCGCGGACCAAGTGCTGTGGCTGACTTCGCACTCATCCCTGGTGTAGAGATCGTAGCACTGTGCGACTATGAACACGACCGTGCCGAGCGACAGAACGCAACACTACGCAAACACGGACTGCCTCCTGCTGCTGTATATTCGGGCGAAAAGGGATACGAGGACTTATGCAGACGCAACGATATCGACCTCGTGTATATCGCTACCGACTGGGACCACCACGCCATTGTAGCAAAGTGCGCTCTCGAAAACGGCAAGAATGTGGCTGACGAGGTGCCATCGGCTATGAACCTGGAAGAATGTTGGGAACTGGTAAATCTCGCCGAGCAGAAACAGCTCAACTGCATGATTCTTGAAAACTGCTGCTACGACTGGTTCGAAATGCGAACGCTGAACATGGCGCAACATGGTGTATTCGGTGAGATAATACGTGCACAAGGAGCATACATCCACAATCTCGACGAGTTCTGGGACTATTATTGGAAAAACCCTAACGGTTCCGACCCCGAACAATTAGGATGGCGACTAAAATACAATCGCGAAAATCGTGGCGACATATACGCTACGCATGGCTTAGGACCAGTAGCGCAGGCACTCGACATTCATCGTGGCGACCGCATGGCACTACTCGTGGCAATGGACACAAAGAGCGTACACGGAAAGGAGTTGGTGGAGGCGAAAACGGGTAAGCCGTGCAACGACTTCCGAAACGGCGACCACACAACAACACTTATCCGCACCGCAAATCAAAAGGTTATAGAGCTGCAACACGACGTGATGAACCCTCAACCCTACAATCGACTATATCAGCTAACTGGCTCACGTGGCTTCGCCAACAAATACCCCATCGAAGGATACGCTTTGGACAGCAAGCAGCTCACTGCAAGCGGTGTGCAACCACAGGTGGACAACCTCTCTACACATAGCTTCATGCCAGAAGCCGAAAGAAAAACACTCGAAGAGAAGTACGAACACCCAATTCTGAAGAAGTTCGGTAAACTGGCAAAAGAGGTTGGAGGACATGGCGGCATGGACTTCATTATGACTGCACGTCTCGTCTACTGCCTACAAAACGGACTGCCGCTCGACATGGACGTGTACGACCTGGCAGAGTGGTGCGCCATCGCCGAACTCAGCGCATTGTCAATGGACAACGACTGCGCTCCAGTCACCTTCCCCGACTTCACTCGCGGACTATGGAACAAGTACCAAGGCTACCGCCACGCCTATGCTTCGCCTGAGGAAGAGGCAGCAACAGAAGCTATCGCCCAAGCCTTCACAAAGGCATCTAAAGATGCAACTGCTAAGTTGAAGTTATGGCAACTCTACGACAATGTGCAGAATGCCAAGAGCGATGCCATGAAGCAGAAGGCACAAACTGCTCTCAACAAAGCTATAGCCAAGGCAAGAGCAATCGTAGCCAAACAACTGTAACACCCCTCAACACCCCTCAACACCCCTTCACCTCTTCACCTCTTTTTACCCGAATAACAATACTTAATCCATCGCCTGCTATATGATAAATCTTCCAGAAAGTTTTTGGATTTTATTCGTGATAATAATCTTCTGCCTTATAATAAAGGAGGCGAAGAATGGTGTCTCGCATTCATTAAATCCAGAAAAAGCTAAACAAGAACTCGAAGACGCCAAGGAATCACTTGCGTTTACAAGCCGTACAATGTGGCTTACACGTGTTGCAAGTAGAGAATCGCGACGCATCGAGAAACGCCTTGAATATCTGTACCGTCTACGCAAAAAGGCTGTGAAACGCTTTGGCGAGGATTCTGAGCAGGTTGTACGTATAGACAAATGGTTGAGCGAGGTGCGGCGATACATGCTTGAATTTTCAAGGGTATCGACAAATGCTTACAAATTAGGGACTGGGATTTGAATGTATCTCGAATATTTTTCGTATATTTGCGGTATAACCAATTAAATCGTCTGCAATATGTTAGGAATACTTATTTTCAGCTGGATAGTATCAGTCCTTCTTGTACTTTTAGCCGAAAGAAATAACGGCTATTCTTCATCGTTGAGTTACGATGAAAAAATAAAAAGAATGAGAGAAAAAAGACGCAAATTAGAACAAGAAATGGCTGCCAGGGCTGCAAAGCGAAAAGAAGAACACCGTATATGGATGGAGCTTATGGGTTTCTCAAAAAAAGAAGACATAGACGAAAGCAAAAAAGACAACACCGAGAAAACACAATAATCATGTATTTTCCAGGTTTTTATATAAATGCTACTTTCGGTTCACAAACCAAAAGTAGCATTTTTTATGACAACAACTCAAACTTTCGAGACCATTTTAACTCCAGACTTTGCAGTCTCGAATATTTTGCGTATATTTGCGGTATAACCAATCAAATAATTAGATTATGCTCATCGAATTTACAATATTTGGAGCCTTGTTCTTTGTTTGCGTAGCCATTCGTTCTTTATGCGAGAGTATACGTGATGAAACGAAACGTAGTAGCGTTGCCCGTAAAATTGAGCGAGAGGCAAAGAGGCGCGAATTGGAGTTAAAACGCGCAAAATTAAAAGCAAAAAAAGAAGAAGATGCCCGCAAATGGAAAGAATTTAATAAAGCTTACAAGGAAATATTAAAGGGCAATTACTAAAATTAATATTTTTCAGGGCTTATATAAACAACATCCTTATTATGAAAAGCTTAGAAATAAACGAATTGAGAGCAAAGATAAAGTCTCTTGCTGAGCGTAACCGTTTAGCAACAACCGACGAAGAGCGTGCTGCCGTAGCTGCAGAGATGAACACTCTAAGGAGTGAGAACGAACAGGCTTTCACCGAAGCTTTGGAAGCTCTTATTAAAACTACAGCAGATGACGTGCAGGAGCTGCACGGCAGAAACATTAAAAACAACTAACAAAGCGTCCGAGCTACCGTCCGAGTCTCCGCAACGCCCATAAACGAATTATGGTCGAAGTTCCTTTGTATAAAGGAATTTCGACCATTTGTAGTTGCGGAGGCAGGACTCGAACCTACGGCCTCCGGGTTATGAGCCCGACGAGCTACCAACTGCTCCACTCCGCGATATATG
>OHZV01000251.1_pt1 | contig 11165 bp, 10 predicted proteins | sample 1580631 | NCBI WGS metagenome assembly OHZV01 (sample SAMEA3882504, study PRJEB24775) | human gut metagenome | biome: human-associated habitat; feature: intestine environment; material: feces | place: Netherlands | collected 2009/2010 | reverse complement strand
ATTTCAATTCATCATAAAGCATAGGGCCTAAATTGCTTTTGTTATTTTTCACAAAGTGCTTTAGTCTCTTTATATCATCCTTGTTGTTTACTTTTGAAATGCAGCTCAGTTCTTTCCATAATTTTACATTTATCTGTTGGATGTCAGACAAAAGCCATTCACTGATGGAATCCTTCAGCATTTTTCTTAGGGGAAACTGTATTGTGTTTTCCCTCTCTATTTTGAATCTATTGAGTTGTTGGATATTATGCTCTGCCATAAATCATTAGTTTTTGCGTAAATATTGTTTTGATATATTCTTGAACTTACGGATAATCCGCAGCAAGCAAATCATCGCACTAATTCAACTCCTTACTTTACTTCATCCTTATAGTTCTGAATTTCGTATTTTTATCAAACCCCATTACAAGCAAGTTGTATTCTTCGGGATAATAAACAGTGTATTATGCACGATATATGGCATTGGGGCGTTTGTCGGCAACGAAACACTTATCTTATTAACGGTATCTTCAATTTGAATACTAATGACCCAAGGCCCAATATTCCTTTCGGTAAACTTGCAGTTGCCCGAAAAGTCTATCATAGCCTGCGGAGCATAGTCTTCCTCCAAAACCTTTTGACTTACAGACTGCAATGTATCTTGTATTTCTTTGTCCAGTTCACAGAACAAAGTGTCCTTGCCGCTTCCTTTCGTGCTGGAACACGCTCCAACAAGAAGAACACAGAATATAAAACATAGATATTTCATAAGCGTTTGTTTATTTGAGCCTTGCGGACTTGCAATCCGCAGAAAGCGATTAATCATCCCAATAATACGTAGGTCTGTTGAAAGAAGGATACCAATCCAAGTATAGTACTTGTACCCTGGTGCCAATCTTGCGATAATCACCTTCCTCCACAAGCGAATTTCCATCATAAGTTTTATCTCCGACTTGAAACTCATACAGATAACAGTTCGTAGTATAGCGATGGAGCCAAGACGAAGTATTAGGTGTAATGACGGCTTCCGTTTTCACACCATATTTTTTCAGCATACCTAATAGTATAGGTACACCAATAACGGCATAAGCAAAAACACAAATACAAATACCAAAGTAAATCTTCCCTATAGTTTCCTTTACTGAGCTAAAATCAATGTATCTCATTTGGTGTTCTTTTTAGTCTCTACGGACTTGCAATCCGTAGGAAGTGAATATCATTACCTTTTCTTCTTTTTGTCAGCACCATTTTTGGGCTCTAACCAAAGTAGAAATGACAAGAATAAAATGGGGATGATACAGAAAAGACCTCCCCGAAGTGGCAAGAAACAGCGTTTCTTAACCTTTACACCATTTCAAGATGAAATCATAGCTGTCCATACCAGAAGCCCAATCACAAAATTGACAACTATGTCCTTTGGCTTTAAGTTCCTTAATGGCTTGTACTACTTCGTTCTTCCGTCCATTGTGCAGTAAGGTGATAAAATATAGGAGTTTGTCTGCATCATAATTGCAGTTTTTGTTGGGAATGAATGTATCAGCATTCGGATGGTTGCGCAGAAAATTCTCTATATCTTGTACCGCTAAGCAAAAGATATTTTGCCATTTCTTAGACAACTCTTCCTCATTGTTTTCTTCTGCACATTCATTCAAGAAAGCATATTCTTTAAGTTGTGCTGCATGAATACTGAACGCACCTATTCCTCGCAAACTTGTAGGGCATTTCTTGTTTTCAGACAAATTGAATATATCCCACCACAAATCATCCGCATACATCGGCTTTGCTTCAAGATATACACTTGCAAAACCTAAATATTGCAAACAGAAGAAATAGCCATCTTTTACAATCCAGTTGATATAGCCACTTTGACGGAAGCCAAAATTGCGAGAAACCTTTCTTCTTGCAGAATCGCTCAACTTTCGTAATTCTCCACGTTTCATATTATTGTTGCTTTAGAATTTACAATCAGCAATGATACAAGCAATGTCCTTGCCTATAGTCTTCAGGAGATAGCCTATCTTTGTTTTCAAACGCCATTTTGTAGTCTTCTACATTCCATTCCCACGCTTCTTGCATCATATAGTTTTTGTCATATAATATCCAAATCAACTTATCCCATAAGTAGTTTGAGGCTTTTGGAACCTTCGTTACAAAACTTCCTTTTTTACCGCTTGGTCGATTGGCCTTTACTTGATACTTTATATTTCTATAAACGAAATCCGTTCCTTTGGCAACAGCAGTCTTATCTCTCATATAGTCGGAATATTCTTTCTCAGACATACCAACCAACATTGCCGCATCATATTCAGAGATGGAACTTGTAATAGACGGTGCAACCCCAAAACTTGCTTGCCATTGCAAGGCAATATCTGCAAGTTTATCTCTTAGCTTTATTTTTTCTTCCATAGTCGTGAAAATTTAACTTCATATTTTTATCGTTTTTAAGCTACAAAAATAACATTTTGCCGTGATAATCTATCATAATCCGTTGAATATCTGTAGTATTCTGTCTTTATTTAGACAAAATAGAAATATAATCTGTAAAAATGGAGCTAAACAATAGGTCTTCCAATACACAAGATACATGTATGCGTTCATGAATATTTGTTCTCTTTGCCATACTCTTAAAATGATGTTACATGAAAATTACTGTTGGTAACTACTCTTTTACCTTTGCAAAGACTAATCTTAATATTTTGTAAAATCACAGCATAAAATGTTGTTTTTCAGAAATTAGATTTAACTTTGCACTCGAAATCAAAGCGTTCTTTGTATATTGCAAAGTTGTGAAAGAAAAAGAATATAGCTCGTTTCTAAATCGTTAGCAGTCACATTCTTTAAAATACTCAACTCACTGATATTCAATAAATAAAAGAATTTACTGTGACTCGAAAGATGAAATGTTACATTTTTCTCTATCTGTGCATCCTTTGCCCACTTCTTTACACTTCTGTTTATTGTAAAATGGGTAGGCAAATCATAAACAGGTTCATTATCCTTTGCCTTGCCTCTATCTGGCAACCACATCAAAGCATTTGCAGACAAAGGAACAACTATACTTTGTCTTGTCTTTACCTGTACTTTACTAACAACAGCACCACCATCAGCATCAAACTTTATATCTTTCCATTTCATATCTTTAACATCAGACAATCTAAGCCCACAGAAACAAGCAAACAGGAAAGCCATCTTTATCTGCTCATCATTACAAGGGGTTTCTATCAGTTTCTTCACTTCATCTATCTCCAAATAACCCCTATCATTTCCACTTCTTTTCAAAGGTTTCTTTTCCTCTTTCTTTAGCTGTGCTGTAGGGTTCTTATCTATTATTCCATCCCTTACAGCCTCATTTAGGGCTGTTACAAAGGTATTGAAATAAAGTCTGGCTGTGCTGTTAGCAATAGGTTTCTCTTTATGTTCACCACTTCTTTCTGGCTTGCTAGTACCTATAGTCTTACCATTTGCAAGGTACATCACAAACCCCTCACAATAGGCTTTATCTACCTGTGCCATAGTAATCTTATCACCTTTGTACTTAATCAGATGCAACAGCACATTTTTTATAGTTACAGCATTGCTTTTGCTCTGTCCTAACTTCTCTTTTTTTGCTGCATAATACTGCATCCAATCTACCAATAGAGTTTGCTTTCCCCTATCAGTTTTCTTGATGGATGCCTTACCATTTGCAGCATCAATAATTCTTTGTGCCTTAATAGCCTCAGCAGCCAACAAAGTATTTTTATTCTGGTTCTTTGTTGCTGCATCCACTTCTGGGACTAAGTACATACCTAAACTTTCATACATATACCCCTTGCTATCAGAATTTGGCACATAGCTTCTCAGATAGATAGCTTTATTACCATTTCTCAAAGCCTTAAACCAAAGTTTAACAGGCTCTTTAGCCTTAACTACTTTCTTTGTTCTTGCCATAATTAGAAATATTTTTTAGATACTCTTTAGGTACTAATCTAGCATCTAATAAGCACCACATTGTCATTTAACCACTGCAAAGATACCACTTTTTAATCACATAAGCAAGGGTTTTAAGTTAAAGTACCTAAAATGTACCAATAATAAGAAATAAAGAGAAAACAGGATGCTAATTTATAACCATAAACAACTAGTAATCATAGGCTTTTTCTTTCCTATATTTTACCCCATTTAATTAGTTGTTTAAGTTTGCGCGGAGTGTGGTTGTGAAATCACGCTCCGCTTTTTATTTTGCCAACCAAGCATAAACCAAAACATACCACAACTATGCTATTTTTCATCTGCCACATTCATATTCCTGGAAGATTCTTTCTTTTTTTCATAAAATGTGAGTACTTTTGCAATAGATTTACAGGAGGAATCTTCAAACACTGATTAAAACAAATCGTCAAGCATAATAAAGAGAGAGAAGAGAGATGGGAAAAAGAAAAATCGCTTTATATCACGCATTCCATACTTCGCTGCCAATCATGGCTGGATATGGATTTCTGGGACTGACTTATGGTATTTACATGCATGAGTTAGGCTTCAACTTTCTGTACCCAATGCTGCTCGCCATTACTGTTTATGCCGGAAGCGCAGAGTTCTTGCTTGGCAACATGCTGCTGGGCAGCTTCCATCCCCTGCAAGCCTTTCTGATGGTGCTGATGGTGAATGCACGACATCTATTCTATGGACTTTCGATGCTCGAAAAATATAAGGGACTGGGATGGAAGAAATTCTTCCTTATCTTCGGCATGTCGGACGAGACTTTTGCCCTGACAAGCGCTTCCAAGATTCCGGAAGGAACAGATAAAGGATGGTACCTGCTCTGGATTACCTGGCTCGATGAAACCTATTGGGTTATTGGGGCAACGCTGGGCGGCCTCATCGGTCCGTTTCTCACCTTCGACCTCAAAGGATTGGACTTCGTGCTGACCGCCATGTTTACGGCTATCTTCGCCGACAACTGGCTTCGGGAAAAAGACCATACCAGCAGTATTTCCGGACTGATCATCTCGGGGCTGTGCCTCACGATATTCAGTGCCGACCACTTCATCATCCCAAGCATGGTTATCATCCTTATATTTCTCACCCTCAAAAAAAGAAAAGTATGACTCTTCTCCAACAAATCATCATGGTTTCAGCAGGCGTAGCCGCCACCATGCTTACCCGTTTTATCCCTTTCATCGCCTTCCGACCTGGGAAGCCAACACCTAAGTACATTCTGTATCTAGGCAAGGTGCTGCCAGCCTCGGTCTTTGCCCTGCTGGTGGTTTACTGCCTTCGCCACATCCATTCCTTCTCTGCAGATTCCTTGGCGCAGGTGGCAGCCGTAGCCTTCACCATCCTCATCCACGTATGGAAAAGGAATATGATGTGGTCGATAGCAGCAGGCACCCTCTGCTATATGCTGCTCATCAGAATTCTACACTTTTAATCCCGATAAATCCATCTTATATGTTACATTCTGAACAGAATCTTTTTCAAGAAACATAAGCATATAAATCGGGGCATAAGTCACCTTACCCTTTTTCTCTACATTTCCATTACAAAGAACCAAACCGTGAGGGATTTTATATTCTGTTGATGCCATCACATTCGAAAGAGCATTATGACGGTCATAATCCTTACCAGACTTCACCTCTATTGGCAGAACCTGTCCTTTGTACTCCACCACAAAATCCAACTCGCCTAAGCGCTTATTGTTAAAGTAATAGAGATCAAAGCCATGAGCTTTCAACTCCTGAGCAACTACATTCTCATAGATGGCTCCAAAATTGATAAACTGTTCATCGTTTAAAAGACGTAACTGAATGCCATCAGCAAACTGACTGATCAATAACCCCACATCATTTTGGAATAATTTGAAAAGGTTTCTTGTCTTAGCCAGCAACAATGGTATTTTAGGTTCCTCCACATTATAAGTAGGGAGCGCCACACCAGCATCCCGAAGCCAAAGAAAGCTATTTTCATAATTAGCAAATCTAGCTTGCTGATTTAAACTTTTAAGAATAAAACGCTTGTTTTTAGCATTCAATTCTGATGGAATCAATTGGAATATTTCCTGGATATACAACTTTTGATTATTGTCATCCACCTTATATTTCATGATATCACGCTGATACTCCAAAAGAATACTCTTCTGCACATCAATCACGCGCTGTAAATTATTGCTATCTAAATAGGTCTGAACAGCTTGCGGCATTCCTCCAACTATCAAATACAAGCGAAAAGCTCTCATTAATTCATGATGTACAAAATCATCTACAGGCGTCATTTCTTCCCAGTTTTTACGGATGACATCCAATACGTCTGCAGATAAGCCTATAGCAGAATAGAACTCATGCAGATCAAGTGGGAACATTTCCTTGACATCCAGATAGCCAACAGGTTCAGAACGCAAATTATTCAATTCGATACCCAGCAAAGAACCACTTAAGGCATAGCGATAACTTCCTTCATCAACCAGAAACTTGATAAGGGTTACAACTTCAGGATAAACCTGCACTTCATCAAAAAAAATGAGAGTCTTTCCTTTTACAAGAGGCTTATGCACGAAAGCCGTCAGACGAAATAACATATCCTTTACATCTTTGGCTCCATTGAAGATACCTATAGCCTCAGGAGAAGTTATGAAGTTGATTTCAACGAAATCATCAAAGTTTCGCTGAGCAGCCTGCCTTATAGAGTAAGTCTTACCTATCTGTCGAGCTCCCGTAAGCAACAATGCTTTATTCGTTGCATGAAAGAAATCATCCAAATATTTATCTATCTTTCTATTAATCATACACTTATCTCACTAAAATACATTTTTCCAATATAAAAACGGCCTATTTTATACATTTTTCCAATCACTTTTCAGGCTATTTCTTACACTTTTCCAACTTTTGGATGATGCAAAGATAAATAAATAATCTGATAGTACAATCATTTATTAAGATATTTAAACCTTTTTATATGGCAGGCACCCTCTGCTATATGCTCCTCATCAAAATCTGATTACACACATTTCTCCATTAAGACAAAGGTGATGAATCCCAGGAGAAGGGCGTAGGTGGCTTGCTTCTGGAAACCGTGGGCATGGGTTTCAGGAATCATCTCATCGCTCGTTACATAAAGCATGGCACCACCGGCAAAACCCAGCATCACGGGGAGGAAGGTGGAAGAGGCTGAACCTAAACCGAAACCCAACAGAATGCCTGCCACTTCGAGCAAGGCGATGAAAATGGAAATAAAGAAGGTGCGGGCAGCAGAAACGCCTGCCATCATCAAAGGAGCGATAATCACCATTCCCTCGGGGATGTTCTGCAGGGCGATGCCGAAGGAAACGCCCCACTCCGTTGCGCCTTCTGATGAACAGACACTCACTCCAGCGGCCATGCCTTCGGGCAGTTTGTGCAGGGCTATCGCCATCACGAAAAGCATCACATGGCTGAGTCGGGCATTGTTGCGATGCTCCTCGGGGTCGAGTCCCGTGATATGATGAAGATGGGGAGTTACCAAATCTAGCACATTCAGAAACAAGGCTCCTGCCATTACTCCGATTACTACCAGCCACCAAAGTCCGGTCTGTTCGAAGGCTGGCACTATCAGTCCCAGCGTGGAAGCCGCCAGCATGATTCCGGCACAATATCCCAATACGGCGTCGTTCCATTTATGAGGTAACTCCTTGACAAAGAATCCCAGGATGGCACCAATAATGGTGGCACCGCAGAGTCCGGCAGCACTTATCAATACGTTTGTCATTGTTATTTTGCTTTTTATCTTAATCCGTAAATATATCGAAGTTATCCTATCAAATATGCAAGATGCAGATATATGATAGAAGATAAAAAGCATGGACAACCCTCACGGTCATCCATGCCCATCTATTTTCGTATCTGATCTATTCTATTTAATTGTGTTCTGTCATGGTGAAATTGATGCACTTCAATTTCGTATATTCATTCCTATTTCAATTTCTTATAACCGTAAGCTGCATTATTGCCCAACTGCTCTTCGATGCGGATAAGCTGGTTGTACTTAGCCATACGGTCGGTACGGCTCATAGAACCCGTCTTAATCTGACCGGAGTTAGTTGCTACGGCAATATCGGCAATCGTAGTGTCCTCGGTTTCACCAGAACGATGGGAAGTAACGGTGGTGTAACCATGACGATGAGCCATCTCGATAGCATCCAGTGTCTCGGTAAGAGAACCAATCTGGTTCACCTTGATGAGGATAGAGTTGGCTGCACCCATCTTGATACCCTTCTCCAGGAACTTCACGTTGGTAACAAAGAGGTCGTCACCTACCAACTGGCAACGGTCGCCGATGGCAGCAGTCAACTTCACCCAGTTGTCCCAATCGTTCTCATCAAGACCATCCTCGATAGAATCGATAGGATATTTGGTAATCAGTTCTTCCAGGAACTTGATCTGCTCAGCAGCAGTCAGTTTCTTTCCATTAGGATCCTTCTTCTTGCCATCCTTCAACTGGCGGTAATCATAGAACCACTCACCATTCTCCTGAACGGCAAACTCACTGGCAGCACAGTCCATGGCAATCTTCACGTCCTTACCTGGCTCATAACCGGCATCCTTGATAGCCTGGCAGATGCTGTCGAGCGCATCCTCTATACCATCGAGTACAGGAGCAAAACCGCCCTCATCACCTACGGCAGTAGAAAGTCCGCGGCTCTTCAGGAGCTTAGCCAAAGCATGGAACACCTCTGCACCCATACGGATGGCCTCTTTCTCGGAAGGAGCACCCACAGGACGGATCATGAACTCCTGGAAGGCGATAGGCGCATCAGAGTGAGCACCACCATTGATGATGTTCATCATAGGAACAGGAAGGGTGTAAGTATTGCAACCGCCAATGTAGCGATACAATGGAATGTGGAGATACTCTGCAGCAGCATGAGCCACAGCCAGAGAAACACCGAGGATGGCATTGGCACCCAGATTAGACTTGGTCTTGGTACCGTCGAGCTCCAACATCTTATAATCGATGGCACGCTGCTCCAAGGCAGAGAAGCCAACCAAAGCAGGAGCAATTACCTGATTCACGTTTTCAACTGCCTTCAAGACACCCTTGCCGCCATAGCGGTTCTTGTCGCCATCACGAAGTTCCAAAGCCTCGTTCTCGCCAGTTGATGCACCAGAAGGAACCGATGCACGACCTACGACACCTGACTTCAAAGAAACTTCAACCTCTACTGTAGGATTGCCACGAGAATCCAAGATTTCTCTTGCATGAACATTTTCGATAATCATAATACTATAATACTTTTAATTACATTAAACATTTTTTCCGAGTGCAAATTTAGATATTATCTGATAAACCACCAAATTTCGGGCATCATCAAAACTAGGTATTAGCCAAGAAATACCTACTTATAAGTATGCAGTAAATCACCATTTATCACTTCCCCATCATTTTTCCGATGATTTCCTCGAAATCTTCCTTCTGCATAGCGCCCATCTGTATAGTAGGATTACCTTTCATCGGGATGAAGAGGAAGGTAGGGATACTGCGGATGCCGAAGACGGAAGCCAGTTCGGGTTCCTGGTCGATATCCACCTTATAGAAATCTATCTTTCCGGCATATTTCCCGGCAAGAGATTCTACCATGGGAGCCATCATCTTGCAAGGTCCACACCAGGTGGTATAGAAATCGATAATGGCAGGACGGGAGCCTGCAAACACCCATTCATCGGGATGAGACTCGTAATCCATAATCTTCTTCCTGAAATCGGAAGCCGTAAGCACCTGCACCTTTCCAGCAGAAGCAGACTGATTACTACTGCCAGCTACTGACTGACCTGCCTTCTCTGCCCCAGCCTTACTCTCTGATTCAACACGAGAAGGCAGTCCCATTGAGCTGCCTTCCTGTTTCTTGTTATTTTGCGAACATCCCATAAAGGCTAAAGCCATCATGGCATATAAACAAACATTTTTCTTCATCTAATCATTCTTTAAAATCAATAAGCCAAATCGATTGCAACAGGATATACTCGACATGGGTCAAAGTATTCCGCACAACTGTTTACCATTGCCTGCAAATCTGCCTTGGCAATACCATGGAATACCTGCTTGCCGTTTACCGTGATGGTTACAGGCTCATTGAGGTTGACCAACTGGTCATTGAGATAAACTCTCAACTTACCACCAGTGGCAGGAGAATAGCTGCGGTTGAACTTCAGATCGATTCCCCACTGCTTATCCTTCAAGATAGTGGTGTAATCCACATTGCTCACCTTGATGGAAACCACGTTCTTGTCGATATCCATCTCGTAGTAGGTTCTAGACTCTGATGGGCGAGCCAGCACCTGCAGGTTGTAGAAACCTGAACGGTGTCTGCCATCCATCTCGAAATCCTCCCAGAGCACGGTCTTAGGATATGGATTGCGCACAAACTGCTTGAGCCAAGGAGTAGTCAGACCATAGGTGATATGATGCTGCATACCCGGCAAGAGCTGGATGCGATGACGGAAGATTGGAGTCTTATCTACAGACAATGGGCGAGCCAACTGCGCAGAATCGAAAGCCACCTGGGTGTACCAGGTCAGGTCGTTGCGATAGAAACCGGTATCGTCAGCACCGGTGAGGAACGAGAAACCGATATTGGCACAGTTTTCCACAGGCGCATTCTTCAAAGGTTCACCACCTGCCATCGGACCCGCTGCAGCCCAATAGTCGGCATAGAAGGACGCAAGACGCTGACTGCCATAACCACCTTCGCTGATACCGAATACATAGAGACGGTTGGCATCCACCTCATTCTTTACCAGGTTCTGGCGAATCAGCTTCTCGAAAGCATACTGCTTGGAGAGATGCCACCAGCGATAATATTCACCCTCGTTAGGAATCTGAGGAATGAAATAGATGGAAGGAGAATCCTGAAAGCTCAGACCGAGCTTGATACCATTCGACCACTCATGGTCCTTAGGTCCCGATCCGTGAACATACAGGAAGAGAGGGAACTTACCATCGGCAGCCACTCCCTTCTTACCATAATAGTAAGGCATCACCGCATTTGGCTCCAGACACTGAGGCAGATTCCAGGAGCTGTTTTTTGCCAATGTCAGATCTTCAGGTTCTATGAGCTTTTCTTCCTGCAGGTTCTTGTTGGCATCGCACCAGGCAGTCCATACCATCTTCTGGTAGTTGGCAATATCCTTGCCGTCGATAGTAGCCTGGAGCTTGGTGTCAAGAGGTGTGTTTTTAGA
>OHZV01000230.1_pt1 | contig 11618 bp, 13 predicted proteins | sample 1580631 | NCBI WGS metagenome assembly OHZV01 (sample SAMEA3882504, study PRJEB24775) | human gut metagenome | biome: human-associated habitat; feature: intestine environment; material: feces | place: Netherlands | collected 2009/2010 | reverse complement strand
GCACTCCCGAATAAGGGGGTGATATGTATGACCGAGTTAGTATTACTGATTATTTTGTTAGTAGAACTTCTTGAGATCATTAAATACATAAAAAAATAACCGCCCAACTGCCATTGGACGGTTATTAGAAATATAGCCTGATTACGGTGGCTAACCGCTTTAAACGGTTTCCTCTGTAACTACATTATATATTATTAATGTTTAAAAGTCAATATAACATATACAGCAGTTAAGTATAAAAACTTGACTGTTTTTTTATTATATGAAATAAGGAGATTAGCTATATGCAAGAAAGAGAAATAATATATAAAATACTTTTTAGTTCTGTAGCTCCATACCTTTTAATTACAGCAAATTTAATTATAGTGGTATGTATTATCAAAATCTTATGGATTACAGTAAAAAACAAAAAAATCAGTTCGGAAACTATCGCTTTCTCTTGCGTATGTCAATTCTTCTATTATATACTGATGGACTTAGACTTGCACTTATGGTTATCTATTATATTTTTATCAGCCTTTTTGTTATTTTATAATAGTGTTAAAAGATTACAAGATGGAACATACACTTTTCCAACACTGTTATTGATGACATTTGCTATGTATTTATCTATAAGTGAATCAATTCCAATATTTTTTGTTGCAATACTTGTATCTCTCCCCATTCAAATAAGAACGCTATGGATTGAAAACAAAGATAAAAAATGATATAATTTGTCCAAAGGTGATGAATTATATGATGAATTTTATTTTTATGTGTTTTGATATTCCTTTTACATTTATATGGAAATTTCAAATTAAAATAATGCAGTTAAGTTATCACTTAAAACCTAAAATAGAAAAGATTATATCAAATAATAAAGTTAGAGCAGTTAAAAAAATATTGCTTGTCCTTTTAGGTTTAACAGTAGCAATATTGGGCTGTTTCAAAAGCTATAAAGGATTCTTAATAAGTGGTATTATTTTTTTCTGCTATATTTACCTATTAGATATTTTTGAAAATCTATCAAAGTATATTATTACGCCGTTTACATCACTAAGAATGTTCATAATTGCTTCTATACTTATTAATTTTTTTATTTCAATAATAGTTATGAACTACACTAAATCTTTATATGTTTTTCCGATACTCTTCATAATAATTAACCTTATTGCTAATACAAAGGTAGCAAAAACTTGCAATGCTATAATTGAAATTTCATTAGGTGTAATTTCTTTAATAAAAACACCTCTTGCCTATTTTATTTGCAACAAACAGTTTCCTTCTATATTAGATTATCATATAAACAATTATGATCTGTTCTCATATGTTGAAAATGTTATAGTTATAAATATGGATATTATATTATTCCCATTATTGGTTATTAACGGTATTGCTTTATTAATATGCGAAATTCACTCTTATTGGATTGATAAGTACAACGGAGGCAAAGAAATTACACACGATATTAAGAAATTAAAAGAATACATAAAAAAATAAGTATTGCAAAATCTCAGCTTAGAAAATTCTTTGCTGAGATTTTTCGAATTTAATAATTAATATTTGACAAACAAAAATGTGAATTGTAAAATTAAGATATAAAGACATATACGAAAGGGGTCAGAAGTATGACTACACAGGAAATGAACACAAACATTACAAATACGAATGAACCAGCAGAGAAAAAAACGAATAAGAAAAAGGCTATTGGTATTGTTGCGGTTGCGGCAGTAACGGTGGCGGCGGTCATTATTGCTATGCTGACCGCTTGCGGAAATAAACAGCCTACGGCAACGGCTGATGAGGTAATCGGTACATCTGTTCAGACTGTTACACAGGTTGTGACGGACAGTCAGGGCAATACACATATTGAAGAAGAAACTAAGGTTGTTGAGGTTAAGCAGACACAGCCTGCGGATAAGTCGGAAAAAGCTACGGAAGCTCAGGCACAGAATGCAGCAAAGACCGACAACAAGCAGAACAACGGCGGTCAGAGCAACAATAACAGCAACGGCAACAGCAATCAGAATAACAACAATAATAACAATGGCGGCAACGGTCAGACAAGCAAGAGCAACGGTTCATCAGGCAGCACAAATAAGCCTGCAAGCAATTCAGGCTCAAGCAGTTCAAGTCAGAGCAAGCCGTCAAGTAGTTCAAGTTCATCTTCTTCCGGTTCAAGCTCAAGTTCAGGTTCATCTTCGAGCAAGCCTGCACAGCCGACTACCAAAGACCAGCACGAGGGCAAAACTTGGCACGATGCAGAGTATAAAGAGATTTACCACCCTGCTGAAACTGAAGAAGTATGGGTTCCGTATTATATTGATGCACCTATCTACGGAGAAAAGTATGGAGTAACTATCTGCAACACTTGCGGAGCAGATATTACAAATAATTGTGCTGAACACGGTAAACAGCATATGCTAAATGGTGAAAATTCAAGCTACCACGATGAATGGCGTAAAGATATAATCGGTTACGAAAAAGTTGAAGTTCCTGAACTTGGACATTATGAAACTAGGGTAATTAATAAAGCATATACAGAAAAACGACTTGAAAAAGAAGCAGGTTGGTATTAATATAAATCACTTCTAAGGGATAAAAATTGAATAACTAAAGCAAAAAGCAGTTAAGTATTTTATTATTAAAAATCTTAGCTGCTTTTTTATTTTTATAAAAAATTGAAAGGGGATAAAACTATATGAAAAATAAAAAAAGGAGTCCACCAATAAGAGAAAAGATATACTATCTTATTGAAAGGAGAGAAAAACTTAATAATGAAAATTTTTAAAAAGCTTACAGCCGTAATCATTTCACTTGTGACTGTCTTTGCAATGTTCCCTGCCGTAAATATTACTGCAAGTGCGTATTCGTATACAGGGCTTGATGAGATCGGCGGCAAGGTGCTAATTGAATCATCAGAGAAGCCTATCGTTCTTGTCAACAATGGCAGTGGCGGTCGTTTGGACGCATACAAGTTTAAATTCAACGGTGAAATAGGCTATTGCATTGACCCACAGTCATTTGCTCAGACTACCGGCGGACAAACTGTTGAATTTACAGACTTCTACGGAGATACAGGTAAGGAAGTTATTAAGCTTGATCCAAATTCAAGCAACACTTCCGAAAAAGCACTCATTGTTGGTGAAGAGTTGCTGTATGCAAAACATTTTTTTGACAGTAAAGAAATTGTAGTTGAAAACAAGACTATGAAGCAATATATGTATGATAAGTTCATAGGTCCGAAAGCAGCGTATAAATACAGTTCTTTCTTTTCTGCTGCAAAGATAAGTGATGATGACGCATACTACATTTTAAGCCACTTTGCTTTATCACAGCTATATCATACTATGATTGAGGATAAAAGTACCTCTTGGAAAACTTGGAGCGGATATAGTGACATCTCTGAAATGGTAAATATGATTGTTGATGTGTGCCAGCGTGTTTCAAAGCACAGCGGTAATTACAGCAAAATTGCAGATTACGCAAGTACAACCAACATCTATATTGCACATCCAAAGCCAAAAAATCCTAAAGACGGAACATATCAGCACCTCATAGTTGAAATTCCGAAAAAGGCTAAATTGTCGTTGCAAAAGTCAGGCACTAACGATAATATTAAGGACTTGACCGAAAGCACAAATGATAAGGATTACTTAAACTTCAGCGGTGCAGAATATACTCTGTATAAAAAAGCAGACAACTCGGTTGTAGCAGTTGCACAGCTTAACAGAAACGGTAATATTTCAAAAATCAAATATTCCTACTCCAATCAGGATTGGATAGGTAAAAGCTACTTCGAGCTTGACGCAGGAGAATACTATTTGAAAGAAACCAAAGCTCCTAATTCAGGCAAATATTTTGTACTTGACAGTACAACAAAATATCCTATTACCGTTACGGCAGATGATTGCAAGCAGGAAAAAACACTTGATATTCTCAATGTGACCGATACGGAAATCGTTAAGCTCAACCTAAAAAAAGTAAGCAGTGAGCCTTCTTTAACAGAGAATAATGATTGCTACGACCTTGACGGTACTATGATTGCGGTTTATACAAGCAAAGGTTCGGCAATTCTTAATGACGGCAAAACAGGTTTATTAAGATACTTCATCACAGATAGTAACGGTGACTGCAAGGCAATTTCCAAAGACGGCAACAACTGGGATTATAACTTAAATTCAGACCTCTACAAGATTACATATAGTGATACGCTCTATGCGGTTGAAATTGAGGCAGGAAAAGGTTTTAAAAAATATGAAGATCCGGTAAAGCTTGAGCTTTCAACAGGCACATCGGGTGGCTATGCTCTGCTTACAGCAACCATTGTAAATGAGCCGTTGAACGACCCGATTAATATATTAGTGAGAAAAAAAGACGCAGTTACAGGTCAATACACTAATATGGAAAATGCAGAGTTTACCGTAAAATACTATTTGGGTTATTACTATTCTGAAAATGAACTTGTGGGTAAATCACCAGATAGAAAATGGATACTCAAAACCGATAATGACGGCTATACACATTTAGATGAAAGCTATAGAGCTGATAGCGACTATGGAGAACCTTTTTATTATGCCTCTACTGGTAACCCTGCACTCCCACTCGGCACTATAACAATACAGGAAACCAAAGCCCCGACAGGCTACAAAATCAATCCTGAATTGTTTATCCGACAAATTAAGGTTGATGAAGCCACAGGCTCAATCACAACCTTTAATGAGATTGAAGTGCCTGAACCACGAGATACCGTTTACGGCAATCTTACAATCTACAAAACAGCCGATGACAGTAAGCGAGGAGCTAATACTGCTAAGGATGTATGGTTTAATGTCAAGTCTGATGACGGAGTGACAGACGAAAACATAGTAACAAAAAGCCAGGGCGTAGACGGTGCAGCAACACTCAGCGACCTGCCTGTTTACAAAGCAAGCGGAGAATATGTAAAATACATAATCACAGAGCTTGGCTACAAAAATGCAGACGGTACATACTCGATACCTGACAGATATATTCCTCCTGCTAAAAAAACCGTTACGCTAAAGGAAAATGTTACTCTTTCATTTTATTTTGCAAACAGACTTCAAAAAACAGGTCTTATCGTTCAGAAAGAATCAGAGGACAGCATTATAAGCGGCTTTTACTTCTCGGTAAAGTCTGATGACGGCAAAACAAATAAGGTGCTTGTAACAGGCGAGGACGGCACTGCTCAGCTTACCAATCTTGCGGTGTATAACACAAGCAATGAAAAGGTTAAATACACAATTGACGAATTAGGCTTTAAAAATGCAGACGGTACATATTACTTCCCCACGAAGTATGTAAAGCCTGCGGCTCAAACCGTAACACTTGAGGACAGCAAGAGCATTATCGTTAAGATGTATAACTCACTTGTAAGAGGCAGTGTTCGACTTACAAAAACCGACGGCAACGGCAATCAGCTTGAGGGTATTGAGTTTGAACTCTACAACACAAAAACAGGCATTGTTAATGTTATAAATAAAAACAGCAGTATTATGTACGAAGCTGCCGACAGCAAGACGGCTGATACGGTAACAAAGCTCGTTACCGACAGCGACGGCAGAATTATTGTAAATAACCTCTTGCCCGGTGATTATTACTTCATTGAAACAGACAGCAAAGGTAATATGCCGTATGCAGGCAAGATTAACTTTACCATTTCGCCCGACAGCTTAGATACACTTGATATACAGCTTACGGTTAAGAATAACAGCGTCTTCATTCCTGAAACCGGCGGAACAGGCAACAACAGACCGATTTACATTGAAATCGGTGCTGCTGTATTAGCATTTACTTTTCTTGTGGGTGCTATTGGTTTTGGTATAAGGAAAAAGAAGAAACACATCGGCAAAAAGGCTCGACAGTAAATCTGTTGAGCCTTTTACATACAGTGGACAAATTGTCCGCAAAAAAATTTTTAAGGAGGGGTTTTCTTATGAGAAAATCAATTAGAAAATCATTCACAGGCAAACTGCTCGCAGTAGTAATGATGTTGACATTACTCTTTGCGGCGATCCCAACAGCAAGTGCGGCTACTGCACTTAAGACAAACCAAAAGGTAAATATCAGTGTGAAATGCACTAAACCGGGCTATACTTTTGAACTTTTCAGAGTTGCGGACCTCAAGAGCACAACAGCCACTCCGTTCAAAACAGAGTACACATCGCTTATTTCTTCTGTAAGTGCTGAAATTCTTGCAGGCGATTCAAAGGCTGCTCTTGACGCACTCGATAACGCTGATTTAAGTACAGCAGTATCACAGGGTACATTTACTTCATCGGCAACAAACACAACACAGAGCTTTTCAAGCCTTGCACAAGGTATTTATTATATCAAGTGTGTTAAGTACCCTGCCGGTGTTACAAGTATCACAAACTCTGTTCTTGCTCTCCCGTATTACAATAACGGTGAGTGGGTATACAGCTACGCTGAAATCAATCTTGCAAGCAAAGTTGCTGACAGCACACCGTCAACAGAAAAGTCAATTACCAACAGCACAAAGAACAATACTAACTATACAGATGTAAGCCTTGGCGACACTGTAAACTTTAAGCTCAAGAATACAGTAGCAGGCTCAAATGACATTAAGCTCACAACATATGCTGTATATGATGATATGTCAGCAGGTCTTACACTTAACAAAAGCTCATTCAAGGTTACACTTGTTGACGCTAAAGGTGCTAAAGTAGCTGACCTCACTAAAGGCACAGATTACAAGGTAAATGTAACAAGCGAGGGTGAGGGCAAAAACACAAAGTTTAATGTTGCACTTACTTCCGAGTATCTTGCAAAGTCAGATTTTTATACAAGCAACGCAAAATTTGTTATTGTAACATATTCAGCAACACTCAACAAGTATGCTGTGAAAGGTACAGCAGGCAACCCTAATGAGGATGTTAAACTTGAATATGGTAATACATCAGGTGTTGATTCTGTTCCCGGCAACAAGGTATATGTTTATACATACGGCATTGGCATTAACAAGCTCGATGAGGCAGGCAATCCGCTTGCAGGTGCAACCTTTGAACTTTACAAGACAAAGGCTGACGCTGAATCACAGAAAAACGCTATTGCAACAGGTACATCAGACAGCAACGGCACAGTTAAGTTTATGAACTCCGCTAACGAAGAAATGAAAGTACAGAGCGGAACATATTACATTGTAGAAACTGTTGCTCCTGCCGGTTACAATGTTTACGGCAAGGTAATTGAAGTTGAAATCCCTGTTCAGTACAATTCAGTGTTCACTAAAGGTACTTGGGTACAGAATGCTCCGACAAACGGCGCAGTTGAAATTACCGTAACTGATACAATCGTATTCTTCCCTAAGACAGGCGGATATGTAGGCTTCATCAGAATGGCTGGTGTGGCTTGTGTAGGCATTTCTCTTGCATTGGTACTTGCATACCTCATCAAGAAAAAATCAGCTAAGACAGCTAAATAATTAAACTATAACAAAAGGGCTGCCGATTTATCGGTGGCCCTTGCTCACAAAAAATTATGAAAACTAAAATATTTTTTATATCCCTCTGCGTTCTTGCTGCGGTCGGAATAGGCTTTATAGTATATCCCAACATTGCCGATTACATCAACAGTAAAAGCAATGAAACAGTTATAAAAAACTACAGTGAAAGCACTCAAACAATGTCTGATTATGAAATCGACAACGAGCTTGCTAAGGCTCAAAATTTTAACGAATTGCTCGCAAAGAGTGCGTTAAACGATGAAGAAAAAAACGAATACAATGCAGCAATGTCAGAGTATGAGAACATTCTCAACTATGACGATATAATGTGTACTATCGAAATTCCGAAGATAAATGTTGACTTACCGGTGTATCACGACAGCACCAACAGAGAAGAAAAACTCAAAAACGGCTGTGTACATTTGGCAAACACTTCCTTGCCCATTGGCGGTGCAAGCACACACGCTGTTATATCCGCTCACTCCGGTTATCCTGAACAGGTGTTCTTTGATGAGTTGGACAAACTGCAAATCGGAGATACTTTTAAAATAAATGTACTGAATAAAGCACTCACATACAAGGTGTGTGAGATTAATATAGTTGACCCTGATGATTCAAGTAAACTTGAAATTGAGAACGGCAAAGACTATGTGACATTGGTCACTTGCTATCCGTACTCAATTAATACGCACAGATTGTGTGTGCGTGGCGAAAGGGTTGAAGATACGATTACTGATACTGCAACAGCTGATGAGGTGATTAGCAATGATAATCATAATGATTTAACGCTTGTGTTTATCATTTTAGGTATTAGCTTGTTAGTTGTTTTAATTATTTGTATTAAGAGAACAGTTTGTAAAAGGAGGTAAGAATGTGATTGAAAATATGATAGGTAAAAAAGTTTTCTTGGTTGATGACTTAGGTGACGGAGAAATGCTGATGTGCAGTGATACTGTCACCGCAGTTCTTTTGGAAGAAAACAGTATGAGCGTAAGGTGCAAAACATCAGGCAATGAATTTTGGACTATTGGTGAAAACGCTTTTTTCAGCGAATGTGAAGCTAAACAAGCATTTGAGGAGTATATATGATTATTTACGGTGATATAACAAAGCTCGATGATATAGAAGCTATTGTGAATGCTTCTAACGGTATTGGCTATATGGGTGGAAGAGTGTGCGTTAAGGAATTACATAAAGGTGTAGCCGAAAGTATACAGTATGTTACAAAAGGAGCAGTTGAGAAGCTTGCTAAAAAAGAATGTAAAGCTCATCATATATTCGGCTATGCTCCCGGAGAGGTGTTTGTTACAGATGCTCCAAATGTCGACAGAAGTACCTATACTAACTACGAAATGGGAACTACTACAATGACATATGTAACTATACTAATGCTTGCAAGATACTTTTCTGTTGACTTCAATACCTTGCTCTGCTATGACCTTCAAACCACAAATTAATATAAATAAACGATAGGGAGTGAAAAAATGAACAATAATTCATCTTCAAAAAACGGCTGTATAACACTTATTGTAGTATTAGTGCAAATTGTATTTATTGGATTAAAGCTGCATAATGTAATTAATTGGAGCTGGTGGTATGTGTTGTCACCTACACTGATTTATGCAGGTTTATGGTTCATAACCGCAATTATAATATTTTTTGACGATTAAGTTAGAGAAAAGAAAGAGGAACGGAAAATGAATATTTGGAACAATTACATAACAAGTGTACGAACCAAAATACAAGTCAAACAGGATAAAAATTTACTTACTGAAAGACAATGGAAGTTAAAACATTTTGTGAAAATTAATGATAAATGCGGTAAATATTTATGGATTAATGCCTATTGTCCATCTAAGGAGCTTTACTTATGGGACGAGGAAGTCAGACCTATGACTGAAAAAGAGCTTACAAATTACCGTACTGAGGAAAAGGAAAAGCGTGCAGCTCAGGCAAAACGCAGAGAGTTAAAGGCTGAGTATAAGAAAAGACAAGAAATCGGACAAAGTGTATCAGTAAGGAATATTATGAGTACATTAAAAGAAAATGAAATTATAATAGTTGACACTGAAACGACTGGACTCGATTCTGTAACAGATGAGCTGTTACAAGTGTCTATTATTAATGGTGTGGGCAAGACACTATTTAACAGTTATATAAAGCCTGAAAGAACAAAGAGCTGGATCGAAGCTATGGCAATCAATCATATAACTGCTGAAATGGTAGTGAACGCACCGACAGTTTCCGATGTTTATCACGAATTAAACAATATTATAAAGTCGGCAAAAGTCATAATTGGTTACAATGTAGGTTTTGATTTGATGTTCTTGTCTGCCTGTGGCATTGAGAATACTAAAGCCACAACTTTTGATGTTATGAAAATGTTCGCAGACATATACGGTGAATGGAGTGAGTACTATGGTTGTAATAAGTGGCAGACGCTAACTAAGTGTGCCGAATATTACTGCTACGATTGGGGCAGTGAAACAGCACACGATAGTTTAGCGGATTGCAAAGCAACGCTATACTGCTACAAGAAAATGCAAGAACAAAAGATGAAATAAAACAATTAAAGGAAAATATAAAAATGAAAAAAGTTAAAAAAATGATTACTGCTTTAGCAACAAGTATTTTGGTTTTAGGGTGCAACATATCTGCATTTGCGTTAGGCTTTGATATAAATAATGACGGTGTTGTTAATGTAAACGATGTTACATTCTTGCAGAATGAAATATCTAATTTCAATGATAATACAGACTATGATTTAAACAATGACGGCAGAGTTGATGTAAACGATATTTCAACATTACAAATAGAAATTTCAAACAACAATATTAAAAACATTGAGGCGAACACAAAACTATCTGTAGTGACAAATGAGTATAAGAAAAATGTTGGTGATACAGTTACATTTTCAATAACAACCAATAACGCTATAAGCGACATTACATACTCATCATCAGACAGTTCGGTTGCAAAGATTGTTTCGTCTGATAAAAATACGGTAAAAGTGAAAGTTAATAAAGTCGGCTCTGCTACCGTTACAGCAAAGCAATGCTCTAAGTCCGTATCGGTTAAGTTTAATGTTGAGAAAGCGAAATGTATTGACCTATCTGAATGGAATGGCAATATTGATTTTAACAAGGTAAAAAAATCGGGTGTTACTTGTGTAATTCTTAGGGCTGGGTATGGAAAAGACCCGAATCAAGAGGATAATGAATTTCAGAAATATTATAAGCAAGCAAAAGCCGCAGGACTGAATGTAGGTGCGTATTGGTATAGTTACGCTACATCTGTCGATGCGGCAAAAGCAGAAGTAAGAAATTGTATGAAAACCATTCAAGGTAAAGAGTTTGACTTGCCGGTTTTTCTTGATGTAGAAGAATACAGACAAGCTGTTTTGCCACGCAGAACACTAACTGATATAATTTCAACATTTTGTGACGGCATAAAAAGCTATGGTTATGATGTTGGTATGTATAGTGCAAAAAGTATGTTAGTCGATAGTGCATATCCGGACGAACTTTCATCTAAATATCTGATTTGGATAGCAGCTCCGAATACTTCCTACTCTGACATTCCGTCATATGTTGACATTCATCAGTATTCGTGGAATGGCAAGGTTAATGGTATTCCCGAAAAAGTTGATATGAATTACATATATAATTTAAACTGTTAATTGTAAGGTGATAATAAATGTTTAAAGAGTATGATAGCAAAGATATTATTTTTATCGTTGCAGACTCAAAGAACGATTCTGTTTCAAAATATTCTTTATTGACAAAAGAATATTTTGATAAAAATAAAATTACAAAACCGAATGACCTTACTCTTGGTAATAGCGGTAAGGGAACTGAATTTGTTGTTAGTGAAAACGGAGTAGTTCATACTAAAAGGCATATAACACCGTAAAAGGAGCTATATGCCTTTATTTTTGTCCTTATTATGTTGCGATTGATTTTCTTGTGTACGGGATATAATTTTTGCGTTTTGATTTATCTGCTTTCTTGATAGAGGAGATTTTGTTTTACATACATCATTCCACGACAATGATTTGCAATCCCACATTTTATTTGGAATTACTTCCTGTGCAAATGGGACTATAAATTCATACAAGTAATTGTAAACAGTATTAAAATCAGGTTTTCCTTCA
>OHZV01000206.1_pt1 | contig 12571 bp, 9 predicted proteins | sample 1580631 | NCBI WGS metagenome assembly OHZV01 (sample SAMEA3882504, study PRJEB24775) | human gut metagenome | biome: human-associated habitat; feature: intestine environment; material: feces | place: Netherlands | collected 2009/2010 | reverse complement strand
TTCCACTTTTAAAAGATGAAATGCTTCTTGGACAAGAATTAAAGTTCAAAAACAAACTATGCAACTTTAAACGGGTACCTTTTTCAGTGACCTCCCTGGGCTAGGGGCTTCTGCCCTTTCAGGGCGTGTGAAGCTTACATGCGAAACTTGAGCAACTAAAAACTTAAATTTTTGATATTTCTTTTAGATTCTTGACCCTCCGCCAAAAAACTAGGCTTTAATATCATTTTCTCTTGTTCCATCTTGCACATTCCCCCTATCTTTGCAATCGTAAACAAAAAACAATAGCAAATAACAATAACTTAAAATATACTCTTAAAAATATGGAACAGAAGAAATACTTCTTTGCCGTAGATCTGGGCGCTACCAGTGGCAGAACCATCCTGGGAAGCTTATCAGATGGCAAATTCGATTTGGAAGAACTGACACGCTTCGACAACCGACTCATCGAAACCGGCAATCACTTCTACTGGGATATCTTTGCCCTATTCTATGAGATCATCGCAGGTCTGAAACTCGTGGCGCAGCGCGGTATCCACATCGAAAGCATCGGTATCGATACCTGGGGATGCGACTTCGTATATGTAGATAAAAACGGAGATATCCTCCGCAACCCTCTCGCCTACCGCGACCCTCATACCTTCGGCGTGATGGAGAAATATTTCGACGAGAAAATCAGCAAGGAGAAGGTGTATGAGAAGACGGGAATCCAATTCATGAACTTCAATTCGCTCTTCCAGATCTACGCCATGCGAAAGGCTGGAAACGTGGCTTTGGAGAATGCCGACAAGATTCTCTTTATCCCTGATGCCCTGAGCTATATGCTCACCGGTAACGCCATCTGCGAATATACCGTAGCATCTACTTCTCAAATTCTCAACCCGATGACGGGCGATCTCGACAACGATCTCGTGGAAAGCCTCGGATTGAAGAGAGAACAGTTTGGCAAGATGACCACCCCTGCTTCCATCATCGGCACACTCACCGAAGAGGTACAGAAGATGACGGGCTTGAATGCCGTTCCGGTCATCGCCGTAGCAGGTCACGATACCGCCAGCGCCGTAGCTGCCGTTCCTGCCAAAAACGAGGAGTTTGCCTATCTGAGTTCAGGAACCTGGAGCCTGATGGGTATCGAGACCAAGAACGCCATCATCAACGAGAAGAGTTATGAACTCAACTTCACCAACGAGGGCGGCATTGAGGGCACTACCCGATTCCTGAAGAATATCTGCGGCATGTGGATTTACGAGCGCTGCCGCAAGGAATGGAAAGACGAAGCTGCTGCCAACCAGAAGGATATGAAGAGTCTGGGGCATGCAGAGCTGATTGCAGAAGCCATGAAGCAGCCTGCCTTCCAGAGCATCATCAACCCGGATGACACCTGTTTTGCCAACCCACCGAGCATGGTAGAGGCAATTAAGCAGTATTGCGAGAAGACCGGCCAGCACGTTCCTCAGAGCTATGGCGAATTCTGCCGCTGCATCTTCGAGAGTCTTGCTCTCCGTTATCGTCAGATCTTCACCTGGCTGAAGGATTTCGCAGACATCGAACTCAACGTGCTCCACATCATCGGTGGCGGTTCGCTCAACCAATATCTCAACCAGTTTACTGCCGACAGCTGCGGTGTCACCGTTCTGGCGGGTCCTCAGGAAGGCACAGCCATCGGCAACATCATGCTTCAGGCTAAGGCATCGGGAATGGTCAAGGATATCTGGGAAATGCGTCAGTTCATCGCCAACTCGCTGGAGCTGAAGAAATTCGAGCCAAAGAACAAGGAAGCATGGGATGAGGCATACGAGAAGTTCCTGAAGGTAAAAGGGTAAAAAATAAACAATAACAACAAAATACATAAAAAACAATGAAAGCAGAATTGATTTTAAAGAATTATGAGATTGCAAAAGAGCGCTATGCAGCTCTGGGTGTAGATACAGACAAGGCTATTGAGACATTGGAGAAGACTCCTATCTCTCTGCACTGTTGGCAGGCTGACGACGTGGTTGGCTTCGAGCGTGGCGAGGCTGCTTCTGGCGGTATCCAGAGTACAGGTAACTATCCTGGCAAGGCTCGCAACATCGATGAGCTCCGTCAGGACATCGAGAAGGTAAACTCTCTCCTGGCTGGTACTTTCCGTCTTAACCTCCACGAGATTTACGGTGAGTTCGGTGGCAAGCAGATCGACCGCAACGAGGTAACCGTTGATCAGTTTACAGGCTGGATGCAGTGGGCTAAGGAGCAGAACATGAAGCTCGACTTCAACTCTACTTCTTTCTCTCACCCTAAGAGCGGAAGCCTCACATTGTCAAATCCTGACCCAGCTATCCGCGAGTTCTGGATTGAGCACACCAAGCGTTGCCGTCGTATCGCAGACGCTATGGGTAAGTTCCAGAACGATCCTTGTATCATGAACATCTGGGTACACGATGGTTCTAAGGACATCACCGTAGAGAAGGGTCGCTACCGCGAGATTCTGAAGAACTCTCTCGATGAGATCCTGGCAGAGGAGTTGCCAAACATGAAGTCTTGTCTCGAGGCTAAGCTCTTCGGTATCGGATTGGAGGCTTACACTGTAGGTTCTCACGACTTCTACGCTGGCTACTGCGCTAAGAACAACGTGATGTACACCCTCGATACAGGTCACTATGAGCCAACAGAGAACGTATCAGATGCAGTTTCTGCACTCCTGCTCTTCGTCCCAGAGTTGATGCTCCACGTATCTCGCCCAATGCACTGGGATTCAGACCACGTAACACTCTTCGACGACAATACCCGCAACCTCTTCTCTGAGTTGGTTCGTGCCAATGCACTCGACCGTGCTCACATCGGTCTCGACTACTTCGACGGTTCCATCAACCGTATCGGTGCATACATCATCGGTGTCCGTGCAGCCCAGAAGTCATTGTTGCAGGCATTCCTTGAGCCACTCGATACCCTCCGCAAGTTCGAGGACGAGGGCAAGCTCTTCCAGCGTCTGGCTCTCCTCGAGGAAGAGAAGACATTGCCATTCGGTGCTGTATATGATTACTTCAACCTGAAGAACAACATCCCTGTTGGCGAGGAGTACATCGCTGACATCGAGAAGTACGAGGCTGAGGTTCTCGCTAAGAGAAACTAAGATATTGAACTGCGCAAGTGGTTTTAAGAAAGCTTTTGCCCTTACAGGGCGCATGAGTTAACAAACACCTATACCCAGGGCGATGCCCTGGGCTAGGTGCTTTTGCCCTTTCAGGGCGCTTAAACCACCGGCAATGGTTTTATTACCTAAAAACCAAGCAATTAACAATTATGGAAATATTAATAGGACTTTTAATCATAGCCATCGGCGCATTCTGCCAATCCAGCTGTTATGTTCCTATCAACAAGATCAAAGATTGGAGTTGGGAATCATACTGGGTAGTTCAGGGTGTGTTCGCATGGCTTATTTTGCCTTTTTTCGGCGCTATGCTCGCTGTACCTAGCGGACATTCCTTCTTTGAATTATTCGACGGTTATGGCTTCAATGTGGCAATGACCATACTCTTCGGTGTGCTCTGGGGCGTAGGCGGACTTACCTTCGGTCTCTCCATGCGCTACCTGGGTGTGGCATTGGGTCAGAGCATCGCCCTGGGAACATGCGCAGGTCTCGGAACCATCATGGGGCCGGTGCTGCTCAACATCTTCTTCCCAGAGCTGGATGCCCTCTCGTCTCTCACCTTCAGCGTCATCCTCGGTGTGGTAGTCACCCTTCTCGGTATCGCCATCATCGGTGTGGCTGGCAGCATGAAGGCTTCCTCTCTCTCTGAAGAAGAGAAGAAGGCGGCTGTGAAGGACTTCAACTTCCCTAAGGGTCTCGCCATCGCTCTGCTGGCTGGTTTCATGAGCGGATGCTTCAATGTAGGTCTTGCCTTCGGAGAGGATATCCACTTCGGCACCTTCACTCCTGATATGTTCAAGACCCTGCCTGCTACCTTCCTCGTAACCGTGGGTGGTTTCATCACCAATGCCATCTACTGTTTCTATCAGAACACCAAGAATCATACCTGGAGCGACTATAAGAACGAGGAGGTTTGGAGCAACAACATCCTATATTGTGCCCTGGCGGGTGCTTTGTGGTACAGTCAGTTCTTCGGCTTGTCATTAGGAAAAGGTTTCCTCACCGAATCCCCTACCCTCATGACCCTGTCTTTCTGCATCCTGATGGCACTCAACGTGGTGTTCTCGAATGTATGGGGCATCATCCTCAAGGAATGGAAGGGATGCTCATCTAAGACCATCGCCGTATTAATCGTTGGCATCATCGTCTTGATTATCTCAAGCTTCTTGCCACAGCTGATTTAACACATTGAACTAATCATAAAGTTCAATGCTCAATGTTCAAAGTTCAAAGTAATATGAAACAGGTGGTGAGCCTTATTGCCATTTGAGAACGAAGAAATTCTGAGAAAAATAAAACAATACCATCATGAGATATAACATGAGATTCAAAAAGTGTCTTTTCGTGTTGTTAGCATCTGCAGTTTCACTGATGCTTTCAGCGCAATCCTACGAAAAACCAACAATGGGTTGGAGTTCGTGGAATACCTATCGTGTGAATATCAGTGCCGATCTTATTATGAAACAGGCGGATGCCATGGCTCAGAAGGGACTTAAGGAGGTTGGCTATAAATACATTAACATCGATGACGGATATTTTGGAGGACGTGACATGAACGGACAATTACTGATCCATGCCACACGATTCCCAAATGGTCTGGAACCCGTTGTCAAGCATATCCATGGCTTGGGCTTCAAGGCTGGTATCTATTCCGATGCAGGACGCAATACCTGTGGTAATTTCTGGGATAAAGACGAAATGGGAAGCGGTGTAGGTCTTTATGGCCACGACCAGCAGGATGTCGATTACTTTTTCAAAGAGCTGAAGTTTGACTTCATCAAGATTGATTTCTGTGGCGGTGATGCGCCTCAGAACACAGAGCATCTCGACCTTGACGAGAAAGAGCGCTATACAGCTATCCGTGAGGCAATCAACAATACCGGCAGAAAAGATGTGCGTATCAACGTATGCCGCTGGAACTTTCCTGGTACATGGGTACACAATGTAGGTTCTTCTTGGCGCATTGATAAAGACATCTCTGCCAACTGGAACGCCGTGAAACGAATCATTGCCAAGAACCGTTACCTGTCAGCCTATGCTACAGAGGGACATTACAATGATATGGATATGCTTGAAATTGGCCGAGGCTTGTCTGAAGCCGAAGAGCGTACCCACTTTGGCATGTGGTGCATACAGAGTTCTCCATTGCTCATTGGATGTGATATGACAACCATTCCAGCTAAGTCTCTGGCCTTGCTTAAGAATGAGGAACTCATTGCCATTAATCAGGATCCTCTTGCCTTGCAGGCTTATGTGGTAAAGATGCAGAATGGAGTATATCTCTACGTAAAGGATATCCAAAAACAGAACGGCACTACACGTGCCGTGGCTATATACAATCCTACTGACAATGAGCAAAGCTTTCCACTTGATATGAGTGACGTGGATTTGGAGGGCAAAGTAAAGGTGCGCGATATCTTTGCACATGAAGATATGCCAGAAGTGACCAAGGGAGTCATGTTGGTCAACATACCTCCTCATGATACGCGCATATTCGCTCTCGATGGTGAGAAGCGAAAGCAGCGTACCATCTACGAGGCGGAAACGGCTTGGCTGGAACGTTATCAATGCCTTGGCATGAACAATAGCCTTGGGTATGCTAAATATGCCGATAATTCATTATGCTCTGGTGGCGGTAATGTGGAATGGCTTGGCAACCACAAGGATAACTACATGGAATGGCGGAATATCTACTGCCTGGAAGAAGGTACATATACCATGAAGCTGAGTTATGTCACAGGTGAAAACCGTAGTGTTTATTGTAAAGTCAATGGTAATGAGGAGTTTGAAATCAAAACGCCAGGCAACAATAAGAAAAAAGTGAAAACCGTCAGCCGTCTCATTCACTTGAAGAAAGGTATGAATACCATACGGCTTGGTAATCCCGATGCGTGGTGTCCGGATATAGACAAGATATCAATCATCAAATAGTCAAAGAACCGAATATGTATATTCTGATGATGACTTATTGAAAAAACAAATATAAACAATATTAAGTATGAAAAGATTTGCATTTAAGATGTATCTCAAGAAGGGATGCGAAAAGGAATATGCCAAGCGCCATGCTGCAATCTGGCCAGAGTTGAAACAGATGATCAAGGATCAGGGAGTGAGCGACTACAGTATCTTCTGGGACAAGGACACCAACCTGCTCTTTGCCGTTCAGAAATGCGACAGCGATACCAACAGTCAGGACACTACCAACGTGGATCCTATCACCCAGAAATGGTGGGATATGATGGCAGACATCATGGAGGTGAACCCGGATAATTCGCCTGTCAGCATTCCGCTGGAAGAACTTTTCCACATGGATTGATATAAAGATTTTAGTAAGCTTAGAAACAGAAAAAGCCCCCGAGCATCTCACGATGTTCGGGGGCTTTGTTTCACTAAACCCAAAAACTTTTACCTAATAACACTAAAACCTAATTAAACCTATTACCTATAAAATGTATATCCAGTAAACCTATTATATCAAAATATTACTAACAACACTATATCAACTATTCATAGAATATCAGATATTGAATCAATATCTGACATTCTTTTAGTATCTGATGAACTAACCTATATCTTATCTTGGCAAATTGAAAGCCTTGGTCATCTCAGCCATTTCTTCCTGGCTCATACCATCAGGCTCGAATCCCATACTCTTGGAATCTATGTAGATCTTCGCACTCTTAGAGAGCACATCAATCTGGTCGAAGGCATCCATTACATCCAAGCCCTTGGCAAAGACGCCGTGCTTCTCCCACATCACTACATCATAGTCTTCCAGCTCCTTCAGGGTTTCCTCAGCCAGCTTCAGGCTGCCTGGCAACTGATAAGGAACGATACCCAGACCGAGTGGACAGAATGCCTTGGTCTCAGGAATCATACTCCAGAGCAGGTTGCTCAATACATCCTTGCCCATGAACTTCTTGTTGTGGCTCATGGCGATGAGCTCGATAGGATGAGTATGAACGGTAGCCTTGTAGTTGGAACCCTTTTCGATGAGACGGGCATGAACGCTCAGGTGGCTTGGCAACTCTGATGTAGGCATCACGGCGTTATCAGCGATGATGACATAGCTGGCGCAATCGTCGAGGATTCGGATGATAGAACCGTTCTCCATAGGCCAACGAGCCAAGTCGCGCATACGCTTGCCTGTACCCTTGCAGAAGAAGTAGCAACCCTTCAAGGCTGGCAATGCTGTACCAATCGGCTTTACTTCGCTGATGGCAGGCAAAGCCTTGATCTCGTCATCTACTAAGTCGGTGATATTCACGGTGATGTTACCACCATTACGCTCAGCCCAACCATTCTGCCAGAGGTATCCGGCAACTTCTGCAATCTTCTCGACCTCCTTTTTCAAGGCAGGACGACCTTCTAATACGCTATTCATTGTAATCTTGTTATTAGCTTGTTTAAAATTTCTGCTGCAAAAGTAGTGATTTCTCACCATATCCAACCTATTCTTTTGATATTTGGGCTATGACATTTGGCATAACCCTCAAAATCGTAAAAAAATGCAGAAGGCGGCTCCCTGCATCACGCAAGAAAACCGCCTTTTTCATTCTACATGACAATAGAGAATTCATACTCTATTGATGAGATGAGATTTATGCACTTTTTTATTGAGTTGAGATTTATGCTCTTTTTATAACCCGAAATTGATATTCTATTTTACTTCTTTCCTGGGGTTACATCTTCTTTATAAAGAGAGAATACAACAGGGATGGTATATCTTACATTTACCGGTTTACCATCCTGTGTACCGGGAGTCCAGTTAGGCATCGCCTTCACGATTCTCAAAGCCTCGGCATCCAGTTCAGGATCTACAGATTTTACTATTCTGGCATTAGTAACGCTACCATCCTTCTGAATGACAAAGGCTATGATCACACGACCCTGCTTTTTGGCCTTGACGGCGGAAGCCGGATATTTGATGTTTGCAGCCAGATACTTCATCATCACTCCCTGACCACCAGGAAATTGCGGCATCGTCTCTGTTACATCATAAACCACATTCTTGGTTGTATCGGCTGGAGCAGTTACGTCAGAAGCCTTTGCTTCCGCCTTTGCCAATTCAGCAGCCTTAGCTTCTTCAGCCTTTGCCATCGGATTCGCCACAGCCACATCAGCATTCAGAGCCTGATCAGCCTTCTGCTGAACCTCGGCTACTTCTGGAACCTGCCCGCCAATCTCACGAGCCACACTCTCGATGTTGCTTACCATAAGCAACGCTCCTGCTAAAGGTGCGAAAAGGAGGTACTTCGCCTTGCCTATTTCACTTGTTCTACGTTTGTTCATCATTTTAATTCTTTTTTTAAGAGGTAATAAATTAAAATTATTAGCAATCTTGGTCGAATCCTTCGGCTGTCGATATGCCAAACCTAGAAGGTGATACTGATAGGATTTGCGCGCGTTGCCATCAGATAATACACTTTCATCGGCTAAATATTCCAAATTCATTCTTACTTCCTGCTTCATCAGCCAGGCAAACGGATTAAACCAGCAGGCGATGGAGAAAAGCTCGGAGAAGAGGGTATCCAGGGAATGGAGACCCGAAACATGGGTGCACTCGTGAACCATCACTTCGTGCAACTGCTTGCCCTCCAGGGTAGATGGATACATAAACACCCAGCGGAAAAAGGAGAAAGGACTCCCCTCGCCTCTGAGAAGATGCACCTTGATGCCTTCCACCTCCTGCTTCCGGGAAATAACCGCAAGGCGGATGATGCTGAAGAGCTGCCATACCAAACGCAATGAGAGAACGGCTACTCCTGCCCAATAGATGCCCAGCAGCATATCCATCCAGGTTATGCTGGGAGCCTGAGCCTTTACAACCACCACGGGATAAAACGTGTCGGCATATACATTCGCCATACTCGCCATCGTTGGTGTATCGCGCACCCAATATTCCAGATTGAGCGCCGGAACCATTAGGGCAACGGCATAGATGAGCCAAAGGGTAAGGCGGCGAAGACCGAAGAAAGTATCGCGGCTCACCGTGAGGCGATAAAAGCCATAAAGCAGCATCAGGGCTACATTGATTTTTATAAGATATATTGCCATACTGTTTCTATTTTTGGATATGAACTTGATGAGTTATTCTTCCGAACTCTCGATTTCACGAATGATATCCTTGAGGTCCTCGGGACTGATTTTCTCGTCCTTGGCAAAGAAGGAAACCATTTCTTTGAAGGAATTCTTGAAGTAATTGTTCACGAAACCCGACAGGAACTTTCGCTTGTAATCGCTCTCGCCAATGAGTGGAGAATAGACATACCCCTTGCCATCCCGCTCCGCCTTGACGTATTCCTTGCGCTTCAGATTGTTCACAATAGAAGCCACGGTAGTATAAGGTGGACGAGGTTCCGGCAACAATTCCATAATCTGTTTCACGGCACATCGCCCCAACTGCCATATCCGAAGCATAATATCTTCTTCCTGATTCGTCAGCTTTTCCATATTTCTATCTTTATTCTTTTAAATTCAACATTCTTGTTTCTAAATCACGCCGCAAATCTACGAACTTTTCGTATAACAGCAAAAGAATCTGCGTTAAAAAACATAAACAAAGCTATATTTTAACGTTTTACGAGCTTTTCGTAATACAGAAACACAGATATTTACGAGATTATCGTAGAAATTACATAAAGAGAGTAAATATATAACAATGTACATAAATACATAAGTTAGTACTATATCACATATCAAAAACCAATTGTTTTCATTATCTTTGCAGAAGATAATTAATAACGCAACAAAACAATCCAAGCAAAACAATGAGAAAAAGACTATTACTGTTGCTGCTTGCAATCATCGCTATCGTGAATGCAAACGCAGTAGAACGAACCAAGCTCAACTTCAATGGAGGTTGGTTACTCAAGGTGGGTGACTTGAAAAGCGCCGAGTCGTCCAGCTACAACGACAAGGGTTGGAAACAGATTACGCTGCCTCGTGCCTTCAACGAGAAAGAAGCGTTCAAGGTTTCCATTGAACACCTCAGCGACACCATCATGTGGTATCGCAAGCACTTCCATATCCAGGAAGTGGGCGACCGCAAGTATTTCATCGAGTTCGAGGGCGTGCGCTTCGGTGCCGACATCTGGCTCAATGGCAAGAAAGTAGGCTATACCGAGAATGGTGTGATGGCAAGCGGTTTCGACCTTACACCTTATATTATAAAGGGCGAAAACGTCATCGCTGTACGCGTGGATAACTCCTGGAGCTATCGTGAGCGCACCACCGGCCAGCGCTTCCAGTGGAACGACAAGAACTTCAATGCCAACTATGGCGGTATTCCGAAGAACGTATTCCTCCATATCACCGACAAGCTCTACCAAACCCTTCCGCTCTACAATAATCTCAAAACCACGGGTACCTATATCTATGGTTCCAACTATGATATTGCGGGAAAGAAGGTAACGGTAAATGCTGAATCGCAGGTAAAGAATGAGGATTCCAAGCCTCGCTCTTTCCGCTTCTTCGCCAAGATTCTGGACGCTGACGGCAAGGAAGTGGGCCATTTCGATGGCGAGAGATACACCTTGAAGCCAGGCGAAACCAAGACCGTAAAGGTGAGTGGACTCCTGAACAACGCTCACTTCTGGAGTTGGGGATATGGCTATCTCTACACCGTAAAGACCCTCTTGAAGGCGGACGACGGCAGCAAGATAGACGATGTAGTGACCAAAACCGGTTTCCGCAAGACCCAGTTTGGCGAAGGTAAGTTCTATCTCAACGACCGTGCCATCATGATGCACGGCTATGCGCAACGCACCTCCAACGAGTGGCCTGGCGTAGGCATGAGCGTTCCTGCCTGGCTGAGCGACTACAGCAACAAACTGATGGTGGAATCGGGCGGTAACCTGGTTCGCTGGATGCACGTCTGCCCTTGGAAGCAGGACATAGAGAGCTGCGACCGAGTGGGCTTGATTCAGGCAATGCCTGCCGGTGATGCCGAGAAAGATGTCTTCGACCGCAGATGGGAACAGCGCCTGGAACTGATGAAGGAAGCCATCATATACAACCGCAACAACCCTAGCATCATCTTCTACGAGAGCGGTAACAAGGGCGTGAGCCGCGAGCACATGTTGCAGATGAAAGCCATCCGCGACGAGTTCGACCCTCACGGCGGAAGAGCCAGCGGCAGTCGAGAGATGCTCAACATCAACGAGGCTGAGTATGGCGGCGAGATGCTTTACATCAACAAGAGCAAGAAGCACCCGATGTGGTCGATGGAGTATCATCGCGACGAGGGCTTGCGCAAATACTGGGATGAGCAGAGCTATCCTTACCACAAGGAAGGCGACGGACCTCTGTATCGCGGCAAACCTGCCTTCGAATATAACCACAATATGGATACCTTTGCTGCAAGCATGGTAGAGCGATGGTTTGAATACTGGCAGGAGCGTCCGGGCACAGGCAAGCGAGTAAGCGATGGCGGTACCAAGATTGTCTTCTCGGATACCAACACCCATCATCGTGGTGAGGCAAATTACCGTTCGAGCGGTGTAACAGATGCGATGCGTATTCCGAAGGATGCCTTCTTCGCTCATCAGGTGATGTGGGATGGCTGGATATCTCCAGAAAAGGATGCCACCTACATCGTGGGTCATTGGAACTACAAGCCAGGCACCATCAAGCAGACTGAATATGTGGTAAGTACCGGCGACGAGGTAGAACTCTTCGTCAACGGCAAGAGCCTGGGCATGGGCGAACGCAGCAACCAGTGGCTCTTCACCTGGAAGAACGTACCTTTCGAGGCAGGAAAGATTGAGGCTGTGGCTTATACATACGATAAGTCTGACAAGAAATCAAAAGATGCCCAGACCAAGAAGGAGACAAGCCGTTATGCCATCGAGACAGCCGGCGAGCCTCATCACATCAAGCTCACCAGCATCCAGAACCCTGAAGGTTTCAAGGCTGATGGTGCCGACATGGCGCTCATCCAGGTAGAAGTGGTAGATAAGCAAGGCAGACGTTGTCCGCTCGACAACCGCACCATCCACTTCAACTATCAGGGCGAAATGGAATGGATTGGCGGATTGGCTACTCCTAACGAGGAAACCAAGAAGGAACTTGCAGCCAAGAAGCAGAGTCTCATGGTAGACAAGAACGAAACTGCAGAGCAGAAGGCAGCCCGCAAGGCAGCTGATATTCTCGATTCAACAGATAGCGACAACACTTTTGATAATTACATCGGAAAGATTGATTTGCCTGTAGAGTGCGGTGTAAACAGAATCTTGATTCGCAGTACCGTGAACCCAGGAAACATAACAATCTGTGCTGGTGCTGATGGCATCAAGGGCGTGGCGAGCATCAACTTGAAGACAAATAAAGTGGACATCGAGCACTATCTGCCTCAGTTCAGCTTGAAGGGCGACCTTTCTCGTGGCGAAAGTACGTATTTTTTATAAGTGATTGAGAATGAGATAAGTTTTTATCTCATAA
>OHZV01000194.1_pt1 | contig 13075 bp, 9 predicted proteins | sample 1580631 | NCBI WGS metagenome assembly OHZV01 (sample SAMEA3882504, study PRJEB24775) | human gut metagenome | biome: human-associated habitat; feature: intestine environment; material: feces | place: Netherlands | collected 2009/2010 | reverse complement strand
GCCTATCGGTAGATACCTCTCCAAAGTCGAGTATCTGAATCAACCTATCGGTAAGTATTGATTTGCAAATATGATAATGACTTACTGACGTACTGATTCATTGTCGTATTGATATATAGACAGAAAGTATTGTATATATGTTTATATGTATATCATTCATTTGAACAAACGTTAGAACGTTCTAACGGTAACCCCAAAAGAACACTCACAGTCTTGTAATCACAATGACTCTCAATACAGCGAGTAGCAAAACTGTGGCGTAGCCCATGGAATTTTAATCGCGGAATATCCAACTGCTTCAATAGCTTGTTAAAATAGTTGCGATACGTTCTTGGCTCAGTCGGTTTAGTGTTGTTTGTGAGGATATAGTAATCCTTGTTCACCACCTTCATCAAAGGCTTAAAAATTCTGACAAGTTCTTTGCTCAATGGAATCTCACGCAAAGAGTTCTTTGTCTTAGGAGTATTAATCACGATCTCCGTATGTGGTTTATCTGAATCCACAATATAAATGCGCTCGATGGTGCGATTAACATGAAGTAATCCTGTGTCCATATTAATGTCAGACCATTTTAAGGCGCAAACTTCTCCAATACGAAGTCCTGTAGAAAGACACACAAGTATCCCCAAATTAGGAAACGTGAAATTGTCTTTGAGATAGTCCATCAGCTTCTTTTGATGCGCCTTTGTCAAGATTGGCAATGTAGCCTTTGGCTGATTGGCAGGAAACTTAACTTTCCACTCTACATGATTGAGCCAACCTTGCTTCTCTCCGAAACGAACCACCATTTTTAAAACAATGAGCATGTCCTTGATACTTTTTTGGCTCAATCCATGATTCAACTTGTCCAAGGCAAAAGCCTGAACCTCTTCTTCCGTAAACTCCATCTTACCTCCAAAGACTGGAAGCAAATGGTTCTCCAACGATAACAAATATACTGCCATCGTTGATTGCTTGACATACTGGCGTTTGTCTTCTTTCCAAATGTCTGCAATCTCCTTAATTGTCTTTTTATTATTAACCATGTTATTATTTTAAGGGAATAGACCCTTATATAAATAAGGAGAAAGATGATTAGGGAAAATTGCATCCTAATGTACCCCATTTGAGATTTCCAGAATTTCATGGGGAATGGGAGAAGTGTAAGGTTTCTGACCTCTTGGACTTCTATTCTACAAACTCTTTGAGCTGGGATCAACTGGAATATGGAACAGATAATATGCTCAACTTACACTATGGGCTTATTCATGTTGGGCTACAAACTATGGTGGATTTGTCAAAGGATATTTTGCCTGCAATAAAGAAAGAAAATGAGCCAAAGAACTTCGAGCTTTGCAAAGAAGGTGATATTGCTTTTGCTGATGCTTCAGAAGATACAAATGAGGTCGCAAAAGCGATAGAGTTCTACACTTTAGAAGACAAAGCGGTTGTATGTGGTTTGCATACGATACATGGAAGAGATAAATCCAACAAAACTGTTGTTGGATACAAAGGCTATGCTTTTTCCTCAACAGCATTTCATCATCAGATTCGCCGTATTGCGCAAGGTACTAAAATATACTCGATTAGTGCAAAGAACTTCGCTGAATGTTATATTGGTATTCCTTCAAAAAAAGAACAAACTAAAATTGCCAAATTATTGCGCCTAATAGACGAGCGCATCGCTACCCAAAGCAAGCTGATTGAGGATTTGAAGAAGCTAAAGTCTGCGATTATAGATTATGCGATAAACTCCCTTGATACTGATTTAGCAAAGTTTGGTTCTTTGTATGAAATTGCTGGTGAGGGTGGAACTCCAACAACTTCAAATGCCAGTTTCTACGATAATGGAAAGATACCATTCATCAAAATTGACGATTTGAAGAAGAAGTATTTGACTGAGAATAAAGACTTTATTACAGAACTTGGTTTGCAAAAATCATCAGCTTGGCTTTTGCCTACACGTTCCATCCTATTTTCCAATGGTGCTACCATTGGAGAAATCACAATAACAACATATCCTGTTTGTACTAAGCAAGGAATATTGGGAATTGTACCAAAGCCAAACATTGATGTAGAGTTTTTGTATTATTTCATGTCTTCATCTTACTTCAAAAAAGCTGTTAGTCGTATTGTTACAGAAGGTACGATGAAAACTGCCTATTTGAAAGATATAAACAATATACGTTGCCCAATACCAACAAAAGAAAAGCAACTGGATATAGCAAAGATGCCATCTGCTCTAAACTCCAAGATTGATTTTGAACAAAGTATATTGAAACTATTCGATTCGCAGAAACATTATTTGCTTCGTCAGATGTTTATGTAAACATTTGGCAAAGCAAATATTGCTTTTGTTTTTGATAGCATTCTTCCAACATGGTAGCTTTCCTTTCTTTTTCTGTAATGGCATTTAGCATTTTGGCTATAGCCTTTTGCTCTTCAATTACAGGAAACCGATGCTTGGTGTTGAAGTAATCTGTTATAGAGACATTCAACAGACCATGATTTCTTGCCCCCTCACCAGCAATATCAGACAAGCCTCTATGCCATTTAGTTGATTCGAAGTAATAGGCAAGATAATCAGAATCAACTATGGATTCATTTATTTTGAAGCATATATAAAGAGTTGAAAGAACACCTACGTCATAATTGTGTAATCGTTTGACGGCTCCCCAATCATATCCTGCAGAGTAACTTCGGTTATAAGCAAATTCTCCTTTATGAAGCAAATAATATCCTGCAAGATTTTCGCTTGCAACGGATTTATTAAAGAAAGACTCTTGATTAACTAAACCATATTGTGCAGCGATAGTTAGCACTAATGAACACTTGGAATCCTTGTTTTTTGTAGCTATACGTGAACTAAAGTCACTCATCTTGTAAGTAGATAGTGCTTGCTCAAATCCCTCAATACGACACATGGGATGTTCTTGGTTTGGAGAACAAAAGACATTTTCAATAATCGCAGACCTACAAACTTCTAAATCCCTAATCAAGGGACTAAGGGTTAGTCTTATGCAAATAGAGAATGGCAACATTGTACATTTGGGTAAGATTGCACGAATATATCAGCCTCAAACTATATCTTCAACAGAATTAACGGAAGCTGGTTTTCTTGTATATGGTGCAAATGGCATTATTGGTAAATATAAACAATATAACCATAAGACAGAACAAATCTGTATAACTTGCCGTGGTAATACTTGCGGTATGGTAAATTACACCAAACCCATGTCATGGATAACCGGAAATGCGATGGTGATAAACACAGATGAACATCAAAACAAGGTGTGTAAGAGATATTTGTACCATTACCTTTCTGCGTACAACTTCAATAGTATAATTTCTGGGTCAGGACAACCACAAATTGTACGCACCCCATTAGAAAAGTTAGAAATAACATTGCCTTCCATTTTTGAACAAGAACAGAAGGCAATGCTACTTGATAGGATTCAAGCTAAAATTGAAATTAGTAATCATGTATTAAGCCTATATCAGGAACAGAAACAATATTTACTTCGCCAGATGTTCATATAAACATCTGACGGAGCATATATTGCTTCTGTTTATTGTAAAGGTCACTCAATGCAAGTTGCTTTGATAGTTTCCTTTCAAATGACATCATTAAGTTTGCTATATGATTTTGTTTGCTATTATTGGGTATTGGTATTTTCAAATCTGCAAGAGTAGAAAATACAATATATGGGGTATTACTTGAACTTTTTTCTATTGCGATTCTTTGGGGAAGCAAGACTTTTAATGCCCATTTCACATATTGGATATTCACTGAAAAATGATCTAAAACATAAGTTCTTTGATAGGCATTAAACTTGCCCTTATAGTAATTTATATATCCCAAGTTGGCACCATTTCCTGATATCAATAGGGCTTCTGTATCAAAAGCATAACTGTCAATATTAAACGGTCGTTCTGCACATGTAAAGAATGGATATTGTCCATTTTCAACTTGTGCATTAGCGTCAAGTTTACCAGTTGTTATTTTGCTAATATCTCCAAGCCTAACACATTCACAGTCATTGGTAAAATCTCTAATACAATAATGTGCAAGTCCCTTGATTAAGGACTCTAATTTTTCAATCAGCTTGCTTTGGGTGGCAATGCGCTCATCTAAAAGAGTCAATATTTTTGCAATTTTATGTTGCTCTTGAATGGAAGGCAAAGACAATTGATAAGTTCTCATCTGATTTTTATCGCCACGAGGCATTTTCACGCCCTTTGCTCCACTCATCACATAATTGATGAATTTATCATTTGCCACAGCATAATACAAATAGTCTTTTGCGACAGCATCTGTTGCATGTAAGACAAAAACATCAGAAGAACACCCACCGTTAAATGCTGCTTTCCAAACTTTTTTGAGGTAAGGACGAATATTTGAAATTAGGATGTCACCACAAGTAAAGGAAATGACATTTGTTTCATTAGGGACAGACTTAGCCACTATAACACCTTGAAAGTCTTGTAGCATATTCTCTGTTGAAACATAATTCTTACAATCTAATTTTGCGGAACTTACACGAGCAGAAGAAAACTCTGCAACATCCCCCAATTTGAATTTTTCCCATTCCCCCTCAAATTCAGGAAATCTCAAATGGGGTACATTCAGTTTATTTTGTTCATTATTTATTGCCATAATTATTTTAAATCCTTAATTGTTTGTTATACTTTCCTCTACTGGTATTTACTCTTCTTTTGGGTCGATGTCAAACGGAAGCAATGGTGTATCATCATCATTGCCATTATTGAATCGGTCGAAATCTGAGATATATGAACGGTCTTGAATAACCTTAAACTTCTCATACTCAGAATAAGCCTTATCTCTTGCTTCCTCTTGGGAAACCTTGCCTGCACTACTCTTTGCATCATAATCCATAGTTGCAAGGAATTGTTGTAAGCGTTGCTTCCAATCATCCATCGTTGTGATAATATGACGGCGTGCACGAGATTCGGCAAGATCAAGAAAACTCGTTGTTATTGTATTGAGCTGAGACAATTCTTCATCTGAAAGATAGTTTTTGGCGACAATCGTATCAGACTTTTGCACTCTGCCATTAGGTGCTTTTTTCCATGTGGTCAAGCCCATATGTGGCATTTCAGCATCGGCACGTTCATAAACAATCTCTGCTGCCGTATGATTGGTAACAGCCAAGTGCATCATATTCTGTACCATCTGATAAAAGAGTTTGGTACTCTCAGCTTTTGCATCATAGTCAGCACTACACTCAGCGTAAATGTCAGTTATCTTTTGATAGTATCTACGCTCTGATGTGCGAATTTCACGAATGCGTTCCAGCAAATCATCAAAGTAATCCTTGCCAAAGTGCTTGCCTTGTTTCAAACGCTCATCATCTAACACATATCCCTTGATAACAAACTCCTTCAATACAGAAGTTGCCCATATACGGAATTGGGTTGCTTGATAGCTGTTCACACGATAGCCCACAGCTATGATTACATCAAGATTGTAGAACAAAGGAGCACGCTCTACATCACGCTCACCTTCAAGTTGAACTTGTTGAATTTTTCTACAAGTTGTCTCTCTTTGCAATTCTCCCGACCCATAAATCTGAGAAATATGATAGGCTATAGTTGCCCTATCAACTCCAAACAAAGAAGCCATTCTTTTCTGTGACATCCAAAAGGTCTCACTGTTGAATATCACTTCAATGCGAGTCTCACCTTGTGCAGTCTTATATAGTAAGATGTTGGATTCCAACGAGTTCTGCACAATCTCTGTCGTAGATACAGACTGCGAGAAATATTCTCTTGCTTGCTTCACCAATGGCTTTCTTGTATCTGCATTCTCTGCTATTATCATACAAGCCATTCGTGAAAGATGGAACGTTTCTACCTTACGAAACGCACCATTGCCCACCTTGAACATATCAACCGCATGGTTGAAATGTTCATCTATATTCATCCCTTTTTCACCTGCAACCTTGATGGCTTTTTCTATTACATTTTGGAATTTCCAATAGCCCGAATAGCCCATCGCATTACAAAGCTCACGTGAGTTCCAATATTCCTTTCCATTACCGTCCACCTTCCGAATTTCATCGAATGTAGGACGCATCTCTGGCACATTATTCTCTTCCATAGATAATATCATTCGTTAGATGGTTCCAAAACAAAGACAAGTTCAGACTCTGCAACATCGCACTTGTCGAACAAGTAGCGGAGGCAAGCTATTTTACCCTTATTGCCCATGGATGTCCAAAGATACTTGTCTGCACCTATTTGCGTGCAATAATTCAAATCTGCTTGTTTAGAAGTCCATAGATATGCTCCACCATCATATAGAGAATCTATCACATCAGGATAACGCTCTGACAATAATGACACTACTTTAACAAGCATATCTTTCCATATCGTTTCATTATACTCATTTCCAAACACACGGAATCCACGAAGCATTCTATTTGTTGGCGAGAATGATTCTTCATCCAAAGAAACTTCTTCTACAGGCTTAGGCAATGGGGTGAATTCTGTTCTTGGCAGAGGGTACAAGCGTAAGAAATCCTCACAAATCTTTTTACTACGCTTTTGCAATTCTTCTTCCGTCCATTTTTGGCAGTTTGTAACACTTCTTGTCAAACGATATTTAGAATCCTTATAACCTGGATATACGGTGTTATCAACCGTTCTACCATCACGCTTGATTTCAAAAGCCTTATTACTAAGTTCACTATTAATACCAGTCAAAGTAAGATTAGCAAACGTATGCAAGTATCTTTCTTGAATTTCCTCAAAATTATCACCAAGCATTTCACGCCACTCCGCATTTAATGTTTGTGGCATAATGTGCTCGATTGTTGCATCCTTACTCTTCATGTCGGATGCCACATCATTATATTCACCATGCACAGAGTTTTCGAGTCTTTCAAAGAGGAAAATTTGGAAAGGCTTGAGCATGTGATAAGCATCACGATTCTCGATAGCCTCTACAAACTGTGTATCTCTTGGTAACTGATAATTACCATCACGGCGCATAATATGATATGCTAAAATATCAGAGTAAGCAAAATTGATTTCCACTTCTGCCTTTTCATACTCTTCCATGCTTTTAAGCACATCTTTATGCAATGCACAGAAAACCTGTGTCAACGCATTTCCAGGCATATTACATACTATACGTCGAGCCATATAGTTCTCAACTAAGTCTATAACCTTGAATATTTCATCTTCTGTCAGATGCTTTTCATCTGCATATTTCAAGAATTGTATAAAGAACACGTTAGCCACATCTGTTTCTATATTACAAATATGGCGCATCTTATCAGAAAGTTTCTTAGAGTATAGTTCTCCCTCTGTAACTTGATGATAATATTGAGCATAAACCAACATTTCCGCAAGTTCTTCCTTACGGTCGTGACCAAGCATATATTTCTTCCAAGAACTGTATAGGTTTGCCAATCTCACAGGACGCTGCAACTGTTGCTTTATTGTCAAATAATCACGTAGGAACATCGTTGGCTCATTTTCGGTTGCCACCTCAATCTTCTGCCAATAAGTCTTGAAATAATATTGTTGCTCTTCTGCGGTAAGAGACATCAGTAGATAGTTTCTAACCTCATCAGCACCTGTCAAATCTAAGCCTGTAGAGTTAAGACTCTCAAAAATAAGTTGTGGTTGGTCATTACCATCCAATTCTATTGATATGATTTGCAAACGCTCAATGGCACTCAACAAAGAATCAAATGAAAGTTGATGAGGCTCTTTTGTCAAACGCTCATAAAAGTATTGATAATTACGAGTCATCTTAGAATCCTTTACATAATTATCTACATCATGCTGAAAGATTCTATCATAAGCCTCCAAATCATTTTCGATTGGCACAAGTTTAATTTTTCTTTCCGTGCCACTAAACTTAGCCATCAAAAACTCTTCCTTTGCTTCTTCAATACTTCCCCTGTCACCTTCAAGTTCACCATTTTCTACTGCATGAATACCAGCTAACAACAATAAAGAGATTGTTGTTAGACGTTGCTGTCCGTCAATGACAAGACGATTGATTCCATAGCCATCAGCAGGTGATGTTACTATAGAACCAAAGAAATGGGTAGGTCTATCAGAATGAACTAAATCCACCAAGTCATTAAACAGTTGATTACAATTTTCTGTTAGCCAACTATAATTACGCTGATATACAGGAATGATAAATTGCACTCTACCTCCTGCTATAACTCTACTTAACAATAATGCATCGCCCTTCATATCAAATACACTTTTAACGTTTCTACTCTACCAACCCCAATTCTTTCAGATATACATCTATCTGCTTGTCGAGGTCAGCGCGCTTAGCTTCCAACTCCTTGATTTCCTTCATGACCGCATGAATGTCGATAGGCTCTTCTTCCTCGAACGTATCTACATAACGAGGAATGTTAAGGTTATAGTCATTGTCGGCAACCTCTTGTAAAGTTGCCAAATGACTATACTTCTCGATTTCCTTGCGCTCACGATAGGTATCAACTATCTTATTAATGTGCTCTGGGCGAAGCTTGTTTTGTGTCTTTATCTTTTCAAACTCCTTGCTGGCATCTATGAAGAGTATATTATCATCATCCTTGCGGCACTTCTTTACCACAATGATACAAGTTGGGATACTTGTACCATAGAAAATGTTGGCAGGCAAACCGATGATGGCGTCAATATAATTCTTCTTCTCTATGAGGAAACGGCGAATCTTGCCTTCTGATGCGCCACGGAAAAGTACACCATGAGGAGCTACACATGCCATCGTTCCACCTTCATTAAGATGATGGATCATGTGAAGTATGAATGCATAGTCAGCCTTAGACTTTGGAGCCAAGACACCAGCCTTGCTAAATCTGTCATCATTATTAAATTTCTCCGCTGCACTCCAGGCTGCAGAGAATGGCGGATTAGCAACCACAGCATCAAACTGTTCCTCAGGGAAAGCATCATCTTCAAGAGTATCTCCATTCTCTATGTCGAAGTCGCTAAACTTAATTCCATGAAGCAACATGTTCATTCGGGCAAGGTTGAATGTCGTAGGGTTCTTCTCTTGACCATAAATCAAATCAGCCTTACCATTGCGAGCAGTACGGAGAAGCAATGAACCTGAACCACAAGTTGGGTCATATACATTTTTCAAGCGTGTTTTGCCTGTAGTAACTATATCTGCAAGAATCTGACTAACTTCCTGTGGGGTGTAGAATTCTCCAGCCTTTTTGCCAGCTCCTGCGGCAAACTGACCTATCATATATTCATAGGCATCGCCGAGAATATCAATATCAGAAGCCTCGTTTAAGCCGAAGTCAATACCATCAAGAGCAATCAGAACTTCACTAATCAAATTGTTCTTATCCTCTGCGGTCTTTCCCAATTTAGGAGAAGCGAGGTCTATATCAGAGAACAAACCTCCAAAATCCTCTTCACTATCGTGTCCAATGGTACTGTCTTCTATTTTCTTCAATGAACGCTCCAGCTGTGGAAGGATGTTCTCCTTGCGATTGATAGCCTCTATTACAGAAGAATACAGGTATTCTGGCTCGATGAAATAACCGAGTTCATTCATGCAAAACTTCTTCAACTCCTCCTTCAGTTCTTCCTCATTACTTGCCCAGGCTTCCTTAAAGTTACTTCCGTCTTCTTCAAGTTCAGCATCAATACACATTTCTATCTTTTCTGACAAGTACTTATAAAAGATAAAGCCCAAAGTGAAATACATGAAATCACTGGCTGACATATTGCCACGCAAAGTATTGGCTACTGTCCAAAGCTGCGTACGCAGTTTTTGTTGTAATTCTTCACTCATATTTTTTCTTTTTATTTTCTTTTTTTATTCCCAACTGAATGTTTCGATAATTTTACGCAGTTTTAAAATCAATGACTCTTTAAGATGAATGCGCTGCAAGAAACGCAGTCCCTTTTTCTCCTTGATAGCCTTCTGCAAAATTTCAGGCTTTTCCCGATGTAAATAATCATACTCCTGCACATATTTAATAAGTGCATCTTGACTAACTCCCACTTCCGTAGCCAATGAAGTAACCGCATGAGCTCTTGCCTGAGTAACATAGGTTGTAAGACGGCTCTCCAAATCCATCTTGCCATCAGCTTTCGACTTTACAAATCCAGCTTGGTCATTATCAACATTGTCACGGATGAAGTGGTCGATAAGTTTAGCCTTATTGCGCATAGCAGGGTCTTTTATCATCGTATCGATGATATTCTGTCGTTTCATCTGATAATCATCGCTTGCAGGATTGAGGTCTTCTATCAATTCCAGTATATATGCGACATTAATAACATCACTATGCAACAACTCCAGACAGAAATCAATATCGTCGATATCTGCTTTTGGGTCTTCATGCGCCATACCTTCATCTTCTTTGCCTTCACCGTTATTGTCACCTTCCTCCTCATCATCTTGTATGAATCCCATCGTCATATCAAGATATTTAGAGCGGTAATCATTGTATTCCTGCTCTGTCATTACCAAAGATGAATCATCGGCATTCCACTCTTCATATACCTGTATCTCAGAATGTTTTCTGATAATATCACGGAAAGCAAGTATAAAATTGCGCTTATCGTACTCACTCTGAAGTTTGTCAATGGAAGCCATATCCGGATAACGCGCTTTAAAGTTCTGACATAACTCATCCAAATCCTTCTTTACATCAGCAAATGGTTTACGAAGTACGAATCCAAGCGCCTCAGGAGCATCAGTATTGCTGAATAACTTGATAGCTCTATCAACATTGTCCTTCAAATTGCGGAAGCAGACAACTTTTCCGAATCGCTTTTTCTCATTGAGAACACGATTGGTACGACTGAAAGCCTGCAATAATCCATGATATTCAAGGTTCTTGTCAACATACAGCGTATTTAGTTTCTTGGCATCAAAGCCAGTAAGGAACATACCGACAACAAGCAACAAATCCAAAGGTTCCATATCGGCACGTTTCTTCTTCATACGAAGATTTATGTCGTCATAATATGCACTGAAATTGTCTGTTGTAAAAGCAGTTCCGTACATATTATTATAATCATCCATAATGGTTTGCAGCTTGTCACTCGTAACCGTGTCGTCAACAAAACCATTGTTCATGCCAGTGTTATCATCATCTTGGCTTTCGTTTGCAGCGTATGTGAACACAGCACCTATCCTTATCTTAGGATGTAATGACTTGAAGATGTCATAGTACTTCAAAAGCATAGGCACAGACTGGACGGCAAACAAAGCATTGAAATCACCATCGTATGTTGACTTGTTGAAGTTGTTGAGGATGAATTGAGCAATCTCCTTCATTCGCTGTTCTTCCATCAAGTCAACATCACCATGACCTTGATAATATTCCACAAGGAAACCAAGCACGTTTTCATCGGCAATGGCATCCTTTATCAGATACCTATGGAGACATTCTCCAAAAACCTCTGCTGTGGTATGTTCTCCTTTGGCATTTTCTGAAAATATCGGTGTACCAGTAAAGCCAAATATCTGTAAGTTCTTGAAGAAACCAACAATATTCTTATGGCAATCACCAAAATGACTGCGGTGGCATTCATCGAATATCATCACTACCTTCTGGTTCTTGACATCTTGCAAATGCTTGTTGTAAGCATCACGAGTAACTGCACAGTTTAACTTTTGGATGGTGGTGATTATTATTTTTGACTTACCACTCAATCGCTTTATTAGCTCATAGGTGTTATCTGTACCATCTACTGCCCCAGGTTCAAAAGCCTCATACTCTGATTGAGTTTGGGTATCAAGGTCGTGACGGTCAACGACAAACATCACTTTATCGATGCCATCTATCTCTGAAACGAGCTGGGCAGCCTTAAATGATGTCAAAGTCTTACCTGCACCAGTCGTATGCCATATATAACCATTCTTGTTAGAGTTCTGCACCCTATCAAGAATCTTCTCTACTGCATAATACTGATAAGGGCGCAACACCATCAAGCATTTGTCTCCTTCATGTAGAACAATATACTTGCTTATCATCTTGCCCAAAGTACACTTGTCGAAGAAGAACAATGCAAACTTGGAGAGGTCATTAAACGGCACATTCTCAGCATCTGTCCAATTGAAAGTGAACTTGTAGCCACTGTTAGGATTGTTGGCAAAATAACGAGTGTTCACACCATTTGAAATCACAAACAACTGTATGTAGTCAAACAAGCCATGGAACGAAGTCTTGTGGTAGCGCTGTATCTGATTGTAAGCTTGCTTTAACTCCACACCACGTTTCTTTAGTTCTATTTGAACCAAAGGCAAACCATTGATAAGTATTGTGACATCATATCGACACTTCTTTCTACCTTCCACTGTAATCTGGTTGGAAACCTGGAACTCATTCTGACACCACTGCTGGCGATTGAGAAATTCAACCCATACACGTTCGCCTGTTTCCAATTCTAATGGAAACAGGTCTCGCAGTTTCTTGGCTTTCTCAAAACGAGTACCGCCCTCTAAGTGAATTTTTATCTTTTCAAATTCACTATCCGTAAAACTTGTACGTCCATGACGGGCAAGTTCTTTCTTATTATGCTTTTCGAGTTGAGTCTTGAAATTCTGGTCAAGATTTGTTTCTTCTTCTATCTTGACATACTCATAACTCATATCTTGAAGTGTCTTTATCAGTCCCTGTTCCAGGGCTGCTTCACTTTGTGTCACCATATCCGTTTCGTTTACTATTGTCGTTATAATACAATATTTAATAGCAAAAATACAAAAAAAAGCCGAAAATCATCCCTAATCATTTACATTAAGGATGATTTTTAAAGTTATTTATGCAAAAAGAAACGAATATGTCAGAATATATTGATTTTTCCTGTTTTAGCAGTTTTAATCACTTACAATATGTCTTTCATGCATACATTTAATAAAACATCAGATTATCGGTTGGCATAATGGTAGCTTTGTTATAGCTTTATATTTATTTTTTCTAAATTAGGACATAGCCATGCATAAACTATGGCTTTTATGCAGCATTGTCACTTTAAAACATTATCTTTGCGTCAATTATCATTATACTATATTGAGATGAGAAAAGAAGTTGTCTTGGCTACATTCTATAGTGACGGTGAGAGTATCTTT
>OHZV01000175.1_pt1 | contig 14185 bp, 11 predicted proteins | sample 1580631 | NCBI WGS metagenome assembly OHZV01 (sample SAMEA3882504, study PRJEB24775) | human gut metagenome | biome: human-associated habitat; feature: intestine environment; material: feces | place: Netherlands | collected 2009/2010 | reverse complement strand
GTAACGGGTATTCCCGTCCAGCGGCTTACCACCTCGGCTATGTCGTCGGCTGTCACCTCCTCGCGTATCATGGCGTTGCCGCCCTGCGTCGACTTCAGCTGGTTCTGTATCTGTCGGATGTCCTCTTCAAGAGCCTTCAGTCTGCCGTAGCGTATCTCAGCCACGCGCTCGTAGTTGCCCTCGCGTTCGGCACGCTCCGCCTCGAACTTCAGCTGCTCCATCTGTTGCTTGTCCTGCTGAATCTTGTTCACCAAGCCCTTCTCGCTCTCCCATTTAGCGCGGAACGCCTTCTCCTGGTCGCGCAATTCGGCGATGTCCTTGTCGAGCTGCTTAATCTTCTCGGTGTCGTTCTCGCGCTTGATAGCCTCGCGCTCAATCTCGAGCTGCTTCAGTCGGCGCGTAATCTCGTCGAGTTCCTCGGGCACAGAGTCGCGCTCCATGCGCAGCTTTGCAGCCGCCTCGTCCATGAGGTCGATAGCCTTGTCGGGCAGGAAGCGGTCGGAGATGTAACGTTCCGAAAGCTTTACGGCAGCTATGCAGGCATCGTCCTGTATACGCACCTTGTGGTGATTCTCGTAGCGTTCCTTCAGACCACGAAGTATGGAGATAGCCGAAAGCTCGTCAGGCTCGTCGACCATTACGGTCTGGAAACGGCGTTCCAAAGCCTTGTCCTTCTCGAAGTACTTCTGATACTCGTTGAGCGTCGTAGCACCGATGCTGCGCAGCTCGCCACGCGCAAGTGCCGGTTTGAGGATGTTGGCAGCGTCCATAGCACCTTCTCCACCGCCCGCACCAACAAGCGTATGAATCTCGTCGATGAAGAGGATGATGCGACCGTCGGCGTTGGTCACCTCCTTTATTACGCTCTTCAGTCGCTCCTCGAACTCGCCTTTGTACTTGGCTCCGGCTACGAGTGCGCCCATGTCGAGCGAGTAGAGCTGCTTGTCCTTAAGGTTCTCTGGTACGTCGCCGCGCACGATGCGCTCCGCCAAGCCTTCCACGATGGCAGTCTTACCAGTACCCGGCTCACCGATTAATATCGGGTTGTTCTTAGTACGTCGCGAGAGAATCTGCAGCACGCGACGTATCTCCTCGTCACGACCTATAACGGGGTCGAGCTTGCCCTGGCGCGCCTCCTCAACGAGGTTCTTGGCGTACTTCTCGAGGCTCTGGAAGTTCTCGTCAGCCGACTGCGACTGTATCTTCTCGCCCTGACGCAGCTCCTGTATAGCTTTCACGGTGTCAGCCTCGGTCATGCCTGCGTCCTTGAGGATGCGGCTCGCCGTAGAGTTCACCTGCAAGAGAGCGAGCAGAATAGGCTCTACGCTCGTAAACTCGTCGCCGTTCTTCGTGGCGAAGTCCTGTGCACGCTGCAGCACGGCGTTGGTATCGTTAGAAAGATAAGGCTGTCCGCCCTGAACGCGCGGCAGACGCTGCAGCTCGGCGTCGGCAACGCTCTCCACCTGCATGGCATTCACGCCAAGCTTCTGGAAGATAAAGGTCGTAACGTCCTTAGCCTTCACAAGCAGAGCCTTCAGCAAGTGCATCGGCTCGATGCTCTGCTGACCACTGCGCTGTGCGGTGTTCAATGCCTCTTGAACAACCTCTTGTGCTTTGATTGTGAATTTGTCGAATGTCATATCGTTCTCCTTTCTTTTTGTTTTCTTGTTTTCTATAAACCATTACACAAACTATATTCCACACGTTATATGTGTGACAATATGTCGCTACGAACGGCTGTTTTAGGTGTTTTCGGCGACAAAGTGTCAGTAAACGGGCGTTTTTATTTGGTTTCGGGACTTTTTGTTTGGTTTAAGTTGCACAGTCTGAGTATTTATTACTATATTTGTAGAAGTGAAAAGACGCAACTAATAAACACAACTAATAAACCAAAAACCAACAAAACTTATGAAGAAAGCAATTAACCTATTGATGTTGCTGCTGCTATATGTCGTAGCGGCAAGTGCGCAGAAGTACGACGTGAAGTGTCTACGTGGCGACTCTGTTGCTGTATATGATGTTGTGGAGACAATCCGCTCAGAGGACACCTACTACAGTAAGGGCGAGAAACTCGTGTTCTATCTGCACGATGGCGACCAGGTAGAAGGCGTGGATAAGTTCTACTACAAGGGTGTGATTGATACGGGAGGCTCCATTGGATATGCCGTAATACAGAAAGACGGCAAGAAATACTGCACGCTTAGCGAGAACCTCGTGTTCAGTAAGGACAACCCGGAGGGTGTAGAGGACAAGGTGCTGACGAAGTCGGATGAGTTGGCGCATACCATACAGGGCCGCATCTTCAATTCTATTATACCTTATATTATAATAGCGTTGTTGTTCCTCGGCGTTATGGTGCTCAACATCTTGGCTACAAGGAGCAAGAAGATACGCTCGATAGCCGTAATGGCAATACCCGCATGTATCATGGTTGGCACGCTGCTCGAGATATGGGCTTATAGCGTGTTGGGCACCAATTGCTTCTGGTGGTGCGACAAGAACCGTTATGGCTTCTTTGGTTCGTTGTTGCGCATCATTCCGTTCGGCTTGATTGTGTTCTATCAGGTTATGAGCATCAAGTTCTACGAACCTGTAATCTTGGGCGAAGCCTTCGACGGCGACGTACACGACGGCATATCTGTGAAACCAGCACTCATAAGTATGCTCGCTGCATTCCCCGTGCTGATAGCTTCTGCTCTCATATGCGATTTCTTTGGCTTGGGCGGATGGATTGAAACGTTCTTAATACTCGTTTCTTTCCTTTTGGCATTGGGTATTGGTGTCTTTCTCTCGTTGAAGCGCAACATCGAGCTTATGAAGAGTAAGAAGTTGGGCCTCCTGCTTACGCTCTTCACTATTGTCTATATACTCGGCTGCATCGTAGCCGTATGGGGACTGGTTGTCGTTATCTTCAAACTGATTATCCAGATTCTTATAGTCGGAGTCATTATAGGCTTCGTTCTGTACGCAATGCCAGAGCCTAAAGGTGGTGGCGGAGGAGGTAATGTCACCTATCGCACCGTCTACTACGATGAAGACAATAAGGCGCACGACTCAGCATACGCATGTGATAAGGCAAACGAAGAAATTGCAAAGCGTGATGCAGGAAAACACAATTAAGCACACGTTCTGTTTTGTCGTGTAGAAAAAAAATGATACTTTTGCATTGAATAAGATAGGCTGCGCCCCGCATTCAGCTACGGAGTGCAGCCTTAAACTTGAAAAACAAACAACTAAAAACAAATCTCTATCAAAAATGAAAAACAAAAAGTTCTATCCGTGGCTCGTAGTGGCACTGCTTTGGGTGGTGGCACTGCTCAACTATATGGATCGTCAGATGCTCTCAACCATGCAGGACGCAATGAAGTTCGATATTGTGGAGCTGCAGAAGGCTGAGGCTTTCGGTGCGCTCATGGCTGTGTTCCTCTGGATATACGGCATCGTGAGTCCGTTCGCAGGTGTGGTTGCCGATCGTGTGAGCCGTAAGAAGCTCGTGGTGGGCAGTCTGTTCGTATGGTCAGCCGTTACGTACCTCATGGGTTACGCCTCCGACTTCACGCAGCTCTATTGGTTGCGTGCGCTTATGGGCGTGAGCGAGGCTCTGTATATACCTTCCGCATTGTCGCTCATCGCCGACTGGCATGAGGGCAAGTCGCGCTCGCTGGCTATCGGTATACACATGACGGGTCTGTACGTGGGTCAGGCGGTGGGCGGATTTGGTGCTACTATCGCTGCCACCTTCTCATGGCATAGCACCTTCTACTGGTTCGGTATCATCGGCATCGCTTACTCGGTGGTACTTGCACTGCTTCTGCACGACAAACCGAAGGCTGTGGATGCTGTCGCAGCTTCGCCCGATCCTGCAACGCTGATGAAGAAGAAGAGCCTTTGGCGCGGACTCAGCGTTGTGCTCTCTACATGGGCGTTCTGGGTGATACTCATCTACTTCGCTGTTCCGAGCCTCCCGGGTTGGGCTACTAAGAACTGGCTGCCTACGCTCTTTGAAAAGAACCTCAGTCTGGACATGGCTCTGGCAGGTCCGATGTCTACTATCACCATTGCCGCTTCGTCGTTCGTGGGCGTGCTTCTCGGTGGCGTGATGTCCGACAAGTGGGTGCTGCGCAACATACGCGGACGTATCTATACCAGTGCTATCGGCTTGGGCATGACTATCCCTGCACTCGTTCTGCTCGGCTTCGGCCATAGCGTAGTGGCGGTAGTGGGAGCCGGAATGCTGTTCGGCATTGGCTTCGGCATGTTCGACGCTAACAACATGCCTATACTCTGCCAGATTATCTCGGCTAAGTATCGTGCTACGGCTTACGGCATAATGAATATGGTGGGCGTGTTCGCAGGTGCTGCCGTTACACATCTGCTCGGCAAGTGGACCGATGGTGGCAATCTCGGCATGGGCTTCGCCGTGCTCGGTGGCATCGTCATCGTGGCACTCGTGTTGCAGTTGGTGTGCTTACGCCCAACATCAGACAATGTTGAATAAATGTTGAGGTGGTGAGATGTTGAGGTGGTGAGAATACTCAATAACTTTTCATCTCTTAATTGAAAACAATAAATTAATAATCAATTAAAATAAACAAGACTATGGAAAAAATCGTAGGACTTATCGACGCACCGTTTACGCCGTTCTATGCAAATGGTGACGTTAATCTCGAACCAATCGAGGCTTATGCAAAGATGTTGCAGAAGAATGGCTTGAAGGGCGTGTTCATCAACGGATCGTCTGGCGAGGGATATATGCTCACCACTGAGGAGCGTATGCAGCTGGCAGAGCGTTGGGTGAGTGTTGCTCCCGAGGGCTTCAAGGTTATTGTGCACGTAGGCAGCTGCTGCCTGCGCGAGAGTGTGCGCCTTGCCGAGCACGCTCAGAAGATTGGTGCATGGGGTATCGGCTCGATGGCACCTCCGTTCCCAAAGATTGGTCGCATCGAAGAACTCGTGGAGTACTGCGAGACTATCGCGAACGCTGCTCCTGAGTTGCCGTTCTACTACTATCATATCCCTGCGTTCAACGGCGCATTCCTGCCGATGGTAGACCTCTTGAAGGCTGTCGACGGACGCATCAAGAACTTCGCAGGCATCAAGTACACTTACGAGGCTCTCTACGAGTACAACCAGTGCCGTCTCTACGGTGGTGGCAAGTTCGACATGCTCCACGGACAGGACGAGACAATCCTCCCGAGCCTTGCTCAGGGCGGTGCTCGTGGCGGCATCGGCGGCACAACCAACTACAACGGTCGTGAGCTTGTGGGCATCATCGACGCATGGAACCGCGGCGACCTCGAGACTGCTCGTGAGAAGCAGAACTTCTCACAGGAGGTTATCAACGTCATCTGCCACTTCCGCGGTAACATCGTGGGCGGAAAGCGCATCATGAAGCTCCTCGGTTTCGACCTCGGACCTAATCGTGTGCCGTTCCGCAACATGACTGATGAGGAAGAGGCTCAGATGAAGAAGGAGCTTGAGGCAATTGGTTTCTTCGAACGTGCCAACCAGTTCTAATGTCAACCCGTCAACATAACAACATATCACCTTTAAGAAAATGAACGTAAAAGAATATATCAAGTCGTGGGCTGAGTCTTACAAGAAAGACCTGACCGAGAATATCATGCCGTTCTGGATGAAGTACGGCTTAGACCGCGAGAACGGTGGCGTGTACACCTGCGTCAACCGCGACGGATCGCTGATGGACACAACGAAATCAGTGTGGTTTCAGGGCCGTTTCGCCTTCATTTGCTCATTCGCTTATAACAATGTAGAGAAGAACCAGGAGTGGCTCGACGCTGCCAAGTCTACACTCGAGTTCATCGAGAAGCACTGCTTCGACGAGCAGGGACACATGTACTTCTCTGTGACTGCTGAGGGCAAACCACTGCGCAAGCGCCGCTACGTGTTCTCAGAGACCTTCGCTGCAATCGCGATGTCTGAGTATGCTCTCGCTACTGGCGACCAGCACTGGGCAAAGCGCGCCATCCAGGTGTTTGAAGACACACAACGCTTCCTCGCTACACCGGGCTTCCTGCCTGCTAAGTTCGAGGCTGACGTGAAGTTGCAGGGTCATAGCATCGTCATGATTCTCATCAACGTAGGCTCTTGCATCCGCAAGGTTGTAAACGATCCGAAACTCACTCAGCAGATTGATGAGTCGATTGAGAAGTTGAAGAAGTACTTCATCCATCCAGAGTTCAAGTGCTTGCTTGAAACAGTAGGCGAGAACGGCGAGTTCATCGACACCAACATGACTCGCACCATCAACCCTGGCCACTGCATCGAGACCTCTTGGTTCATCATGGAGGAGGCTAAGCTGCGCGGCTGGGACAAGCCGATGTTCGACCTGGCTCTGCAGGTGTTCGACTGGTCGTGGGACTGGGGCTGGGACAAGCAGTACGGCGGCATCATCAACTTCTGCGACTGCAAGAACCTGCCATCGCAGGACTACTCGCAGGACATGAAGTTCTGGTGGCCGCAGTGCGAGACCATCATCGCTTCGCTCTACGCTTACCTCGGAACCGGCGACGAGAAGTATCTCTACCGTCACGAGCGCATCAGCGAGTGGACATACGCCCACTTCCCCGATGCCGAGTACGGCGAGTGGTACGGCTATCTGCATCGCGACGGAACAGTGGCACAGCCGGCTAAGGGCAACCTCTACAAGGGTCCGTTCCACATTCCGCGTATGATGATCAAGGGCTACATGCTCTGTCAGGAGATTTTGAAAAAGCTCGAAGCATAATCATAGGAGGATATGGCATCCTGCCATACCCACGCACCCACTTAATTGCATTATAAGGAGGCTACGGCATTCTTGCCGTAGCCATTTTCTTGTATTGATGCAGCCTCAATTTAATTTATAGTTTTATGAACAAACTTCTGTCCTTATTCCTTTTTCTTTCTACCGCATTGTCTCTCTCTGCGCAGCACGTGCATAGCGTTGTTGGTTTTCCCTCTGCCGAACCAGGTTATTCGCTCGGTGTGTCGGCATGTTATGCCGGTCAGATTGGCGACTATCTCGTTATGGCTGGCGGTTGCAACTTCCCCGAAGTAGGTAAGCCGAAAAAGTATTACGCTGGTGTATATGTGGCACGCATAGACCGCGAGACACTGCAATGGCACTTGGTGGGTTTCCTGCCCGAGCCGGCTGCGTATGGCGCAACGGTTGCGAGTGGCGACAGTCTGCTCTTCATCGGTGGCAACAACAACGACCACTCGCTTGCCTCGGTTTATAGTGTACGCTTGAACGCTGCCGGCACCGGTATTGCGCTTAATCGTCTTGCAGACCTGTCTGCTACGGCGGACAACATGGCTGTGGCACTCGCCGGAACAGACGTATTCGTTGTTGGTGGCAATCAGAATGGCAAGCCGTCTGCCAATGTTCTGCGCTATCAGCTCGACTCAAACGTCACCAACCAAGGCGCAAACTCGATTGCTCAAGCATCTAACAACACTGCGTTTGTCACTCTCCGCGTCCCGGGTGCGCCACGTGTGCAGCCCGTAGCCGTTGCTTATAATAATAAGGTGTATGTTTGGGGAGGTTTCTATGCCCATGGCGAGCAAAGCAAGGTACACACCGATGGCTATGTCTACGACATACGCACGAAGGAGTGGGGCGTTCTGTCTGCTCCGCGCTCTGCTGATGGTGAAGAAATGACACTCTCGGGTGGTATTGCGTGGGCGGACGGCAATCGGTTGTACGCCACAGGCGGCGTGAACCGCACGATATTTCTCGATGCAATCAGCGGTAGATATGAGTGTGTGAAGAAAGACGATTACCTCAAGCAGCCAATCGGCTGGTATAAATTCAGTGGTAATCTTTATGTCTTTGATGCTGTCGCAGGGCAATGGCTCACCACGACATTCGCCAGTCAGGCTCTCGCACGAGCAGGGGCACAGGCTGTGCACACACGGCTCGGCGTTTATTATATCGGTGGCGAGCTGAAGCCGGCACTACGCACACCGCAGATTGTTATAGTTGAGAATTGAGAGTTTTATTCAGTTGAGAATTGAGAATGGAGAGTTGAGAGTTATGATTACCATTGTAAAACTATTGTTTAAGCGTTAGCGATAAAGCATATCATAACTCTCAACTCTCAACTCTCAACTTAAGCAGTTCTCAACAGGAACTGCTTAATTGTATCCAAACTTACTGATATCCTCTTCGTTCGAGTTTGCTTGCTCCGCCAACTTGCGCATGTGCTGCTCGTAAGCCTGCGCCAGTCCGCCCGTACTCGTCTCCTTGTAGAGCGACGGCAGGTCGTGGCCGGTCTGCTTCATTACCTTCACCACGCGGTCGAACGACACGCTGTGCGTTCCGTCGGAGAACGACGCATAGAGGTTGGCGTCGAGAGCGCGAGTAGCGGCGAAAGCGTTGCGCTCGATACACGGTATCTGTACCAATCCGCACACCGGGTCGCACGTCATGCCAAGGTGGTGCTCCAGTCCCATTTCGGCTGCATATTCTATCTGCGACGGACTGCCACCGAACAGCTGGCAGGCAGCTGCAGAAGCCATGGCGCACGCTACGCCTACCTCGCCCTGGCAGCCTACATCGGCACCCGAGATTGAGGCGTTCTGCTTCACCACGTTGCCGAAGATTCCGGCTGTGGCGAGGGCGTGCAGTATGCGTGTGTCGCTGAATTTGTGTCCCTTTGCAAGGTGGTAGAGCACGGCTGGCAATACGCCGCACGAACCGCAGGTAGGGGCTGTGACGATGGTGCCGCCCGATGCGTTCTCCTCGCTCACCGACAGGGCGTAGGCGTAAACCAAAGCGCGCGACTGCAGCGACTGCTTGTAGCCGCTCGCCTTAACGTAGTAGATTGGACCCTTGCGTGGCAGTTTCAGCGGACCGGGCAGTGCGCCTTCGTGGTCGATGCCGCGTTCTACAGCCTCCTGCATGGCACGCCAAACCTCCATCAGATACTCCCAGATGTCCTCGTCCTCGCACTCTTCAACGTACTCCCAGTAGCCGCGACCGTGGTTCTCGCACCACTGCTGTATCTCGTGCAGCGTGTTCTTCTGGTACACGTCGCGCTTGTTGTTGAACCAGCGGCTCTTCTCGCCTTCCGACAGCGCACCACCGCCCACACTGTAGCAAATCCATTCGTCCATGCGATTGCCTTCAGCATCGAACGCTACGAACTTCATGCCGTTCGGGTGATAGGGTAGGAACACCTTCGGCTGCCACACGATGCTCAGCGGAGCAATGGGGCGCAGCACTTCGTCGATGGCTACGTCTGTCATGTGACCTCTGCCCGTTGCTGCCAGGCTGCCGTATAACGTCACCTCGAACGACTTTGCGTCCTTGTTGTGCGCAGCGAAGGTCTGTGCCGCCTTCTGCGGTCCCATTGTGTGACTGCTCGACGGACCTTTGCCTATTCTGTATAATTCTTTTAACGATTTCATAGTGGTATGTGAGTCTTAGGATATAAACAAATTGATATATTGTTGCTTACAAAGTTACGATATTTTATTGATAGTCGCAAAGCAAAGCCTTGCTTGTTCGGTTCAAATTACGCTTTATTAATTTGAAACATGTTAAATATGTGTTAAATGCGGCGTCCGCATATTTAGAATTTCCCTTTCTTGCGTTATTGTTTATAGAAAGGGTAGGGCGCTGAGGTCTTCTTTCAGCACTTACCTATACATATATATAATGTGCAACTTAAATAGATAGGAGATAATCTTATGAGAAAGTTTGTTTTGATGTTGACGGCTGCGATGCTCGTGCTTACCGCGTCGGTATACGGAGCTGAGAAGAGCGAGAAGAAACTTAGTGTGAAACCTTTCAGCGTGATAAACGTTGTCGGTTCGATTAAAGTGGTGTACGAACAGGGTAGTACATACGAGATTCGTCTTGTGGGCGACGCTGCAGCATTCGACCGGATACGCGTAGGGAGCAATGGTTCGGATCTGAATATCTCAAAGTACGGCAAGGTCATTGGCAATGTGTATGTCGAAAATTCCGATTCGTCGGACAGACGCAGCGTTGTTGTGCACGTAAAGGCACCGGACGTGAGAGTGTTCAATATGAGTGGCAGCGGACAGATTGTTGTTGGCAAGATGAAGTCGACGGCTGTCACGTTCAATCAGGCTGGTTCGGGCAAGATAGCCGTGAGTCAGGTAGTAGCCAGTCATGCCAACTTTAACAACGCAGGCTCGGGCACTATCCTTGTCGACGATGTGAAGGCTGATTATGTAGGACTGACGATGGCTGGTTCGGGCACAATCAACTGCCGAACAAGCAAGGCTTCCAATCTTAATTGTACGCTTACCGGTTCTGGTCGCATCTCTGTTTCGGGTAAAGCCGGCAACTATAAAAAGTATGTCTTAGGTTCGGGCAAGATAAGCGACAGTATGTTGAAGTACGATAAACTGCTCAACATGGGCAGTAATGTGAACGTAACAGGCGATACTTACAATTCGTGCAGACAGAACACACCCGATGGTGTCATCAACGCCCGTCCGTAATGCGTGTCACGCCAGCGTTAAGGCGTGTAACAATAGAATAAAGCTAACGAATACCCGACTACCGTGAACCAAATACAGTTTGAACAGATGTCGCCGCAACTGCGCACTATAGCTCAAGGCTATGCCCGCCGCTATCTTGCGCGTGCCGATGATGCAGACGATGCTGCAAGCGACGCGATGCTTAGGCTTTGGGCTGTGCACGACTCTCTCCGCGACACAGCCCATGCCGCTCGCCTTGCGGCTGTCATAGCTCGCAATGTGGCTATCGACATGTTGCGACGGCAGCACCCTACAAGCATCAGCGGCGACGAGGCGCACACGTCCTGGCTTTTGCAGCAGGAGTCGGACAACAATACTCCAGAGAGTCAACTCGAATGGAAAGAGGACGAGCAATGGCTGCGTCAGCGCATAGAGCAGTTGCCGCCGCGCGAGATGCAGGTGATGAGGCTGCGTCAGACCGAGCACCGCACCAATGAGCAGATTGCCGCCATATTAGGCATCAGCAAGGATTCGGTGGCGACGATGCTCTCGTCGGCACGACGAAAACTATTCAATCAGATAAAGGAAAGGAACAGAACATGACAGACCGACAAATAATATCACTTCTGAAGCGCTACATGGACGGTGCCACTACCGTTGAGGAGGAGACCGCATTGGCTGATTTCTTCTGCACGGCTACCGATGCCGACCGACCTGACGCTATATCTGCCGCCGACTGGAGCGCATATAGAGAGATGTTCTGCATGTTTGCTCCCGAAGCGGCTGACAAAGACCAGCAGGATGAGGCTGCGACTACGACCATGCAACGCTTCACGCTGCGCAACACTCTGCTTTGGGTGGCATCGGTTGCTGCCGTTGCTGTGCTTGTGTTTGCTGTTTCGGCATTGCTTCCCGACAATACACCGTCTGGTCAGTCGTCGAACGCGCCGTTGGCTCAGCAAGCAGCTCGCCTTGTGCCTGCCGATTCTATCGCCGACAGCATTTCTGCCGAACAACCGCAGCGTATTCTCGCCGACAGCGTGAAGCAGCAGCCCGAGAAACGGCGTTTGCACAAGTCTGTTCGCCCTTACTGGCAGCCGCGTCCGCCGAAGGTGTATGTGGCTGAGGCTGACAGGAGCGCATCCACCCGTGCCGACTCCACCGATATAGAGGAGGCTGTGCGCCAAGCCGACATCCTGCTTCATGCCATAAATGCCAACCAGTCGGCAGAGATCAATCAGCTCGAGCTTCAGGCTATGGAATTGTTCGAGGCTGACGACGCTGAGGCTGACGAGTACGAGCCGGAAGCCACAGGCAACAGCATACAGCAATAATCTATAATAAAGAAAACATAACAACAACCCTGTAAATATATTACGTATGAGACAGATTTTAATAATGGCAATATTCTTAGTGCAGACGTTTGCGGCTTCTGCGCAGAGTAATATCGAAAAGGTGTTCAAGTTCGTGCTGAACAATCCTTCTACCGAAGTGCTGTCAAGCTCCGACTATAACGTAGTTTGTGCCGATAGTGGCGTGAGCTATTGCAAGTTCACCGAGTTCACCGTTCCTGCGAAAAAGAAGAAACTCTTCGCACAGATAGAGAAGGAACTGCTACTGGCGAAGTCCGACGCCTACAATGTGTTCATCAAGAAGCCGGGCAGCAGCTCGCTCGCTACCAACCGTCTGTACGACTATGGAGCCAACAACGAATACAGCGTAGAGCTGGGTGCTCACAAATCGCACGTCTACTACGGTCTGTGCTTCAAGGATCCCGCCGACCCCATGCGCCGTCATGCCTATCTGGCTGTGTGGTTCAAGGAGAACAACAAGTATCATTGCTACTACTATCACATCTATGGCGTGATGCCGGCTCGTTTTAAAGAGTTCAAGTCGGGTGTCAGAGGCGCACTGAAGTCGCTTAATAAGGGCACCTCGTTGCGCACGCAGACTGTCCTCGACGACAACGGCGTGACCACAACCACGTACGACAACGACGGCAATGTGCGTGTCTTCAATTCGCGCTCGTTTCCTTCGGCTACAAATAACGAGGTGAAGACCGACATCGACTTCATGCTCCAGTTCGGCAATCTGCGCGCTGCTTTCCTCGATGCCATAAAGGATGCCGATGCGAAGACGCTGCAGACGGGCATCGTTGTCAAGATAGCGCGTCTGTGCCGAGAGCACAGTAAACTGCTCACCGATAACGAGAAGCAAACCTGCATATCAATCATCGACGAGATGAAGAGCACGCTGAAGAAGGTGAACCCCGACACATTCATGGACGGTGTGCTGCAGGAGGCGCGTATAGCGGTGGCTAAATAAATCCGTGTTGTTGTCTGAATAGACGTATTGTATTGACGTTAATAGAACGTATTGCATTGATAAAATGGAAAAAGCGAGTAGCCGAGGCTTCACAACCTCTGCTACTCGCTTTTTTATTGTTTCTGCGTAAGCCGTCGCTCCGTATGTTGCGCAGCTTGTTTTCTCAGTTTAGAGCTTATCCGTAGATAATGTTGCCCTGCTCGTCGCGGTTCTCGTAGAGGAACGACTTGTTGTACTGTGTCATACCGCGCAGCGACATACCCATGCTCGAGAAGCCGCCGTCGTGGAACAGAGTCTGCATCGTCACCTTCTTTGTCAAGTCAGAGAACATCACAACGCAGTAGTCTGCGCACTCGTCAGCGCTCGCATTGCCCAGAGGCGACATACGGTCAGAGAAGTCGTACAGACCGTCGAAGCCCTTGATGCCACTGCCCGCTGTGGTGAACGTAGGCGACTGAGAGATGGTGTTGATGCGCACGCCCTTCTCGCGACCGTAGATGTAACCGAAGCTGCGGGCTATCGACTCCAACAGCGACTTGGCGTCTGCCATATCATTGTAGCCGAAGAATGTACGGTGAGAAGCCACGTAAGTCAGAGCCAGCACCGAAGCGTTCTCCGACAGAGCGTCGAGCTTCTTGGCTGCCTGAAGCATCTTATGGAACGAAATTGCAGAGATGTCGAGGGTCTTGTTCAAGAAGCCATAGTCAAGATCATCGTAAGTACGCTTCTTGCGCATATTCACACTCATAGCGCACGAGTGCAGCACGAAGTCAATCTTGCCACCCAGAGCCTCCTGTGCCTGCACAAAGAGGTTGGTCAAATCCTCTACAGATGTCGCATCTGCCGGGATTATTACTGCGCCGGTCTTCTTGGCGAGTTCGTCGATTGTACCCATGCGGCAAGCCACCGCAGTATTGGTTAATACAATCTGTGCGCCTTCCTCAACGGCACGTTCTGCTACTTTCCACGCAATAGATGCGTCGTTCAATGCGCCGAAGATGATACCGCGCTTTCCTTTCAGTAAGTTAAAAGACATAATGTTCTATTATTATATAATGTATATTATCCTTGTTAGTGAACTCTAATGGAATATTCTGCACACTTATGCACAATCTTTTTGCCATTTCCGACTGCAAAGGTATAACTTTTTGCACACCCACCAATAAAAGTGTGCAAAAAACTGCATCTTTATCGCAAAATACTTTTGTTTTATGCACAAAATTCTCATAGTGTGCAAGATTTCATCGGCAAATCAACCCCTTTTTCGCACCAATTCCCCCTACATATTATAATATATATAATACAACCTCATAATATATATAATACAACCTCCCAACTTCCGTTGCCCGAAACCTCAACTTCCGTTGCCCGAAACCTCAACTTCCGTTGCCCGAAACCTCAA
>OHZV01000172.1_pt1 | contig 14316 bp, 10 predicted proteins | sample 1580631 | NCBI WGS metagenome assembly OHZV01 (sample SAMEA3882504, study PRJEB24775) | human gut metagenome | biome: human-associated habitat; feature: intestine environment; material: feces | place: Netherlands | collected 2009/2010 | reverse complement strand
GCATAAACGGAAAGTATTTGTGGGCTTTGCCCACACCCACAACCTTTGAAAAGGTCGACCAAACTTTTACAATTGCTTGATGAAATAGTTTTCTAAACCATAATTTACCAAAACTTGTGATAAATAACCGTTTTAACGAAAATTGTTATGGGTATGTGTTACTACACCTTAATTTTACGGCATAATTTAGTATTATTTAGATGTAAACGGTTATTTTGCATTTGATTTAAAATCAACCTTGTATTAAAAACATAAAGAATATAAGCATATAAAATCAGTGACTTGCTTAGTTAATAGAAGTAGGTGAGGGGTTTTTACTGTATTTGCATATTATAATACAGTTAAAAGCAATGTTTTACGGGAAACAGGCAAAAAGAAAAACCGCACACAAGCCTTAAAAAATGGCTTGGTTATGCGGTTTATTTGTGGAGCTGGTGAACGGACTTGAACCGTCGACCTACTGATTACGAATCAGTTGCGCTACCAACTGCGCCACACCAGCAAATCGTGACTAACAATGTCTATTATACAACGAATATTTGAAAATTTCAAGACTTATTTTGGGAACAATATGGTAATAATTTACAGTGATTTATATTCACTTTTGTGGAATTATTATAAACTTTGTATTATAATTGTTGTAATAGTTAAAATATATATCAAGCATTTATATACAAAGGGTGTGTAGAATTGGCTAAATACGAAGGAAAAAACAGTTCTTTTGCATTAAGACTAAAACAACATCGTGAACTTTGCAGACTTACACAGCAGCAGGTTGCCGATATTTTGAATATTAACAGAACAACCTATACAAAGTACGAAACAGGTGTGTCCGAGCCGAGCCATGAAGTTTTAAGAAAAATTGTTTCTATTTTCGGCACGGATTATAACACTTTGCTTGGTAACGGAAGTTCTTTCTTACCGATAGTTCAGGATCCTGACGATACTTTGAAACTGTATAATCTTTCAAATGACGAAAAAAAGCTTTTGATTGCTTACAGAGCAATGTCCGACGAAAATAAAGCGGATACACTTAATAAGATGAAAGAAAAATTGGGAATTGTTAATAAGTGATTTCGGATAGCATGGGGTTAATTTTGGATTAATAAATGTAATAAAATCACGCATAAAATGAACATAAAAATTTGTAAAAATCCTTTACATTTATTATCCTTTGTGTTATAATCAACTTGTTGACCGCTGCCTCGGAACAAGGGTTAAGCCGATAATTCGGATTTTCACAGCCTTACTCTGGGACGGTTGGCTAAAATTTTTACAAAGGTGGAAACGCAAATGTTAAAAGAAGAAAAGCAGGCTATCATGGCCGAGTACGCTACTCACGAAGGCGACACAGGTTCTCCTGAGGTACAGATTGCTCTCCTTACAAAGAGAATTAATGACCTTACAGAGCACCTCAAGGTTCATAAGAAAGACCATCACAGCAGAAGAGGTCTTCTTAAGATGGTTGGTCAGAGAAGAAGCCTTCTCAACTACCTCATTAAGGTAGACATTGAGAGATACCGTTCTATTATTGCAAGACTTGGTATCCGTAAGTAATTTTGCAAATCAGGGCAAGCGCAAGCTTGCCCTAAATTCCGTTTTTGCGTAAATTTTCTCAGCTGTATTTTAGCGGTAAAACGGGTAAAAAATCTGTAAAATTTTATTGTTTTTATCGGTTTTATTGCTAAAACAGCGTGAAAATCCGCAAGATGTTTATTACAGAAATCGTATGATTTCAGAAAGGATTTTTACAATGAATAGATTAATGACATTCGACAAATACAGAGTGTTTGAAACAGAATTTGCCGGCAGGCCTTTAAAGGTTGAAACAGGTAAAATGACACAGCTTGCCAACGGTGCTTGTCTTGTACATTACGGTGATACAACAGTTCATGTTGCTGTTACCGCATCTCCAAAGCCGAGAGAGGGCGTTGACTTTTTCCCGCTTTCAGTTGACTATGAAGAGAAGATGTATGCCGTAGGTAAGATTCCGGGTGCCTATCTCAAGAGGGAAGGCAGACCGTCTGAAAAGGCTATCCTTACAAGCCGTGTAATTGACCGTCCGATCCGTCCGCTTTTTGACAAGAGCATGAGAAACGATGTTTCTATCGTTTGTACCGTAATGAGCGTTGACTTGGACTGCTCACCTGAAATTACAGCTATGATAGGTGCGTCAATCGCTATTTCAATTTCTGATGTTCCGTGGAACGGCCCTATTTCAGGTTGTTCTGTAGGTATGATTGACGGCGAGTACATCATCAACCCGACAGAGGCACAGAGAGCGGTTTCTAAGATGGCTACTACCGTTGCGTCAACAAGCACAAGAATTGCTATGATTGAGGCAGGTGCAGACTGCGTTACAGATGATGAGATGTACAATGCCATTATGGCAGGTCACGAGGCTAACCAGAAGATTATTAAGTTTATTGAGGGCATCAAGGCTGAAATCGGCAAGCCTAAGTTTGAGTTTGCAAGTCTTGAGCCTGACCACGATATGTTTGAGGCTATCAAGGCATTTGCAGAGGAAGATGTAAAGGTTGCTCTTGACACCGATGACAAGACAGTTCGTGACGAGAGATTAAAGCCTATTTACGAGGCTGTTCACGCAAAATTTGATGAGATTTATCCTGACAGTGAAGCGCTTATTGACGAGTGCCTTTACAAGACACAGAAGTTTATCGTTCGTCGTTGGCTGCTTGACGAGCAGAAGCGTGTTGACGGCAGAGGTATGGATGATATTCGTCCGCTCGCAGCAGAAGTTTCTGTACTTCCGAGAGTTCACGGTTCGGGTTTGTTTACAAGAGGACAGACACAGGTTCTTACAATCGCTACTCTCGGCCCTGTATCTGACAAGCAGTTGCTTGACGGTATTGACGGCGAAACAGAGAAGCGTTACATTCACCACTATAACTTCCCGAGCTATTCAGTAGGCGAAACAAAGCCAAGCAGAGGTCCGGGCAGAAGAGAAATCGGTCACGGCGCACTTGCAGAGCGTGCTCTCGTTCCTGTAATTCCGCCTGTTGAAGAGTTCCCATATGCATTAAGACTTGTATCAGAGGTTCTTTCTTCAAACGGCTCAACCTCACAGGGTTCAATCTGCGGTTCTACACTTGCACTTATGGATGCCGGTGTTCCGATTAAAGCTCCTGTTGCAGGTATTTCTTGCGGTCTTATTACAGAGGGCGAGCGTTGGATGACAATGGTTGACATTCAGGGCCTTGAGGACTTCTTTGGCGATATGGACTTTAAGGTAGCAGGTACAAAAGACGGCATTACAGCTATTCAGATGGACCTTAAAATCAGCGGTCTTACACCTGAAATGATTAAAGAGGCTCTTGCAAAGACACATAAGGCTCGTAACTATATTCTCGATGAGGTTATGCTCAAGGCTATTGCAGAGCCGAGAAAAGAACTTTCTCCGTATGCTCCTAAGATGTATACAACTACAATCCCTGCCGAGAAAATCAGCGAGGTTATCGGTAAGAGCGGTAAGGTTATCAAAGAAATTCAGGCTGAGTGCGAAGTTAAGGTTGACATTGAGGAAGACGGCGATTACGGCAAGGTGTTCGTATCGGGCATTGACGCTGACAAGTGCAACAGAGCTATTGAGATTATCAAGACTATTGCTATTGATCCGGAGCCGGGCGCAATGTACCTCGGCAAGGTAACAAGACTTATGGACTTTGGCGCATTCGTTGAGATTGCACCTGGTAAAGAGGGACTTGTTCACATTTCACAGCTCGATGTAAAGCGTGTAGACAAGGTAACTGATGTAGTAAATGTAGGCGATGTTATCCGTGTTAAGGTAATGGAAATCGACGATAAGGGCAGACTTAACCTTTCCCGTCGTCAGGTTCTCATAGATGTTGACGGTCTTACTCCTGAAAACGATGTAGATACAGAGAGAAAGCCACGCCCACGCAGACCTTTTAACGAGAGAAGAAACAACAACAGAAGATAAATTCTGCTGAAAAAGCAGTGAAACACTCCGCTTTGGATTGCCAAGGCGGAGTGTTTGTTTTAATTATTTAGCCTCAAATACGCTAAACCATAAATTATTAATATTTTTTAATTAAAAAAATAAAACGAAAAGCTCATTGGTTTTGCAAATAATCTAAAACCGATGAGCTTTAAATTTATCCCTGCGGAATGAATCCCGAAATAAATACAATCAATACAAGAACAGGTAATACATATTTTATATACGGTTTAAAAAATCTTGGAAATTTGATACCCTCGCCCTGATTACACTCATTCAAATAGCCGTCAAATCCCCAACCGAATTTTGTTGAACAGAAGAGCGAATACAAGAATGCGCCTACAGGAAGAAGAATATTGCTTACCGCAAAGTCTTCAATATCAAGTACGCCTTTGCCTAAAATATTGAATCCGCTTAAAAGATTAAATCCGAAAATGCAAGGCAGACAGCCTATAAGCATAATTATCGCATTTATAATTACGGATTTTGTGCGGCTCATATTGAACATATCAATACAGAACGAAATCAGATTTTCAAACACCGCAATTACGGTTGAGAAACACGCAAAGGTCATAAACATAAAGAACAGCGTGCCCCAGATTCTGCCGCCCGCCATATTTACAAATACATTCGGCAGTGTAACAAATATAAGAGCAGGACCTTGATTCGGCTCAACTCCGTATGAAAAACAGGCAGGGAAGATGATAAGTCCTGCGGTGATAGCGACAAAAGTATCAAGTATGCAAATTTTAATTGATTCGCTCGGCAAAGTTTTTTCTCTTGTCATATAACTGCCTAAAATTTCCATAGAAGCAATGCCAAGGCTTAGTGTAAAGAATGCCTGGCTCATTGCTGATGTAATTATATGTCCGATTCCGATTGACTGCACTTTTTCTAAATCAGGCACAAGGTAAAACTTTATGCCCTCGGCAGCACCCGATAAAGTAAGACTGTTTATCGCAAGAATAATAATCAGCGCAAGCAATAAAATCATCATAACCTTGCTGACTTTTTCAATTCCGTTTTGTATGCCTTTGTTGCACACAAAAAATCCTGTAATAGCCATAACAGCCATCCATATTATCATCTCAACAGGATTAGACATCAGATTTGAAAATACATTGCCGACCTGTTCCGCCGTCATTCCGCTTTCAAATGTACCCGTTGCAAATTTGAAAAAGTAGCTTAGCATCCAACCCGATACAGGTGTGTAGTACATCATAAGCAGATAGCAGCCGAGTATGCAGAACCAACCGTGAATGTGCCACTTGCTTTTTGGTTTTTCAAGTTTTTTGTATGCGAGTACGGCACTTTTTTTACTTGCTCTGCCGATTGCAAGTTCCATAGTCAGCACGGGTATGCCCATAATTACGAGGAACAGCAGGTAAAGGAGTACAAATATTCCGCCGCCGTTCTGACCTGTAACAAAAGGAAATCGCCATACATTGCCGATACCGATTGCACAGCCTGCGCTGACAAGTATAAATCCGAGTTTGGATTTAAAATTTTCTCTTTCCATAAATAATCTCCTAAAAGGCAAAATACATTATAATTATATAAAATATTAATATACATTGTCAAGCAATTTAAAAATAAAGTATATAAAATAAGAATTATTATTATTTTACTTGATTTTTCCAAAATATGTGATATAATAAAGTAAAATAAGTAGTGATTACTAAGTTATCTGATTTAGCGTAATAAACTTTATTTTAGGGGGTTAAACAATGGATAAAGTTAATTTAAGAAAAATCGCAATAATAGGTTGCGGATTTGTAGGTTCGGCATCGGCTTTTGCGTTAATGCAGAGCAAAATGTTTTCGGAAATCGTGTTGATTGACGCAGACAAAGATAAGGCTGAGGGCGAGGCTATGGATATAAGCCACGGTATTCCTTTTGTCGGAAATATGAAAATCTATGCAGGTAGCTATGACGATATAGTTGACGCTTCAATTATTGTAATTACTGCCGGTGCGGGACAAAAGCCGGGTGAAACAAGACTTGACCTTGTACATAAGAATGTCGGAATTTTTAAGAGTATTATTCCTGAAATTGCAAAAAGAAACTGCCGCGGCATATTGCTTGTGGTTGCAAACCCTGTTGATATTCTTACATATACGGCTCTTAAACTTTCGGGTTTTGAGGAGAACAGGGTTATCGGTTCGGGTACAGTGCTTGATACCGCAAGACTTAAATGTCAGCTCGGTGAGCATTTGTCGGTTGACAGTCAGAGTGTGCACGCATATATTATTGGTGAGCACGGTGACAGCGAAATTGCCGTATGGAGCAGTGCGAATGTTTCTGGTATTCCGCTTGATGATTTCTGCGAGATGAGAGGTCACTATAATCACGATAAATCGCAGGAAAATATCGCAGAAAAGGTTAAAAACAGTGCCTATGAAATAATTGCGAAAAAGCGTGCTACATATTACGGTGTTGCTATGGCGGTAAAGAGAATTTGCGAGGCAATTATCCGTGACGAAAAATCCATACTTCCTATTTCTTCACTGATGCACGGCGAGTTTGGTATTGACGATGTAGTGCTTAGTATGCCGTCGATTGTGGGTGCAAACGGTATTGAAACTAAAGTTCCGATTTCTCTTAGCGAGGACGAAGAAATCAATCTTAAGAAATCTGCCGATACTTTGCGCAGTATTCTTGATGATTGCGAAATTTAAAAGCAGAGTAAAAGGTGGCTGAAAATTCAGTCACCTTTTTGCTTTTATATTTAATTGTGCGATAAGTTGTAATGAATTTTTATGATAGTATGATAATTAGGGGATAGCGTAGTATTTCGTTATGCAATTAAAAAATTTCCCAATAATATAAATGCCAAATAACCTCTTACAAATCAGTTTCTGTATCAAGCAAAACAAAATGATTTTTTCTGTAGTCTAAAATACCGTCTGATTTCATTTTGCTAAGTTCTTTAGAAAGAGCACTGCGGTCGAGATTTAAGTAATCTGCCATCTGCTGACGGTCAAACGGTATTTCAAAGTCTGTGGAATCGGCTTTTACCGATTCTTCCGACAGATAGGCAAGAACTCTTGTACGCACTGCTTTTGAAGAAGTGCAAAAAATTCTTCGTGAAAGTGCAAGATTTTTTTGAGCCGAAAGCATAAGCATACTGTTCATAAATTTCGGGTACCACGGCTGATTACTGTTTTCCGGTTTAAGAGCGTTTTTTAAATTTATAAATAAAATTTCGCAACATTCGGCGCATACAACATCGACCATCATCGGAGTTTGCGAAAGGGCATAGGTTTCCGCAAAAATTTCTCCTTCGTTTGCATAACTGATTATACTTTTATTGCCCCATATATCAATGTTCTCTATAATGACATTTCCCGAGAGCACAATTCCTACGCTGTCTATAACATCTCCCATATGATAAATATGTGTGTTTTTTGCATAAATGCTTTTTTTCATAAATTTACTCTTGTTCATTTGAGTAATTTCCTGTTCAGACATATTTTTAAATAAAAGTATATCACAAAATTTCATAAAAGCCTCATTTCGTTGCTATAACAACATAATTCCTTTTCTGATTATATTATAATTTATTTGCAAAATCAATACGGAGGTATTTAAGATGATAAGAAGAATTATAAATATAGATGAAGAAAAGTGTAACGGTTGCGGTGCTTGTGCAAATGCCTGTCACGAGGGTGCGATTACAATGGTAAACGGTAAGGCTAAACTTTTGCGTGATGATTATTGCGACGGACTCGGTGACTGTCTGCCAACCTGCCCTACGGGTGCGATTTCTTTTGTTGAGCGTGAGGCTCTCGCATATGATGAAGAGGCGGTAAAAGCCAATATGAAGAAAAAGTCAGAAACATTCGGCGGCTGCCCCGGACACAGACTACAGACATTTAACAGAGAAAGCTCTAAAAATACTGCTTTTGCTAAAGATGTAAAAATGCCGTCACAGCTTGGTCAGTGGCCGTGTCAGATAAAACTTGTGCCTGTAAACGCTCCGTACTTTGACGGCGCAAAGCTGCTTATTGCCGCCGACTGCACAGCATATGCTTATGCGCAGATGCACAATGATTTTATGCGTGGGAAAATTACACTCATAGGCTGCCCTAAACTTGACGATATCGATTACAGCGAAAAACTTGAAAGTATAATTGCAAATAACAATATTTGGAGCGTAACAGTAGTTCGTATGGAAGTACCGTGCTGCGGAGGTCTTGAGTACGCCGTAAAAAGAGCGTTGCAAAACAGCGGAAAGTTTATACCGTGGCAGGTTGTTACAATTTCCACTGACGGTAAAATTTTAGATTAAAAAATAAATTTCAACTAAAGCCTTTACATTTGTAGAGGCTTTTTTATGTAGGCGGGGGAGTGCGGATTTCGATTAAATTTAAAAAAGAATATTTACGGAATAAAACGGTATAATATTTTCAAGGACTGCCCATTCGGACAGCCCTTGAGTAAAATTTATCAGCTTGCGTTTTTAATCTGTAATCTTAACTTATCAGAAATCATAGCAATAAATTCGCTGTTGGTTGGCTTGCCTCTGTCGTTGTGGATAGTGTAGCCAAAGTAGGAATTAAGCACATCAACATCTCCTCTGTCCCAAGCAACTTCAATTGCATGGCGAATTGCTCTTTCAACTCTGGATGATGTGGTTTCGTATTTCTTTGCTACAGACGGATATAATTGTTTTGTAACCGCATTGATTATTTCGGGATGTTCAACCGACATAATAATTGAATCCCTTAAATAGTGATAGCCTTTGATATGAGCGGGAACGCCGATTTCGTGCAAAATTTCAGTTACTTTAAGCTCAATGCCGAATGCGTCAAAAGTTACGGGATTTCCGATGAAACTTTCTTTACTGCGCTTTGTCATATTTACAATATTCTGACAAAGTTCTGAAATGTCATACGGCTTGAGTACAAAATAAGACGCTCCCGAATTCATAACCTGCTGTTCGAGAATTGCGTTGTGGAATGATGAGAATACTATGAAAAGCGGAGCTTTAAGTTTATCTCGTCTTACACTGCGCATTACGCCTATTGCGTCGAGTCTGGTCATAAATGAATCCATAAGGACTACATCCGGCTGTTCTGCCTTAATGCGGTTCAACAGTTCTTCTCCGTCTTTTGAGCAGAAAGCAGGCTTAATGTTGTAATTTTCCATTGTTGCATTGCTTTCCTGCGAAAATTCGGATGCTTCTTCTGTGATGATGAGTTTGATTGCTTTTTCCATTGATTATTTCCCCCAGTAATTTTTCTATGAGATTATATTACCATAAATTGGTAATTTTGGCAATACTTTCCAAGCAAAAAAATTCAATAAATAATAAAATTTTTTTGGTTAAAATAATTAACTGCCAAAAATCAACGGATTTAGCTAAATTATTTGTAATTTTGCATCATATTACCAACATATATTCCGTAACCCTCGTTAGTGGAGTTTACAAAAACATGGGTAACAGCGCCTACAAGTTTACCGTCCATAACAATAGGACTGCCGCTCATACCCTGAACAATACCGCCTGCTTTATCAAGTAATTCTTCATCGGTTACTTTAAGCGTAAAACTTTCGGCAGAGTTTGTGTTTCTGCTTATGCTTGTAATTTCAATGCTGTATGCTTTCGGCGTATTGCCCTCAAGAGTGGTATAAACAGTCGCTTTACCCGTTTTCAGTTCGGATTCTTTTGCAACTTCAAGTTTTTCTTTATTTTCTGTAAGCGAAGTATCAAATGTGCCGTATATTCCGATGTCGCAGTTATCGGTAATTTTTCCTATAACTTTGTCGGAGAAATATCCGTTAAGACTGCCGGGGGAGCCGTTTGTGCTTTTTGTCACACTGCTTATTTCCGCTATAACCGCTTCACCCGAGGCAAGCGGCATAAGCGTGTAAGTGTCGCAGTCGCAAATGCCGTGACCAAGACCCGCAAAGTAATTTTCGCTTTTGTCATAATAGGTTACAGTGCCTATGCCTGCACTGCTGTCACGCACCCAAGCGCCTATGAGATAATTGCCGGCCGTGTTTTTTATAGGAGCTATCTCTTTTGTAAGCGTTTTGTTGTCACGCTCAAAGGTTACTTCAAGGGTATTTCCGCCTGAATTAAGCGTAGCTTCCCGCAGTGCTTCATTGCTTGTAATTTTAGTACCGTTAATTTCCTTTATAATATCACTTTCTTTAAGTCCGCCTTTTTTTGCGGGACAAACATATTTACTGCCGTCAAAATAACTTTCGAGTTCAACTATCATAACACCGTCCGAATACATTTTAAGTCCGAACGGTTCACCGCCGAGATAGACATATTCCGGCAGTTCTCCGCTGTTGCAGGGAATAGCAGTGGCAGAAAGTGAAATAATAGCTGTAAGGGCAACTGATAAAAATTTATTAAAAAATTTAAAAAAAATCAAAAAAATCACCTACTTTCCGTTGCCATTCTTAGTTTTTGCATTTATAATATAAGAAAACAGGGTTTTTTATTATTAAAAATTTTTTTGGAAGATAAAAAGTAATTAAAGCAGTTTGTAAGTCAAAAATGTTATTATTTTTATAAATTAAAAAATTTTACATTGAAAGGAATTAGAATGGATACTAATTTAAAAGGACTTACTTCGCAAGAGGTAAGTCGTAGAGTAGCGGAAGGTAAGATAAATATTACCTCAAATTTAAAAACAAAATCAATCGGCAGAATATTCAGAGATAACATTTGTACTTTGTTTAACGCAATCAATGTTGTGTTGCTTGCGGCGCTTGCGTTTGTCGGCTCTTACAAGAATATGCTTTTTATCGGCATTATGATTGCCAACACAACAATTGGTATAGTGCAGGAAATTCGTTCAAAGAAAAGTGTAGATAAACTGACTATCCTTTCCGAAAAAAAAGTTACTGTCGTGCGTGACGGCAGAGAGTGCGAAATAAGCAGAGATGAAATTGTACAGGACGATGTGGTTGTTCTTTCCAGAGGCTCGCAGATTCCCGCCGACTGTATTGTGTGTGAGGGCGAATGCAAGGTAAATGAAAGCCTGCTTACAGGCGAATCGGATCTTATAGAAAAAAAGGTCGGTGACGAACTGCTTTCGGGCAGTTTTATCAGTCTTGGCAAATGTTACGCAAAGGCAAACAAAGTCGGCGCAGAAAGCTATGCGGCAAAAATTAACGATGAGGCAAAGTACATAAAGAAAGTTAATTCGGAAATTTTGCGTTCCTTTAATTTTATTATAAAAATATGTACTTTTATTATTTTTCCCGTAGGTATCGCTTTCTTTATAAGACAGTTTGGTATCAATGACGGCAATTTGCAGGCTACTGTTGTAAGTACGGTTGCGGCTTTGCTCGGTATGATTCCTAAGGGTATGATTTTGCTTACAAGTTCCGTGCTCGCTGTTTCTATTATACGATTGACACGGAAAAAGGTGCTTGTGCAGGAGATGTATTGCATAGAAACTCTCGCAAGGGTTGATGTACTCTGCCTTGACAAAACAGGCACTCTCACTACCGATGAGATGAATGTTACTGATGTTATCACTATGTGTAATAAGGAAGAAATCGGCACGGCGCTTGCCTCAATCGCAAAATATTCCGACGACAAAAACGCAACTTTGCTTGCAATTGAAAAGTACGCAAAAGGACAAAAGCATATCGGCTGTAAAAAATTCTATCCGTTCTCATCCGAAACCAAGTGGTCGGGCGGCGATTTTGATAACGGTAAATCCTATGTAATGGGTGCTGCTGAATTTATATTTAAGGATAAGAATAAGTATAAAGAGGTATTTGATACCATTGAAAGCATTAACGATACGGTAAGAATTATTGTTCTTGCCTCTTCCGAAAAGTCGCTCGGTAACGGTTTGCCCGACGATATTACTCCGCTTGCTGTTGTTCTTATTAAAGATAAACTCCGTGAAAATGTAAACGATACCATAAATTATTTTAAAGAACAGGGAGTGGCACTTAAGGTTATTTCGGGCGACAGTGTAAAAACCGTTCAGAATATCGCAAAAGATACGGGCATAACAGGTGCGGAAAACGCAATTGATATGACTACTGTAAAAACACAGGAAGAACTTGAAAAAGCGGCGGAAAATTGCAGTGTGTTCGGCAGAGTTACTCCTCAACAGAAAAAACAGCTTGTAATTGCGCTTAAGAAAAAAGGTCATTCTGTTGCTATGACGGGCGACGGTGTAAACGATGTGCTTGCATTAAAAGAGGCAGACTGTTCAATCGCAATGGCGGCAGGAAGTGACGCCGCAAGAAATGTGTCACAGCTTGTGCTCGTTAATAATGATTTTGCATCAATGCCGGGTGTTGTGGCAGAGGGCAGACGAACAATCAATAACCTTGAACGCAGTTCGGCTTTGTATATTGTAAAAACAATTTATACAATCATACTTTCGGTATTCTTCATATTCTTTCATATGCCGTATCCGTTTGAGCCTATTCATTTTTCACTTGTCGGTGCTCTTACGGTAGGTTTGCCGTCCTTTGTGCTTGCTTTGCAACCTAATAAAAACCGAATTAAAGGTAATTTTACCTACAATATAATTGCAAGAGCGGTGCCTGCCGCATTCTGTACCGTTCTCAATATCATAGGTATGGCTGTTATTACGAAGTTTACAACGCTTGCACCTGACGAGTATTCTACAATATGTGTATATATGACGGCATTGTGTGCTTATATGCTCATCTTAAGACTTTCATATCCGTTTAATGCATTGAGAATTGCTATGCTTACTGTGTCGGCGGTCGGCATTGTGCTCGGTTGTGTATTCTTTGCCGGATTCTTCTCGCTTGTATGGCTTTCGGTTGACGGACTTATTTTGTTCGGTTTGCTGTCGGCATTTACAATTGTATTATTCAATCTTCTTTATAATTATGCCGAAAAGCTGATTGAGAAAAATAAAAACAAATATAAATAAGAAAGGGGTTGAAAGTGTGAAAATTAAATTACCGACCGATGTCAGAATGATAATTGACAGATTTGAGAAAAACGGTTTTTCCGCATATGCGGTGGGCGGCTGTGTGCGTGATTCTTTACTGCAAAAAGAGCCAAATGATTGGGATATTTGTACCGATGCTTTGCCGCAGGATATTCTTCGTCTTTTTTCTGATTTTCATACTTTCGACACCGGAATAAAGCACGGTACTGTGTCTGTAGTGATAAATTCTTCCGTGTATGAAATTACAACTTTTCGCATTGACGGAGAGTATTTCGATAATCGTCACCCTGAAAAGGTAGAATTTACGGATGATTTGGTTACGGATTTGTCACGCAGAGATTTTACCGTAAACGCTATGGCTTACAGCGACCGTACAGGTCTTGTAGATCCGTTTGACGGCGCATACGACCTTGAGCTTATGGCGGTGCGCTGTGTAGGTAATCCCGTTGAGCGCTTTACCGAGGACGCATTGCGTATTATGCGTGCTCTGCGCTTTGCCTCGTGCTATAATATGGCGATAGAAAAGCATACCGCCAATGCAATTTTTGAATGTAAAAAACTTTTGAATAATATTGCCGCCGAACGCATAACCGTCGAGTTCAACAAACTTGTATGCGGAGAAAGCTGTGAGTACATAATGCGCAGGTTTAAAGATGTGTTTGCGGTATTTTTGCCCGAAATATCAATTATGTTTGGGTACGACCAACATACCAAACATCATAACAAAACGCTTTGGAGGCACACCACCTGTGCAATGACAAATATCGACCCGACTCCGCTTTTGCGAATTACCATGCTTTTTCATGATTTGGGCAAACCTATGGCTTGCAAGCGTGACCCTGACGGTACGGCTCATTTTAAGGGTCATCCAAAATTCAGCGCAGTAATGGCAGAGCAAATACTTGAGCGCCTTAAGTATCCACGGGATTTTATAGACGATTGCGTAACGCTGATTGCGTTTCATGATGTAAGGTTTACAGGCAGTAAACCGCAGATAAAACGAGTGATGAACAAAATCGGTGAAACTGATATGCGCAGACTTTTAAAGGTGCAGTATGCCGATTTAACGGCACAGTCTATGTACCTTAGAGATGAAAAAATGAGCAAGTATAATCTTGCCTGTGCCGCATTTGAAGAAGTTATAAAGGAAAAGGATTGTTTTACGCTGAAACAGCTTGATATTAACGGTCACGATTTGATAAAAACAGGAATTACCGACGGTAAACAAATCGGAAATATCCTTGATAAATTGCTCGGTATGGTGATTGACGAAAAAATCGAAAATAAAAACTCAATCCTTATGCAGAAAGCAAAAGAATTGAGCGGAATAGATTAATTATATCGCAAACAAAAACCGCAGATAAGTGTTGTGGTGACCCCCAAAAGTTAGATTTGAAAGCGTAGTGGCTTTTAGCTGCTACG
>OHZV01000166.1_pt1 | contig 14757 bp, 10 predicted proteins | sample 1580631 | NCBI WGS metagenome assembly OHZV01 (sample SAMEA3882504, study PRJEB24775) | human gut metagenome | biome: human-associated habitat; feature: intestine environment; material: feces | place: Netherlands | collected 2009/2010 | reverse complement strand
CGTGCGACAAGCGCCGCGACGAGTACTTCTCGATGAAAGTGTTCGACAAAGCGCAGAACAAAGAGGTAACATGGGCACCGACCAACGCCAACGGCTACTTCACTGGCGACTCCATACCTCTTAAGGCTGCCTTCGCACGAAGCATCAACTCTGTAGCCGTGCGCCTCGGACAAGAGATGGGCATCACGCGCATCGCCGAAACTGCACATAAGATGGGCATCGAGAGTCCGCTCGACGAGACCCCAGCCCTCGCACTCGGCTCAAGCGATATCAACCTCCTCGAGCTTGCCAACGCCTACAGCACCGTCGCCAACGACGGCAAGTACGTGAAGCGCGTACTCGTAACACGCATCGTCGACCGCAACGGCAAAGAGGTGTACAAGGCTCCGCTCAACGAAGAGCAAGTAATCCCGTACAAGAGCGCGTTCCTCATGCAGCAAATGCTCATGGGCGGCACACGCGAACCAGGCGGCACATCAATGAGCCTCAACGGATACGTAGGCAACTTCCGCGACACAGACTGGGGTGGCAAGACCGGTACGTCAAACAACCACTCCGACGCATGGTTTATGGGTGTCAGCCCGAAACTCGTCGTAGGCGCATGGGTGGGTGGCGAATACCGCTGCATCCACTTCCGCACCGGCGCACTCGGACAGGGCTCACGCACCGCACTCCCCATCTGCGGCTACTTCCTGCAGTCGGTGCTGGGCGACCCGGCGTTCGCAAAGTATCGCACCAAGTTCGGCAAACCGAAGGACGACGACATCACCTCCGCAATGTACAACTGCCAGAGCTACTACATGCGCGAGAAGAACGACTCTACCAATACCGACAGCATACACGTCGAAGAAGAGATCGTGCTCGACGAGAATGGCGCACCAATAGAACGCCACTCCGCTACCGAACCAACAAAGGAAGGCTCGCCCGAGCAGCAGCCTAATGCGCACAAGCATCCCAAGGAAGAAGTCGTGAACTTCGATGACCTGTAATTCCCTACACTGAACATCTGTATTGATATACAATGTATCTATACTGATATATAACAAATGTGGGCATGGCTTTCGCCATGCCCACATTGCTTTTTATCGTCAACGCTTCGGCTACCAAACAGCAAACAATGATTTAAAACCAAACAAGTTTTATTGCTCCTATACCACTAATCTGAAATTGTAAATTCAAAGTATAGATAGTCTGTGCATACAATTATTTTACCAAATGCATTTTGGGTTGTATGTGAATGAGTTTCCAATGTCAACTTATTGAAACCTCTATGGCAAGGATAGTCTCTTCCTCCCCAATTTATTTTGTATGCACCCGTTGATTTATTCTTATATGCTCTAAGGTTCGATGTTGGCACTTTTCTTGAAGGAGTAGTTGTTCTATATGTTGGGCAGTAATAATATGGTGCATACCCTGATGCTGTTACTGATACCCAACCATCATCTTCTGTAGTACTACCGCCACCACTATGGGTTGGCTCTTGCCTCAGAGTGTATTGCAACAATGACCCGTCATTCTTGCTAAATGTGTATGTGAACGTTTTGACATAACCAGATGTATTAGCGTTAGCCGTAACATTTAGTTTCCAATCTTTACCCCCAGAGTATTTATTTGTATAGAGCTTTGTCCAATTAACACTCTGCTCTGATGGATATCTTACATTAATATTATTATTATCTTTATTATATACCAAAAAAGCTACTCCATTCCCTTTGCTATCGAGAGCGGTTAATCGAATTATCGCACTGCGTGATTCTGACATATCATTCCTATTGAGTTCAAATGTAAGTGAGGCTTTGTTTCCATATTGATTTACCGCATAATTCAACATCATGTTGCTATAATCAACGACATCACTTATCTTGATTTGCATTTCCTCAAAATAGTCTTTATGCCATAAGAATCTACTCGTTATATCAATTGAATGTCCAGCAGTTTCACTTCCATACCGATATACATCACCATTATATGTATCATCATTGCCGGCATCCAATGTTAGTATTCCTATGGGATTCTCCTGTCTATTAAGTAAAAATCTATCGTTATTGTCGGAATCAATGCCAACAAGCATCTTGCCATTTATTTCAACGTTTGTGAGCACATCTGTTTTTCCATCATACATCATTTTGATTGTTTTGTCCTTTTCCGAATACTCATACCGAAATGTCCACAAATCTTGCTCTACATCTTCGGTGTGCTCACAACCAATACCTGTTCCATCACTTTTGAAGACATAGACGTCATCATCGTCAACTGTCTTCCATGTTCCTACGATACCACTATTATTTTCACCATTGCCACTTTCTTCATCATCATTATCACTACATGATGCAAGCGGAATTAATCCTATAATAAATGAGAATAGGACTAATAAATTTAAATACTTCTTTTTCATAAGTTTTGTGTTTTTAGTTAATACTCATAATTACGCAACGTTATTATATGAATTATAATAATGCAAAGATAGTGTTTACATTTTGTTCGTGCAATACAAGTATTTAACGATAGTGCCTAAACATACTTATAGGTGGAATAAGTGGTTGAAATTTGCACCTAAGTGGTTAGTATTACCCCAGTTCGGGATAACCGAGTGTCTTTGACCATATTATTAGTTTTACCGGACAGCAATAATTAATCAACAACGTGAGTTCGACTAATTCTCATCCCAAACCTCACGCCTTAATATACACGGGCGCATTCCGTGCGCCCTCTCTCCTTATCACGCCCTGCTCCACGAAACGCTTCAGCCACTTGCGTGCAGCCGTTTCGCGTAGCCTAAACTGGCGTTGCATCGTGCGACAGGTGATGAAATGGTTCGCGGAGAGGTAATCCATCAGAAGCGAGAGTAGCTGCTTCTCCTCGTACACCACCGACTTCGATGTGAGGCGCGCACGACGAAAACGCACCTTGCTGCCCACTTCCTGCAAGAGCGAAGCCTCTGGTCGGAAGTTGATATTGTGCAGGTGCAGGTCGCCACCACTCACCTTCTCCACCGCCTTGCCATCGGCATCGAGCTTCACGGAGAGAGAGAAATAGCCCACATTAGGAATGTAGAAGCGGTGTCCTTGCGAGAGTTCGCGCACCATCTGTTCGCGCAACTCCGACAGTGTTGCTTCTATATCGCCTTTCTTCAGCGTACTGTTGTCCTGTATCAGATGCTCCAACTGCTGCGCCGACATCGGTGAGCCTTCAACAATACGTGCGAAGTGGCGTGCTGTTCCGCTGCCTTGCGAATTGCTGATTGTGTGAATTTCGTAATTGATACTCATGTTTTTCTTTTTATTAAGGTTAATATTATATGTCTATTGTGCTTGCAAAATTACAATTCTGCGCAAGCGAATGCAAGTAAAAGAGCAAGTTTTATCATCTGCGTCGGTCGATGCGGACATCTGCGTCGGTCGATGCGGACATCTGCGTCGGTCGATGCGGACGTCTGCGTCGGTCGATACGTATCACGATAGCGATACAAAAAATCCCTCAACAAGGAACGTTTACAACTTGAAACATCACTTGTTGGGGGATTAATCTATAGTTTATCCTCTTTTAATGGAAAACTCTCATCGAGCTACCTTTGCGTTATAGCGATTTGATAATTGCGTCCATCTCCACAAACTCCTTACCCATATTGAGGTTGAGGTAGATAGTGTAGAGCGGCATTGCCCACAAATCCTTGCGTGTTGGGGCAAGCTTGCGGTATGTCTGCATGTACTTCAACGAATTGCGATAGAATTCGAGCATTTTGGCGCGCTCGGCGCGTGTGTGCTTCGGCGCGTTGTCTATCTTCACAGCCTGATTGAAGTAAGCCAAACCAGCGTTGAGATAAGCATCTGCAAGGCTGTCGTCGAGGGCGATGATGGCATCGCAGAGGTGTACGCACTCGTCGTAATGCTGCATGGTGAGCAGCACTGCGCTCTTGGCGAGCATTGCAACTTTGCTCTTTGCGTTGATGGCAAGCGAACGGTTGCAAAGCGTGAGTGCTTGTGTGGTGTCACCACGCTGGAAGCGATAGTCGAACAGGTGGGTGAAGAAGTACTCAGATACCGGATTTTTGTCGAAGCCTTTCTCAAGCGTAGATACATAAGCGATGGTGTCGTCTTGCGCACGATAGGTGTCGGCTACGTACTGTAAGGTGAGCTGCAGGCGTGCGGTGTCAGCCTCTGCCAAATCTTTATAGCGCAGAGTGGCGACAGGGTCGTTGGCGCGATAGCCACTATAGAGGGCGTAGAATGCTGCTGAAGGCAGACGCTTGTCCTTTGTGGTGTAGTCGTAACTCTGAAAGAGTGGTTGCTCGGCGCAGTCGATGTAAGCCGAAAAGAGCGTGAACGCACGTTGATAGTTCTGCTTATTGAGAAAGAAGGAGCCTCCGGTGTAGAGATTCTTGCGATAGGCGTCGAGGTATTCGGCGTTCTTGCGACGATACTTCAGCTGCACGCGTCCGTTCTCGTTGGGCTGGGCATCAACAGAGTCGAGGCCTTCGAGCACACCGAACATACGGTAGGCTGCCTCGAAGAGCTTTGCGGTGTCGGTCGACTGCTTGAGATACATCTGTTCGTTCACATCCTCATACTGCTTTTTTACCGCATCGAACAAGACAAGCCAAATCTTCTCGTTGCTCCTGTTGTCAGGATTGGCGAGCAGCGTGCGCATCGAAGCCTCAGCTTCAACCGCCTTTCCAGCCTTTATTGCCGCTTTGGCTTGTGCCATCTCCTTCTTTTGCGCTGTTGCGGAAGCGAATGTGGCGAACACAAGCAATGTGACTAAGAATAGTTTTCTGAACATTTTATCCCGATTACAATCCACGGCATGTCCCACCTTATAATATATAGACAGTGGGACATGCCGCATGAGTTAATTAGTTTGCGCCGTTAAGACGTTCCAAGTTGTAGTTGGTATTGTCGAGCATGTACGACCAGTTGGCACGCTGCTGACCTGGGTCGAGGTCACGTGCTTTCTCGAAGCACTGCTTTGCTTGCTCGAAGAGGCTCTTCATCTGTGCTGCATCCTGCAGCTGAGCAGCCTTGTTGTTGTAGCAGAAGCCGAGGAAAGTGAGTGCGAGAGCGTCGTCCTTAGCAGCAACAGCCTTCTGCAGAGTAGCGATTGCCTCATCCCACTTGCTTGCGTTCATCTGTGCCTGACCCTTCACGAGGTTAGCCATGAAGTCGTTAGGATTAGCAGCGAGGCGCTCAGCGAGGATAGCATCCTGCTTGTCCTGCATACCGAGTGCACCGTAGAGCGGAGCAAGCACTGAGAAGATGCTCTCGTTTTCCTTGTCCTTGAGGTAGAGAGCCTCTACGTTCTTCAGACAACGCAGCGAATCTTCCTTGGTCTTCATCTCCTGCTGCATAAAGGCTACCTTTAAGCCGAGTGCTTCCTTGTAAGAAGCTGTATCGTTGAGGGCTACGTCGCAATACTGATTTGCCTTGTTCATGTCCTTCAGCTGATAAGCCAGACGAGCTGCGATGATGGCTACATTGCCCAGGTACTCGTCGCGTGTAGACTTATCCATGTCTGCGAAGAGAGGTGCTGTGTAGCTGTCTACGTATGCTGCGAAGTACTTGTAAGCTACGGTCTGGTCGTCGCCCTGGAGGCAGTCCTGACCTGCTATTACGAACTGGATGCGGTTAGGCCATATGCGGTTAGCGTTCTTCTTGCGGAACTTAGGACCCACCTTGCCCTTAGCGTTAGGGAGCTGGTCGTACTTGTCGCACTCGATGGCGTTGTTAAGACCGTTGAGGAGAGCGTCAAACATGCCCTGCTTGTCGTAGGTCTTATCGCTCTTCTGACCCATCTGCTCGAGAGTCTGAATCTCTACAGATGCAGCGTTCTCCTTGTTGAACTTGTCGAACGAGATGTCGACGAGCTTGTTGTAACCCTTAGCCTTGTCTTCGTTGCTGAGCGAAGAGAGACAAGCGTTGAGACCGCTCTGTGCCTCAGCGTAGTCCTTTGCCTTGAGAACAGTCTTAATGTCCTGTGCAAATGCAGATGTGGCAGTTACTGCCAGCAATGCTGCTACAAATAATTTCTTCATAATTTTGAGTTTTGAGTTTTGAGTTTTTAATTATATAAGCCGAACTAAGCCTCTCTAAGCCATTCTAAGCCGAACTAAGCTTTTCTTAGCTTCTCTAAACCTCTCTAAACCTCTCTAAGCCGTAGGAGGATTGAGAGGTTGAGAGGTTTCGTCGTCCTTGTCGCCCTCTACATCAGCCTCCTTCTCCGAACTCATCACCTTGCATACGCTTGCGATTACGTCGTTCTTCTTCGAGAGGTTGATGAGGCGCACGCCCTGTGTGGCACGTCCCATGACACGACACTCTGATACGGCGAGACGTATAGCGATGCCGCTCTTGTTGATAATCATGAGGTCGTTGTCGTCGGTGACGTTCTTAATGGCTACAAGGCGACCGGTCTTCTCCGTGATAGAGAATGTCTTCACACCCTTACCGCCGCGGTTTGTCTTGCGGTAGTCTTCTACCTGCGAGCGCTTGCCGTAGCCGTTCTCAGACACAACCATTACGGTCTCTGTTTCGGCGTTGTTCACAACAATCATACCTACCACCTCGTCGTCGCCCTCGTCGAGCTTCATACCGCGCACACCAGTAGACACACGACCCATTGTGCGTATAGAGTCTTCGTCGAAGCGCACGGCACGTCCGTTGCGGTTGGCGAGGATAATCTCGTTCTTGCCGTTGGTGAGGCGCACGTCTACCACCTCGTCGCCCTCAACGATATTGATGGCGTTGACACCGTTGGTGCGCGGACGCGAGTAAGCCTCAAGGCTTGTCTTCTTCACCGTACCATTCTTCGTGGCGAATACTACGTAGTGCGACTTCACGAACTCCTCGTCGTTCAGTCCACGCAGACGCAGCAGAGCATTGACAGAGTCATCGGGATCGATGTTGAGCATGTTCTGAATGGCGCGACCCTTGAAGTTCTTGTCGCCCTCTGGTATCTCGTAGCACTTGAGCCAGTAGCAGCGACCCTTGCGTGTGAAGAACAGCATGGTTTGGTGCATTGTAGCCGGGTAGATATACTCGGTGAAGTCCTGCTCGCGTGTGCATGCTCCCTTCGAACCTACGCCGCCGCGCGACTGCTCGCGGAACTCGCTGAGCGGTGTGCGCTTGATGTAGCCCATGTGCGACACGGTGATTACGACGGGGTCGTTCGGATAGAAGTCCTCGGCGTTGAACTCGTGCTCGAAAGGCTTTATCTCCGTGCGACGCTCGTCGCCGTACTTCTCCTTCACCTCCTGCAGGTCGTCCTTCATCACCTTCTTGCAGAGCTCAGGGTCGCTGAGAATCTGCTCGAAGTAGGCTATCTGACGCTCCAGCTCCTCGAACTCGGCGTGCAACTGATCGATGCGCAGGCCGGTGAGCTGAGAGAGGCGCATATCGACGATGGCTTTCGACTGCAGTTCGTCGAGTTCGAAACGCTTCTCAAGGTTGCGCTGATCGTCAGACGGAGTCTCCGATGCGCGGATGATGCGCACCACCTCGTCGATGTTGTCGCAGGCGATGATCAAGCCTTTGAGGATATGGGCACGCTCCTGAGCCTTCTTGAGGTCGTACTTTGTGCGGCGTATGGTGACGTCGTGACGGTGCTCTACGAAGTACTTCACACACTCCTTCAGCGTGAGCAGGCGTGGGCGTCCGTTTACAAGCGCAATGCTGTTGACAGAGAACGACGACTGCATAGCTGTCATCTTGTAGAGCTTGTTGAGGATTACATTGGCGTTAGCGTCGCGCTTCACATCGACAACGATACGCATACCCTGACGGCCCGACTCATCGTTGACGTTAGAGATGCCCGTAATCTTGCCCTCCTTAACGAGGTCGGCAATGCCGGCAACGAGGTCGGCTTTGTTCACACCGTAAGGTATCTCGGTCACAACAATCTTGTCGTGAGTGTCGCCGCTCTCTATCTCCGACTTTGCACGCATCACGATACGTCCGCGACCAGTTTCGTAAGCCTGGCGCACGCCCTGCAAGCCATAGATATATGCGCCTGTAGGGAAGTCGGGTGCCTGAATGTACTGCATCAGTCCGTCGGTGTCGATATCCGGATTGTCGATATATGCGCAGCAGCCGTCGATAACCTCGCAGAGGTTGTGTGTAGGCATGTTGGTAGCCATACCCACAGCGATACCGTTGCCGCCGTTCACAAGAAGGTTCGGTATCTTCGTAGGCATAACCGACGGCTCGGTGAGCGTGTCGTCGAAGTTGGGATCCATGTCTACAGTGTCCTTCTCCAGGTCGTCCATGATGTGCTCGCCCATCTTAGAGAGGCGACACTCGGTGTAACGCATGGCAGCTGGAGAGTCGCCGTCAACCGAACCGAAGTTACCCTGTCCGTCCACAAGCATGTAGCGCATGTTCCAGCTCTGTCCCATACGCACCAAAGCGCCATAGACAGACGAGTCGCCGTGTGGGTGGTACTTACCGAGCACCTCACCAACGACGCGCGCACACTTCTTATAAGGGTTGCTGCTTGTGTTGCCGATACCGAGCATACCGTAGAGGATGCGGCGGTGTACCGGCTTAAATCCATCGCGAACATCAGGGAGGGCACGAGCCACAATCACCGACATACTATAGTCGATGTACGACTTCTTCATCTCCTCCTCAATGTTGATTTTCTGAACTCTGTCCAGATCAATTGTTTGATTTTCGTCCATTGATTTTTATAATGATTATTTCTTACTTCATTTTAGAGAGCGGTTTTCAAACAGGAAATCGCCTCAAATGCCTTTTATTTTCGCTATACGCGATTTTAAGGCTGTCTTCAAGGGTGTAAAATTACAAAAAATATTTGGATTAACATTGCTTAGAGGGCTTAAAAAACGCGTTTTAAGAGATTTTATACCAACACTTCACCAGCTCGCCACCTCACCACTACAACATCAAACCTCACCACCACAACATAAAACCTCACCACCACAACATAAAACCTCACCATCTCACCACAACACCACCACAACATCTATGTTACAATTCCGTTAAAACCACATTTAAATGTTGTACGTTCGGATTATTAGGTATAACTTTGCACCCCAAACAAACAAAAGTAACACATGTTTCATCTTTCAGAATTTATTTTCTTAGGCGGCTTTATTGTGTTCATAGCCGCAATCCTCGTGCTCGACATGCTCGTTATCGACAAGAAAGCGCACGAGGTATCGATACGTGAGGCAGGCACATGGACTGCCGTTTGGATAACACTCGCACTCGCCTTCTCGGCTTTCCTTTGGTTCAAGGGCGACATGGTGCACGGCATAAGCAGCTTTGCCGACCTTAAAGCCGTGGCATCGGCGTATGCTCCGCACCTAAAGCTTGATCCGTCGGACTTCGAGGCGAGCCTGCAGCAGTATCGCCACTACATGACTATCAGCTACATATCGGGCTACCTCATCGAAAAAACGCTGTCCGTAGATAACCTTTTCGTAATGATGATGATATTCACGGCGTTCGGCGTAGGCAAGAACGAGTATCAGCATGTGCTCAACTGGGGCATACTGGGTGCAATCGTGCTGCGCTTCGTGTTCATCTTCCTCGGTGCGGCAATCATCAGTCGCTTCGACTGGGTACTGCTGGTTTTCGGAGGCGTACTTATATATAGTGGTGTGAAGATGTTCCTCGACCGCAACAAGAAGGAGGAGATGGACGTTCAGAAGAATCCTATCGTGCGACTGCTCTCCAAAACCGGCCGCATACACACACAGTTTGAGGGCGACCGCTTCTTTGTGCGCAAGGCAGGCAGACTGCTCTTCACACCGCTCTTCGTGACGGTGCTCGTGATAGAATTCAGCGACTTGATATTCGCTTTCGATAGTATTCCGGCGGTATTCTCGGTGTCGCTCGACCCTTACGTGGTGTTCTTCTCTAACATCTTCGCCATACTCGGCTTGCGTGCGATGTTCTTCCTCTTAGCAGCTATTGCCGACCGTTTCCGCTATCTGAAAACGGGCGTGTGCGTGCTGCTGCTCTTCATCGGTGCGAAAATGCTTATACATGAATGGGTGGAGATTGACGCTGTGACTTCGCTCTGCATCATACTCGCAGTGCTCGTCGCAAGCATCGGTGCGTCGCTGCTGCCGCAGCGTAAGAAGGCATAGTATACATGCTTGCGAAAATATAAAAAAAAGCGGGAAACAGTGTCTCTATAAGCCGGGTTCTGTTTCTCGCACTGCATTGCTGCAATGCGAGCCTTCTGTCATTTATCTACTACGCAGGTCGCCCTGCGTCTCCAGCATTCTACCCTCCACCGTCACTATGGTCGGACGGGACGCCCTCAAACGATGGTTTACATGAACTTGCAGCCCCCAGATGGTACAGCCCGATGATCGCCCACCGGCTGGTGGTCTCTTACACCACCTTCTCACCCTTACCACACACGAGGCGTGGCGGTTATTTTCTTCTACCGACACCTGCCGTCGCCGACAGCTTCTACTTTCGGAAGTGGGGTTCCCTGTGCTGCCCGGACTTTCCTCTCCTGCGCCTATGCGCAGCAGCGACAGAACCGAGACACTGTTTCCAACAAGATGCAAAGTTACGGAAAATTGCGCACATAAGGCAATTTTCCGTAATTTATTTGAATAAAAGTAGACGATAAAAGTGGTCTACTCCATTAGAAATTAACACCCAAACTGAGCGAGAGACTGCGATTGTGCGATGTGTCGAACTCGTCGTGACAGATATTGGCGAGACCGAGGTCGTAGGTGAGGTCGGCATAGAACAGGTCGTAAGTTACGCCGCAACCGAAGCGCAAACCGCCATCAAAATGCTTGAACATGTGCTTCGAGAAAGAATGAACAACCTCACGATCGGCAAAATTCTTCGACTTTCCGCCAATGCCCAACGCGAAGTAGCCACCGGCAAGTGGCTGCACCGAGAAGTGCTCGTTTACCTGTATGCCGTATTTCACAACGATCGGGAGTTCCAAATAGCGCAGACTATAGGTTATCTTCTTGCCTTCATAGAGATTCTTACCACCTTTTTCTACGTACATCAGTCCACCCTCAAGGAATACGGGGGCTTTCGGAGAGAGTTGCATACCGGTGAACACGCCAAAGTTTAGTCCGGTTTTCGTGCTGCCTCCATCAAGTGCCTTGTCGTCAGAGTCGACAGTGGTGAACGACGGACCAAGGCGCAGACCCATGTAAACGCCCTCTCTACCGAAGCGGTCGTAACGATTGGCGTACATCGAGAAATCGCGTCCGCCACGATAGTTGTTGCCTTGATATCCCTGTGCCTCCATGGTAAGAACCGAGGTCAATAACGCTATTGCTACAATTAAAAACTTCTTCATTTATAAAAACGTGTTTTGGTTAATGTTGCGAATTTACAACAATTTTGACTAATAACAAGAGTTTTATCCCTATTAATTGTTATGGATTTCCCTATTATGCCACAATTAAAGAATAAAAGAAAAACTTTTAGCATATAGTTCCACGCTTCGGGGTTACGCCATGTGCTTGATTTAAGTCATATTATGCGAGGTTTCTGTTTTACGACTGCACCGTTAGCTGATTATTTGCGTAACTTTGCAGTATAAAATAAATAAAGGATAACCAGTTATATTTTATTTTCAGGATGCAAAAGAAAGAATCTTTCAGCAGATGGTTGCCCCTTGTAGGGCTCACCTTTGCCGTGTTCGTGTTCAACACCTCAGAGTTTATGCCTATCGGTCTGCTCACCGACATTGCCACCGACCTTAATATCAGCGAGGCTCGCGCTGGACTGCTCATCTCGGTGTACGCCTGGGTGGTTGCGATAATGTCGCTGCCACTGATGATAAAGGCATCGAAGATGGAACTGAAGCGGTTGTTGCTGTCCATAATAGCGTTGTTCGTGGTGAGCCATGTAGGGTCGGCATTGGCCGAAGGCTATTACACGCTGATGCTCTCGCGCATTGGCGTGGCGTGTGCCCACTCGATATTCTGGTCGATAGCCCCTCCGCTGGCTGTGCGCACGGTGCCCGACGGAAAGCGTGCCTTGGCACTGAGTGCTATTGCCACAGGTTCGTCGGTAGCCATGGTTGTCGGTCTGCCGTTGGGTCGCGTGATAGGTCTCTACGTAGGTTGGCGAATGGCGTTCATGAGCATCGCCATCATCTCCGCCCTCATATTCGTGTTCATACTCGTGGTGTTTCCCAAACTGCAGAGCCGCGGCAAGTTCGCCTTCAAGCAGCTGCCCGAGTTGCTACACAACCGCGTGCTGGTAGGCGTATTCATTATGTCGGTGCTCTTCGCCACAGCCCATTACACCTGCTACAGCTACATTGAGCCGTTCTTGGGCAAGGTGGCAGCCATGTCGCCCGAAACGGTGACGCTGGTACTCATCGTGTTCGGCGGTTCGGGTATGCTCGGCAGTATAGCCTTCTCAAAATACTATATGGCTAACCCACGCCGCTTCATACTGGCGGTGACGTTAGGCCCCGCCTTGTGCATGATGATGCTGCAGGCTGCGACTGCGGGCATGGCGTACACCCTCGCGGTCTGCATCTTGTGGGGAGCCATGGCTACGGCGTTCAACATAGCCTTTCAGGACAACACCATACGCTTTGCGCCGGAGAACGCCACGTCGATAGGCATGTCTATCTTTTCGGGCATATTCAACCTCGGCATAGGCAGTGGTGCCTACGTGGGCGGACTGGTGGTGAGCCGACTGTCGATAGAATACATAGGCTATGCTGGCGGAGCTATCGGTGTCATTGCAACGCTTTACTTGGCGCTGCGCTACTTCCCCAACATGAGGCGCAGGGAGGCGGCGGAAATAAAACAAAAGTAAAAAAGGAGGGTTGGTTTTCTAATAGCCGTTAATATGTTAAATTGTAGTGTTAAAATGGGATAAAGATGCGTGTCAATTTGTCAGATTTACATTTTTTGCGTCTAAATTTGCAACCACGAAAACAGAAACGCTGTTGTTTTAACACAACATTGCACGCATAGAACGGCAATATGTCAGAATAAGCAGGCAGCGTTAAGTAGGTCGTAAACGATTAGAAAACAATAACAAAACAAGAAAATAAACAGAACTATGAAAAAGTATTCTAAGTATTTTGTTGTGGCAATGAGCACCCTCGCCTTTGCCTTTTCCACCGGAACATTAATCAAGGTGAACGCAACACCAGCCGCAGCGGCAGCCGTACCAGCACAGCCGGTCGATCTGACATACGCTGCGGAGAAGTCGCTGCCGTCGGTTGTACATATCCTCAGCACAAAGAACTCGAAGGTGCAGACCGTGGAGGTGGAGAACGACCCGTTCTCCGACTTCTTCTCTGACCCATTCGGCTTCTTCGGCAATCCACAAGGCAACGGTGGCAAGCAGCGTCGCAGCGTACGCACACCGAAGCAGCAGGGCTCAGGCTCGGGCGTTATCATCTCTGCCGACGGCTACATCGTGACGAACAACCACGTGGTGGCAGACGCTGACGAGCTGACCGTGACACTCAACGACAATAAGGAATACTCGGCACGCATCATCGGCACGGACAAGGCTTCCGACCTGGCACTCATCAAGATTGACGGCAAGAACCTGCCAGCCATAACCATCGCCAACAGCGACGACATCAAGGTGGGCGAATGGGTGCTCGCCGTAGGCAACCCGTTCAACCTTACGAACACCGTGACGGCGGGCATCGTGAGCGCTAAGGCACGCTCGCTCTATCAGAATGGTGTGGAGTCGTTCATACAGACCGACGCCGCCATCAACCCTGGCAACTCGGGCGGTGCTCTCGTCAACACACGTGGCGAGCTCATCGGCATCAACGCCATGCTCTACTCGCAGACAGGCTCGTTCAGCGGCTACGGCTTCGCTATACCAACGTCAATTATGAACAAGGTGGTGGCAGACTTGAAGCAGTACGGCACTGTGCAGCGTGCACTCATCGGCATACAGGGTCAGGACGTGAAGAACTATGTAGATGCTAAGAAAGACAAGGGCGAGGACATTGACCTCGGCACAATGGAGGGCATCTACGTGGCTAAGGTGACTGAAGAGAGCGCGGCTGAAGAGGCAGGCATGAAGGAAGGCGATGTCATCACTGCTATCGACGGCAAACCTGTAAACAAGATGGCTGAGCTGCAGGAAGTGCTCGCCAAGAAGCGCCCGGGCGACAAGGTGACTGTGACTTATCTGCGCGACAAGAAGAAGGCTACAAAGACCGTAACGCTGAAGAACGAGAAGGGCAACACACAGGTTGTGAAGAAGGCAGACCTCGACGTGCTCGGTGGCAACTTCCGCGCTATCACGAACGCACAGAAGGAGCAGCTGAACATCGGCTACGGCTTGGAGGTACTGAAGGTGAACTCGGGCAGACTGAAGACCGCAGGCATCACAAAGGGCTTCATCATCCAGCGCGTGAACGACAACGCAGTGAAGACCATAGACGACTTGCAGAACGCTGTAAAGGAGGCATCTACAAGCAAGGATCCGGTGCTCTATATCCAGGGCGTTTATCCTACGGGCAAGAAGGCTTACTTCGCTGTGCCTTTGGAAGACTAAACAAATAGGAGCCTACGACATTCCTGTCGTAGGCACTACAAGGAAACAACAACATGCCTACGGCATTCCTGCCGCAGGCTCTACAAGGAAAAAACATGCCTACGGCAGGAATGCCGTAGGCTCCTAAGGTACATAGCGGAGGACTCGAGAAAAGCCCTTCGCTATTTTTTTGTTGTCAATTTAGCATCCGCATCGGTCGATACGAGCATCTGCGTCGGTCGGTGCAGACATCCGCGTCGGTCGATACGAGCATCCGCGT
>OHZV01000162.1_pt1 | contig 15176 bp, 14 predicted proteins | sample 1580631 | NCBI WGS metagenome assembly OHZV01 (sample SAMEA3882504, study PRJEB24775) | human gut metagenome | biome: human-associated habitat; feature: intestine environment; material: feces | place: Netherlands | collected 2009/2010 | reverse complement strand
GCCCGATGCCTCAATAGTAAGAATCTTGTTCACCTTTGTGCTTGCAAAGCGACGTATGAACTCTACGGCGATGTCCTTCATTAAGTTAGGATCCATCTGGTGATTAATGAATTTGTCTACTTTGAGGATGCCACCAGGGTAGCATTTGCCATCTTTCAGAATTCTGTCTATGAGTGCTTTCATTGTTATTGAGTTTTTATTTTTGTTTATCTAATTGATTATATTTAAATGTTTCAAAGTCGATGGTGTTATCGTATAGTACAACGAGCTATTTGCTCTTGCTACTCGTTGTAGAACCAATCCATGAATTTTCCAATCCAAGGAATCTGTATTCGGAACCAACGATATTCTGCAACTTGTTTGCCACCGAAGTTTAAGATGAACTCTCGCATAGGGTTGCGTTTGAAAGGCAGACCGGCATCGAGGAAGTACATATGTGCAAAGCCTTGTTCGTGTGCATACTTCAGCGCAGACCATACCGTATATGAAGCAGGGTAGAGCATCATAAAGCTCTTACGGAGTGAAGCCAACTGCCACATATAGGCGTTGCCGCCGAAAAAGAAGCATACGCAGGTGCCTATGACGCGATTTTTGTATTTAGTTGCGAATATCTTGCATTGCTTGCTTGTAGCTAAATGCTCGAAGAGTTTTGAATTACGCACCGTGCGGCGAGGTTTTAGTCTGAAATAATGGCGCATGAGTTTCACTGCTTGTTGCAGCTCTTTGCTATCTGAGTTTACGATTTCGGCTTTCGCACCGCGTTGTTCGGCTATAGATAGCTTGTCGCGCAATTTCTGCGGTAGACGCTCGTAAGGGGATTTGGAGTGTAGCGAGTTGTGTATCTTTTGCCATTGTATAGGAAAATATCCATTCTCGCGCAGTTTGGCATATCGTCGGTTATCGCCTTCACGAACAGCGAGAAAATTTCCTCTTTATTTTCCACTTCTGGTGCATAAACACCTTCGCCATATATGTGACAATGTGAATAAGCAAATGGGGGTAATAGCAAGTGGTGATAAGACACTACTGCCAAGAGATGTGCCACGATACGTCCTTGCCCGTCAATTGCTAATGCCATGTATGGTTTCTGTTTTGGCGTGACTTCAAGTATCTTGAATAGCTCCACGCTGTGAAAGAAATCATCGCATATAATGTCGGGCAAATCGGATGCTTTAGTAATCAGACTAACACTTACCTCTTCTTTCATGTGGCAAAAATAGCAAATCTTTTTTAAAAATCGACTCGTTTGCTGTGCTTTTTCTGCGAGTTTGTTTACTTTTGTAGCTACAACAGGAAAAGAACTTATGAAAATAGTAATGATAGGTGCTGGCAATGTGGCTACCAATATTGCCAAGACTCTTGCCAATATAGGTGAAACACCGGTGCAGATATGGAGCAGAACGCTTGCTTCTGCAGAAACACTTGCAAATGCTGTAGGTACTTGTGCAACAAGTGATTGGGACTCTGTGGTAAAAGATGCCGATGTATATATCGTGGCGGTTAAAGACGATGCTATGCTTAATGTGATAGATTTGCTTTGTGCTCATTGCAAGCATGGGGTTTTTGTTCATACCGCAGGCACAATGTCGATGAGTATGTTCACGGGTAAAGCGGAACATTATGGCGTGCTTTATCCGATGCAGACATTCTCGAAGCAAAAAGAGGTGGACTTCCGGACTGTTCCGTGTTTCGTTGAGGCTTCCGACAAACATACTTTGGACATAATAATGGAGTTGGCACGACTTCTCTCTGATAATGTTCGAGAGCTTGCGGAGTCTGAACGCAAATGGCTTCATATAGCAGCAGTTTTCTCATGCAACTTTGCCAATGTGTGCAACGCTATGGCTGCGCAAATACTTGAACGTCACGGACTCAGCTTTGATGTGATGCTTCCACTTCTCGACGAAACGGTGGCAAAGCTTCACCGACTCCATCCAAGGGAAGCGCAGACCGGTCCGGCTTCAAGAGGAGATGTGGAAGTGGTGAGCAAGCATCTTGCTATGCTCGAAGACAACAAGGAACTGAGCGAGGTCTATAGCGTTCTGTCGAATTATATCTTGAAGAATAGAGAATAGGCACTTTGTGTTTAACTATTTAAGTTAGAAGAATGATTGATTACGATTTGAAAAAGATACGTGCTGTAATATTTGATGTAGACGGCGTGTTATCTTGCGATACTGTTACCGTCGATACTACGGGCGAACCTCTGCGTACTGCCAATCTGAAGGATGGCTATGCCATACAGTATGCTTGCAAGATTGGTCTGATTGTCTGCATCATTACGGGTGGAAATACCGAGGCTGTGCGCAAACGTTATGAAATGCTCGGCGTGAAGGAACTGTATATGGGTTGTAGTGTGAAGGTGAAAACCTATAAAGAATTCAAGGCTAAATATTCACTATCTGATGATGAGATTATATACGTCGGTGATGATATTCCTGATTACGAGGTGATGTCGCTTGTAGGTTGTCCTTGCTGCCCGGCGGACGCAAGTGTGGAAATAAGGTCGGTAAGCAAGTATATCAGTCAGCGTCGCGGCGGTTGCGGAGTGGCGCGTGATATCATAGAGCAAGTACTTAAAGCACAAGAAAAATGGATGGCAGACAATAGAGCTTTCGGTTGGTAAAACCAGTGCTCTTTATCACATAAAGTTATAGTCGAAGCCTTTACTTGCGTCTGCTGCATTCTGGACATTCGCCCTTAATGATAAATGACAAGGAGTTGGCTTTGAACCCATCGGGTAGGTCAACATGCTCCACAGGAATGTCGTTCAAGCAAAAGGTGCGTGTGCATTTCTCGCAATAGAAATGAGCATGGCCGGCAGTATGGTCGTGCGAGTCGTGATGGGAGCAAAGTTCGTAGTTGAGTGCGCCTTTTCCGTCTTCGAAGGCATGGACAATGTCGTGTTCGAGAAAGAGTGTCAGCACGCGGAAGATGCTCGACTTATCCATAGGCAGCAATATCGTCTCCATTGTCGAAAGACTCATGGGGCGATGCTCGTTGTGCAGCGTTTTCAAAATGAGGATGCGGTTAGCTGTTGGGCGCACGCCCTTTTGCTTCAGCATTTCTTCGGCTTTATTACTATCTATACTATTCATGTTTGGATATTGCGAAACGAAATATTCTTATTATTAAGACGCAAAGTTACAATGAAAAGATGTAAATGTAGCAATTAATCATAATTTATTTGTGGGATAGAAATAATTGTTATACATTTGTTTGTAAAATAACAACTTTTAAACTGAAAACGATGGATTTGTCTTTAATCCCTCTAAATATAAAAGGCTGTGGGCTGCGTCCTTTTGTTATAGCTGGTCCATGTTCGGCAGAGACAGAAGAACAAGTTATGTCTACTGCCCGACAACTCGCTTCGCTTGGTTGTAACGTGTATCGTGCTGGTGTTTGGAAACCCCGTACCAAACCAGGCGGTTTCGAAGGACACGGCGAGAAAGCATTGCCGTGGCTGAAGCGTGTGAAGGAAGAAACAGGAATGTCTGTGGCTACAGAGGTTGCTACCCCCGAGCATGTAGAACTTGTGTTAGAATATGGTATCGACATTATTTGGATAGGAGCACGTACCTCTGCCAATCCCTTCGCTATGCAGGCACTTGCCGATTCGCTTAGTGGTGTAGATATTCCCGTACTTGTGAAGAATCCAATAAATCCAGACCTCGAATTGTGGATTGGAGCGATGGAACGTCTCAATCAGGCAGGCATCAAGCGCTTGGCTGCCATTCATCGTGGCTTCTCGAGTTACGACAACAAGATATATCGCAATGCTCCGATGTGGCAGATACCTATAGAGTTGCGCCGCCGCATACCGGAGTTGCCGATAATCTGCGACCCCAGTCATATTGGTGGTCGACGTAACCTGATAGCTCCACTTAGTCAGCAGGCTATGGATCTTGGTTTCGATGGCTTGATTGTGGAGACGCATTGCTCTCCGAACGAAGCGTGGAGCGATGCAGCACAACAGGTTACGCCCGACGAACTCTATAATATATTGTCGCAACTTACAATTCGCGACGGACATATTGACATAGAAGGCATACACGGCTTGCGTGAGCAGATAGATGCTCTCGACAACAATCTTGTTGAACTTCTCTCCAATCGTATGAACATCTGTCGCAAGATAGGCTGCTATAAAAAAGAGCATAATATGACAGTTCTGCAGGCTAATCGATACAAAGAGATAATAGACAAGCGTGGAGCACAAGGCGAACTGTTCGGTATGGACTCGGAGTTTGTCAAGCATATATTCGAACTCGTTCATGAGGAGTCGGTACGTCAACAGATGGAAGTAATCAATAAGCAATAGTACACAAAGATGAAGATTATATTATCAAGCAATTCGCCACGACGCAGAGAGCTTCTTGCTGGTCTTGGCATCGATTTTGAAGTGAAAGTAATAGAAGGTGTTGATGAGTCGTATCCCGATACACTACCGTCAAAGGATGTTGCAGAGTATATAGCGCGTGAGAAGGCTGCTGCGTATGAAGTGGCTGACGACGAACTCGTGATAACTGCCGACACGGTTGTGATTGTTGGTGACGACATCCTCGGCAAGCCGCATGATGCAGCAGAGGCACACGCCATGTTGCGCAAGATAAGCGGACGCACTCATCATGTCGTTACTGGTGTTTGCATGAAGACAAAACGGGAGCAGCATAGCTTCTCGGTTGTGACGGGGGTTACGTTCAAGGAGCTGACAGATGCCGAGATCGATTATTACATTGAGCACTATAAGCCATTCGACAAGGCAGGAGCCTACGGCATTCAGGAATGGATAGGATATATCGGTGTTACCGGATTGGACGGCAGTTATTATAATGTTATGGGTTTCCCCGTTCAACGCGTGTATGCAGAATTGACAAATCGATTTAAGATTGTTCAATATTAGTGAAATGTTTCGACTATTTAATATATTTTAGTCTATATATTTCGCCTCTGTTTTATTATTTCTGTAATTTTGCGCTTAATTTATGGTGCGGCTGTAATGGTCGTGCAAGATTTAACGAGTAAATATTAAACATAAACTATTATGTCAGAATCAATAGATATCCGCCAGCTTAACGCTCGGATAGAACAGCAAAGCAGTTTTGTCACCAACTTGGTGACTGGTATGAACCAAGTGATTGTTGGACAAAAACACCTCATCGAGTCGTTGCTTATCTCGCTTCTTAGCGATGGTCATATCCTTCTGGAGGGTGTGCCTGGTTTGGCAAAGACTCTCGCCATAAAGACTCTCTCTCAGCTTATCGATGCCGACTACAGCCGCATTCAGTTTACCCCTGACTTGTTGCCTGCCGATGTTGTCGGTACGCTTATCTATTCGCAGAAAGACGAGAACTTCCAGGTGAAGAAGGGCCCGGTTTTTGCAAACTTCGTACTTGCCGACGAGATTAACCGTGCGCCGGCTAAGGTTCAGAGTGCCTTGCTTGAAGCTATGCAGGAGCATCAGGTAACAATCGGTGAACAGACATTCAAACTTCCGAATCCGTTCCTCGTGATGGCTACGCAGAACCCTATTGAGCAGGAGGGTACATATCAGTTGCCTGAGGCTCAAGTAGACCGTTTTATGCTTAAAGTGGTTATCGGCTATCCTACACTTGAGGAGGAGAAGCTCATTATCCGTGAGAACTTGCGTGGTGAGGAGAAGAAGGTGTTGCCCGTAACTACTGCTGAGGAGATATTGAAGGCTCGTGAGGTAGTTGAAGAGGTATATATTGACGAGAAGATTGAACAGTATATTGCTGACATCGTCTTCGCTTCACGTTACCCCGAGAAGTACGGCTTGGGCGAACTGAAAGATATGATTACCTTCGGTGGCTCGCCACGTGCAAGTATCTCGCTTGCAAAGGCAGCGCGTGCCTATGCTTTCATCAAGCGTCGCGGCTACGTAGTGCCAGAGGATGTGCGTGCCGTTGCACACGACGTGCTGCGCCATCGCATAGGTCTCTCATACGAGGCTGAGGCAAGCAACATCACAAGTGAGGAGATCGTATCTAAGATAATAAATAAGGTAGAGGTGCCTTAAACATAAGACAATGGAAACGTCAGAGATACTTAAAAAGGTTCGCAAGATAGAAATCAAGACGAAGGGTCTGAGCCAGAACATATTCGCAGGCCAGTACCATTCTGCCTTTAAGGGTAGGGGTATGGCGTTTGCCGAGGTTCGCGAGTATCAGTTTGGCGATGACGTTCGCGACATAGACTGGAATGTCACAGCACGTTTCCGCAAGCCTTACGTGAAAGTGTTTGAGGAGGAACGCGAACTCACCGTTATGTTGTTGATTGATGTCTCGGGTTCGCTCGACTTCGGCACACGCAAGTGTATGAAGTCGGTGATTGCTACCGAGATTGCTGCTACCATCGCTTTCAGTGCCATGCAGAATAACGACAAGATTGGTGTGGTGTTCTTCTCTGATCGCATTGAGAAGTATATTCCGCCAAAGAAGGGACGTAAGCACATCCTGTATATTATACGAGAGATGCTCGACTTTCATCCACAAAGTACCAAGACAGACATAGGTGAAGCGGTGGCTTACTTCACACGTATGATGAAGCGTCGCACAACAGCGTTCGTAATCAGCGACTTCTACGACAACAAGGACTTCCTAAAGCAGTTTCAGATAGCCAACAACAAGCATGACCTTATGGCTGTGCAGGTGTACGACCGTTGGGCGAAGCAACTGCCAGATGTAGGACTTATGAAAGTACAGGATGCAGAAACGGGTAGCGAGATGTATATCGATACCTCAAGCAAGAAGGTGCGTGCTGCTCATGCTCGCTATTGGACGGAGCGTGAGGCGATACTTCGTGAGACATTCTCTCAGGCAAATGTCGACTGGATGTCTGTGGCTACAGATGAGGATTTCGTGAAAGCGATGATGACTTTGTTCTCATCAAGAAACAGTTAAGCAATGAAAAGATTAATAACTCTTATATTGTTCGTGTCGTCACTCACGATGGCTGCCGCGCAGCAGGTAGGTGTCGAGGCTAAGATTGACTCTGTGGCGATTATGATTGGCGAACAAGCACATCTTCAACTGACCATCACAGCTCGCCAGGGCGCAAAGATTGTGTATCCGCACTACAAGCGTTCGCAATATCTCGTGCCAGGCGTTGAGGTGCTTGATGATTCGAAAGGCGATACAGCTGTTGTCGACGGTTATTGGAGCGTGAAGAAGATACTTACGCTTACAAGCTTCGACGAACATCTGTATGCCATACCCGGCATCACGGTAAAGGTGGACGGCAAAAGCTACAAGTCGAACCCCGTAGCACTTAAGGTAATCACTTGCGATGTCGACACTCTCAACATGGACAAGTTCTTCCCGCCGAAGTCGGTGCAGGACAATCCGTTCCTTTGGTCTGAGTGGACGCCGCTTATATGGATGACGCTTATCGTGCTGTTACTTATTGCGTTAGGCTCATGGGTTATAGTACGTCTGAAGCAGAACAAACCGATTATTGCCCGCATACGTATCGTGAAGAAGGTGCCGCCACACAAGAAGGCATTGGACGAGATGAACCGCTTGAAGGGCGAGTCGCATACAGCCGACTACGATCAGAAGGCTTACTATACGCAGCTTACAGACACCCTGCGTCAGTATATACGCGAGCGTTTCGGCTTCAACGCTATGGAGATGACCTCTTCGGAGATTCTTGAAAACCTGCGTAGCGCAGGCGACGAGAAAATGCTTGCAGAACTCAGCGAGTTGTTTATGACTGCCGACCTTGTGAAGTTTGCGAAGTATTCGGCACTTCTCAACGAGAAAGACATGAACCTCCTCAATGCAATCAACTTCATCGACCAGACAAAGCGTGAGGATGCTCCTACAGAAGAACGCATAGAGCCGACACTCAGTGAGGAAGAGGTGCGTACACGTAAGACTCGTGTTGTGCTTAATGTGCTTCTTTGCGCTATTGCTGTCGCTGTCGTCGGACTTGCAGGTTATGTGGTTTATCGTGTATGGTTGCTCCTTATGTAGAGCCTAACGATACGTAACGAAAGTAATATACAACAATGGAATTTGTAAATAAAGAATACTTCATACTGCTCACGTTGCTGATACCTTATATAATATGGTATTGGCGCAATCGTAAGCATAGCGAACCTACGATGCGTGTCAGCACAGTGGTGGCCTACTACAAGGCACCTAAGAGCTGGCGACAGCGCATCGTACATGCACCGATGCTTTTGCGTTGCCTTGCCTTTGTGATGATTGTGTGCGTCATGGCACGTCCTCAGACACGCAACTCTTGGGATAACAAGTCGGTGGAAGGCATTGATATAATGCTTGCTATGGACGTGTCGACATCGATGCTTGCTGAAGATTTGAAGCCAAATCGTCTTGAGGCAGCCAAGAACGTAGCAGCAGAGTTTGTAGCAGGTCGTCCGAACGATAACATCGGTCTAACAATCTTTGCCGGTGAGTCGTTCACGCAATGTCCTATGACTACCGACCATGCTTCGCTTCTCAATCTGCTTGGTTCTGTTCGCACCGACATTGCCGCACGTGGCATCATTTCAGATGGTACTGCCATTGGTATGGGACTTGCAAACGCCGTGTCGCGATTGAAGGAATCGAAGGCAAAGAGCAAGGTCGTCATTCTTCTTACAGACGGCAGTAACAACATGGGCGACATCTCGCCAATGACGAGTGCGGAGATAGCGCATAGTCTTGGTGTGCGTGTGTACACCATTGCTGTAGGAACCAATAAGGTGGCACCTTATCCCGTGCCGGTAGCCGGAGGCGTGCAGTATGTGAATATGCCGGTAGAGATAGACACGAAGACTCTGAGCGAGATTGCTCAGATAACGAATGCCAGCTCTTATCGTGCAACAAACAACCGCGAGCTGTCGCAAATATACAAGGACATCGACAAACTCGAGAAGACAAAGATGGACGTGAAGCGTTTCTCCAAGCACTACGAGGCTTATCAGCCCTTTGCCATTGCGGCTTTGCTGCTTCTTGTGGCAGAGTTTCTGCTGCGCTTTACTGTTCTTCGCCGGATACCTTAAGGTTCTTTGTTGGCGTAGCCTTTGGTTTTTGCCCATATTAAAACTCAAAATTCAAAGTTAAGAAAATGTTCAGATTTGAGAGCCCCCAATATTTATGGTTGCTATGGCTTGTAGTAGTGCTCGTAGCGGTCAGATACTATAGCCTATGGCGCAGGCAGAAGAAGATAATGCGCATTGGCGACAAAGATCTTGTGCGTCAGCTTATGCCCGACGCTTCGACCATGCGTCGCCGTGTGAAGTTTTGGCTTACGATGGCAGCTGTAGCTGTGCTTGTGGTTGTTATTGCTCGTCCACAGATGGGCTCCAAGATAAGCAACGAGAAGCGCAACGGAATAGAGACAATCATTTGTCTCGATATTAGTAATTCGATGTTGGCACAGGATGTAGCACCTTCGCGCTTGGATAAGAGCAAGATGCTTGTAGAGAATCTTGTTGACAACTTCACTAACGATAAGATTGGTCTTGTGGTATTTGCTGGCGATGCTTTTGTTCAGCTGCCAATCACGAGTGATTATGTTTCAGCAAAGATGTTCCTTCATGGCATAAGTCCGGCACTCATCTCTACTCAGGGTACCGACATTGCACGCGCTCTTTCCGTGGCATCAAGCAGTTTCACTCAACAGCAGGGTGTTGGTAAAGCTATTATACTCATCACTGATGGCGAAGACCATGAAGGTGGAGCATTGGAGGCAGCAAAGGAAGCGCGTAAGAAAGGCATCAATGTATTCATTCTCGGCATAGGTAGCACAAAGGGCTCTCCAATCCCCGTTGGTGGTGGTGAGTATATCCGCGACAACACCGGTAATATCGTTATGTCGGCACTTAATGAGGATATGTGTCGTGACATAGCCCGTGCCGGTAGTGGCACATACATCCATGTAGACAACACCAACGACGCTCAAGAGAAATTGAACGACGAGCTTTCTAAGCTCCAGAAGGGTGAGACAGAGAGCGTAATCTACAGCGAGTACGCCGAGCAGTTCCAGTCGTTCTGCATAGTGTTGCTCGTTTTGCTGATAGTGGAGGCGTGCATCATGGAGAAGAAGAATCCGTTGTTCAAACATTTTAGACTATTCAAGAAATAAACGATATTCAACATGAAGAAGTTTTTAGTTCTTTCAATCTTGATGATTCAGGCATTGGTAGGCTTTGCGCAGACCGACCGCCAGCACATACGCTACGGCAACCGTTGGTTCAAGCAGGACAACTATGTAAAGGCAGAGGCAGAATACCGCAAGGCAGTAGACAAGAATCCGTCCAATCCGCAAGCGCTCTACAACCTCGGTTGCGCATTGCTCATGCAGAAGAAAGACTCGGCAGCCATCCAACAGTTTGAGCATGCTGGCAAGATAGAGACCGACCCGAAGCGTAAGGCTATGGCATACCACAACATCGGATGGATATGCCAGTCGTTGAAGATGTACGGCGAGGCTGCGGAGGCATACAAGGAGAGTCTGCGCAACAACCCGTCTGACAACGAGACCCGCTACAACCTTGCGCTCTGCATGCGCCAGCAGAAAAAGAACAAGCAGGACAAGGACAAGCAACAGCAAAAGAAGCAGCAGAACAAGGGCGAGAACAAGAGCAAGGAAAAGAAAGAACAAGACAAGAACCAAAAGCAACAGCAGCAGAAGCATCAGGAAAAGATGAGCAAGGAGAACGCCGAGCAGATGCTTAACGCCGCCATGCAGCAGGAGCAGCAGACACAGCAACGCATAAAGGACGCCATGCGTCAGAACAGATCACGCAAGTTACAGAAAAACTGGTAGACCACATAAAATACATCATTCAGAATGAACAAAAAGATAACAATACTATTACTGACATGTTTTGCGTATGTACTCTCGGTATGTGCGCAAAACATTTCTGTTTCTGCCCCCACACACGTTGCAACTGGCGAGAACTTCCGTGTGTCGTACACTATAGCTAATGTGTCGGTAGACGAGTTCCGTTCGGCTTCCATCCCTTCCGGTCTGGAAGTGATAGCTGGTCCGTACACATCGCAGCAGTCGAGCTATCAGATTGTGAACGGACATACCAGCCGCTCGTCGTCGATAACCTATACCTACACGCTCTATGCGGAGAAAGCTGGCTCATACACCATAGGTGCAGCACACGCCAAGGCAGGCGGCAAGACAATCGCCTCGCGGCCATTCCGCATACAGGTGTCGGGCGCCACACGCAACAACGGTTCGTCGGCGCCAAATATGCACGATGATGCCGTTTCGCCTTCGCACAGTTCGGGTGGCAGAATATCTTCAAAAGACCTTTTCGTGAAGGTGACTGCCAATAAGAAACACGTACACGAGCAAGAGCCTATTTTGCTTACGTATAAGGTGTACACTCTCGTTGACCTTACCTCGCTTGATGGTAAGATGCCCGACTTGAAAGGCTTCCATACTCAGGAAATACCATTGCCACAGCAGAAGAGTTTTCACATTGAGAAGCTGAACGGCAGAAACTATCGTTGTGTAACGTGGAGCCAGTATGTTATGTATCCGCAGATGACGGGCAAGATGACGATACCGAGCCTTACGTTCAAGGGCGTTGTGGTTATGCAAAACCGCAATGTAGACCCGTTTGAGGCGTTCTTCAACGGCGGATCTGGATACATAGAAGTAAAGCGTAATATCGTAGCACCAGCTATTGACATACAGGTAGACCCACTGCCACAGAAGCCAGCCGATTTCTCGGGTGGTGTAGGTCGCTTTTCAATATCTTCGCAGCTGTTGAATAACACAGTGAAGGCAGGCGCACCAGTTACGTTGCGTGTAGTGGTAGGTGGCAACGGCAACCTGAAGCTCATCAAGCAGCCCGTGGTTACCTTCCCGAAGGACTTCGACAAGTACGACCCGAAGGTGACCGACAAGACCAAACTCACAACCAACGGATTGGAAGGCAATATGGTGTACGACTTCCTCGTTGTGCCTCGCAATCAGGGTAACTACACCATCCCTGCTGTGTCGCTTACTTATTACGACACATCGAGCAACATGTATAAGACAGTGAAAACTGCGCCGCTTACCATTAAGGTGGAGCCAGGCGACGGCAAGGGCACTTCTGTTACCGATTATTCGGCTGTTCAGCAGACTGATATTAAGCCGATAAAGCAGGGCGGTTATGATACAATTGACACCGAGAAACTATTCTTTGGTTCTACTTCATTCTTGTTATGGCTACTTCTGCCATTTGTTTTGTTTGTAGCTCTTGTGGCTATTTTCCACAAGAAGGCGGTAGAGAACGCTGATATCGTGGGTAAACGTGGTAAACGCGCCAATAAGGTGGCTACCAAACGTCTTAAAACTGCCTATAAGTTGCTCACCGCTGGCAAGCAGAACGAGTTCTATGATGAGGTACTGCGTGCACTTTGGGGCTATGTAGGCGACAAACTGAACATGCCGGTAGAGCAACTCTCACGCGAAAATATAAGTGATCAACTTGCTGCACACAATATCAATGCAGAGATAATAGAAAAGTTCATCTCTGCTCTTGATGAGTGTGAGTACGAACGTTATGCCCCAGGTAGTGCCGAGGGTAATATGACTAAGACATATGATAGTGCAATGATAGCTATTACGGAGATTGATGGTGTCTTGCGTGACAAGATGGTGAAGAGAAACAGTGGTGATACGGTGAGAATAATCTTGCTGTTTGTGGTTTTGTGTTTTAGTAGCTTTGTAAATGCTTCTGTAGACACCGCAAAGTCTCAACAGGGCGATAGCAGTGAAATTGCCGCAGCTGCTTATGCAAAGGGCGATTATCAGCAAGCTGCAGAGTGCTATACCAAACTGCTGAAGGTAGGGGAGAGCGCAGAACTCTATTATAACCTCGGCAACTGTGAGTATCGTTTGGGTAATATCACACAGTCGATAATTGCCTACGAACGTGCTTTGCGCCTTAATCCAGGCGATAGCGATACTCGTTACAATCTTCAGTTTCTTCGTGGTAAGACCATCGACAAAGTAGTGCCTGTTGATGAGATGTTCTTCGTTACGTGGTATCACTCGCTGCAGAATCTTATGAGCATTGATGCTTGGGCTATCCTCGCTGTTTCAGCCTTTGTGCTTGCTCTCATGCTGATATTGGCATATCTCTTCGGCAGTAATATTCTTCTGCGTAAGATTGGTTTCTTCGGAGCACTTGTCGGACTTCTGATTTTTGTGTTAGGACTCCTATTCGCTTATCAGCGCAAGGTTGCCCTTTCAGAACATAACATCGCCATAGTTCTCACGCCAACGCTCAATGTAAAGGCAACGCCTGCGGAGAGTAGTTCAGATGCCTTCGTTATCCATGAGGGCACACGTCTCACCATTACCGATAGTTCGATGAATGCTTGGTATGGTGTACGCCTTGATGACGGCAAAGAAGGCTGGTTGCCAAAGAACTCAGTAGAAGTAATTTGATAAAAACTCAGCGAAAATGAATATGGATACCCTCTTACAGGCCGACACCGACCTCCTTCTCGCACTCAATGGCAGCAGTTCGCAGTTTGTTGACGGACTGATGATAGCTCTTACGTCGGGCTTCACTTGGATACCTATGTACGTTGCCTTGTTGTATCTTGTGGTAAAGAACAGCGAGACGATGGGACAAATCGTACTCGTTGTGGCATGTGCTGCGCTCTGCGTTTTGCTTGCTGATGGTATTGCTGACGGCATTGTTAAGCCCTGTGTAGAACGCTTTCGTCCTTGTAATGACCCTTCGCTACGTAATCTTGTGCAGCTTGTTGATGGATATTGCGCCAATGGTAAGTATGGTTTCTTCTCAGCACATGCAGCCAACACTTTCTCTATTGCAGTGTTCTTCTGCTTACTTGTACGCAGTAGCATATTGAGTATTTCCCTTCTTGTGTGGTCGCTCGTCTGCTGTTACACACGTGTGTATCTTGGTGTTCATTATCCGCTTGATATCGCTGTTGGATTATTATGGGGTGGCACGGTAGGATGTGTTGTCTATTTTGTTTATTATAAGTTCAGAGAGAAACTCTCTCAGTCGAAACGCTTCGTATCTACACAGTACACATCAAGTGGTTTTAGCCACTCTGATGTTGATATTGTTATGCTTGTGATAGTTCTCACATTAATCTACGCTGTTCTACGTGGAGTGCTGCATTAAAATCAATTGTCTTTTGGTCTTCGCATTGTAGGCCAATATTATTATATAAATAGAGCGAAATCAATGCAAAAGTCATCGTTCTTCGAACGCAGTCCGATTGGGTTGCGTTCGTAATCTGATTGGGCTGCGTTCGCAATCTGATTGGACTGCGTTCGGAGAACGATGACAAAAATTTAGTTTTAAATACCCCTTTGTAGCAGTTGTATGCAATAATAGAGCATGATGCGCATTCGGATAAGTTCTGTTATGTCGACAATGTTGTGCATTATGCGTGTATGAATTTTGCAAAAATATTGTGCTATAGGATATGTATGTCAGAATTTATAATTAACTTTGTGGGATTTAGATAGTATTGCCTTATTTTTAGGGCAGTAGACAAAGAAAACGATTATGGAGACAAAACACATACATATCAAGGATTATAATTATGCGTTGCCGGACGAGCGTATTGCTAAGTTCCCGTTGGCGCAGCGCGATCATAGCAAACTATTATTGTATAAGCACGGTGAAGTGTCGGAAGACACGTTCTGCAACATAGCTAATCATCTGCCCGAGGGTGCTCTGATGGTTTTCAACAATACCCGTGTTATTCAGGCGCGTATGCACTTCCGCAAGGCTACTGGAGCACTGATAGAGGTGTTCCTGCTTGAGCCGTATGCTCCGGCTGACTACGAGCAGATGTTCCAGACGCGAGGCGAATGCGAATGGCTGTGCATGATTGGCAATCTGAAGAAGTGGAAGGGTGAGGTGCTTCAGCGCACATTCGATGTGAACAGCGAGTCGGTGACGCTCAAGGCCGAGCGTCTTGAGGACGTGGGCAAGAGCTACAGAGTGCGCTTCACTTGGGACAACGCTGAGGTGTCGCTTGCAGAGTTGTTGGACGCTGTGGGCGAGCTACCTATTCCGCCGTACTTGAACCGCGAGACGCAGGAGAGCGACAAGACGACATATCAGACAGTTTACTCGAAGGTGAAGGGTTCTGTGGCAGCTCCAACGGCAGGTCTGCATTTCACACCAGATGTATTGGCGGCAA
>OHZV01000107.1_pt1 | contig 19285 bp, 16 predicted proteins | sample 1580631 | NCBI WGS metagenome assembly OHZV01 (sample SAMEA3882504, study PRJEB24775) | human gut metagenome | biome: human-associated habitat; feature: intestine environment; material: feces | place: Netherlands | collected 2009/2010 | reverse complement strand
TAAAGACAAAAATGGCGAACACACAGACAAGTAAAAGATAAATAAGATACCGGACTGCTTTTTTTCTGGTAAGCAGTCCGGTAAATTTTATATTTTTCATACTCATGAAACTATTTGCGAAAAATTATCTTAATTTCCAGAAGCTTCCGCTGCTGCAGTTGCAGATGTATCTGCGGCTTCTGCTGTATCTGAAGCACTGTCTGTGGTGTCTGCAGCAGTGTCTGTATCATCTGAAGAACCGTCTGTAGTATCTGCAGAAGCATCAGCTGCGTCTGCACCAGTCTTCTTGATTGTAAAGGTATCATCAATTGCTTCAGCCTTACCATCATCAGTAATCTGGTAAGTATCAATCGCAAAGGTATCTGCAGTTAATGTGATCACAGAATAGCTTGGAAGCCAGTTCTGGCTGCGGGCTGCCACATAATCCTGCTGAGTGGAAAGAAGTTCATAATATTTGGAACCGGAAGCTGAGTTTGCAGTCATATAGAGAATTCCCTGTGGATCTGTAACTGTATCTCCGTCAACATCCTCAATTGTGTAGCAGTCATTGTCCTCATGGAATGCATCCAGTGCTGCTTGTGCATCTGTGTCTCCCTCTTCCGGAGCAAGTGCGATCTGTTCCTGTGTATCTACATTTGTCGCATGATCCCAGTCATAATCTGTTCCGTCTGCATTCAGGCTGAACTCATATTTACCATGAGTCTGTCCGTCACCATAAAGCATTTTGGAACGGCTGTATGTATGATCGTGTCCCTGAAGAACCACATCAATATCATTTGCATCAAATACAGGTGTAAGCTGTGTACGAAGGATCATACCGTCTGTGTCGGAGTGGTCAAGACCTGATCCGTAAATATCCTGATGGATGGTTACAATTCTCCATTTTGCATCAGGATAAGCTTTGACAGCTTCTTCAATTGTTTTCTGATGCTCTGCCACATTGTAATTATTGGTATTCAGAACAACGAAAAGGCCCTCTCCATAGCTGTAGTAGTAATCACCACCTGCCTGAGTTTTACCATTTTCTGTATTATTCGGGTTATTGAAATGATACATATAATCCTCATTCAGAGAATCATGGTTACCAATTGTAGTTGCCACTGCAAGTCCCTTCAAAGCATCTGCACTTAAATAAGAAGCATATTCTTCCTCTTTTGCTTCACCGGTCTTGTTAACCTGGTCACCTGCAGAGATCACAAAGTTGATATCCGGATTCTGCTCAAGTGCAGTATTGAGAGTACGGTTCCATGAAAAACCGTCATTTTCTGCTGCTTTATTGGCTGCACCGGACTCATTGGTAAGCTCTGCTCCATTCTGTGTCTGACCTTTGGAAGCACCGATCTGCGGGTCACCTACATAGAGAATTTTTACTGAATCTGTATCCTGTGTTTTGTACTCAGATACCTCTGTCTGCTCACCGTTTTTCTCAACTGTGTAATAATAAGTTGTGTTTGGCTCCAGACCTGTAACTGTTACATGATTATATTCATATGCTTTGTCTCCTGTAAAGCTCTGGTCTACATCACCGGCAGTTCCTTCAAAGGTTTCAAGATTGTCCTTGTCTGTTCCGAAATGAACTACAGGTGTTGCATCGCTGTCACCTTTTTCACTGTACCATGCAAAGTTCAGCTGTGTATCATCAGCACCAGGTGTTAAAGATACCTTTGTAAAATCAGCTGCTGTTGTTTCCCAGGCTGCATCCCAGTCAGACCATCCGGAATCAGCACCAACCACGCTGCTGTCTGTATAATGCTCTGTAGATGCATATGCTGCCGGACAAACCATAGTCACTGAAAGAGCTGTCAAAAGACCTGCAATTAGTTTTCTTCTCATAATAATAATAGACTCCTTTTTACTCAAAAAATATTATTTTTTTGTTGACAAGTGGAGTATATCACCCGAATTTTCAAAAAACAATCAGGTTTGCTTATGTTTGACAGACATTTACACTTTCCTTAACAAAAGCAGATATTTGTTAAGTTTCATACATCCCAGAGAAACAATTATTTTAATACAGGAGGGAAGCTGTTCCCCTGCTCCAGCTCTTCCATCTGTCCCAGAATCTGCTTCTGACGATTGTCAAAAAGCAGACCTTTATTGTGACGATAATACTGATCCGAACCATTCTCACGGATAAACCAGAGACTGTAATAATTGGCATTCAGTTCCGTGATAAAGGCTACCATTTCCTGGCTGTCGCCAAAGGCCGCTTCCATAAAATCAAAAACATTCTGAAGTGTCTGGGAAATATATTCTGTCTGAGTTTCAAGGCTGTCAGCCACCTCTGCAAAAGCTGTTTTTGCCTTCTCATAAGTAGCCTTTTCTGAAATTTCATTTTCAAAGAAATTCACTGTACGGATAAATACTTTTTCTTCATTTTTAGTGAGAAGCTCAGATTTTTTTGCAGTATGAAAATCATTTTCTGCCTTTTTATAAATAGATTCCAGCGTCATTTCCGGAAGGTTATCTCTGTATTCTGTCATGTAACCATAGAGCTTTGTCACATAGGCATCCATAAAATAACAGTCTGCAAATAACTGGCTAAGCTTTCCGTTCAACAAACCAACAATACTCAGATGCTCATCCAATGAAGCATTGCGAATTTTGCCCAGAGTGATGGGCGTCCATTTACCCTGAAGCAGATCCTCCACTGCATAATCTGTCTTATACTTATTGTAAAGTGCCAGATACGAAGCAAAATCCTTGGCAACCATGGGATGCTGGATGTACTGATATACCACCTCTCTATCCACTTCTTTGTTCAGTGTTTCATATACCTGTATCAGTCTGGAAAGATCTTCCCAGCCTCTGGCAGTGGCAAAAATGCGTCCGTCTACTGTGTTCTCCATTCTGTAGAAATTCTTTCTGCGAAGCTCCAGATAAGAGATCACAGCCGGATGGATTCCCTGCTCATAGGCATATTCTTTCCATACTTCAAAGTCCGGCTGCACATCAATCCTCTTGATTCTGTCAAGGGTTACTACGTCAAATTCGCGGACAGATTTATTGTATTCCGGCGGGTTTCCTGCTGTCACGATCACCCATCCTTCCGGTACTTTCTGATTGCCAAATGTCTTTCCCTGAAGAAACTGCAGCATCATAGGCGCCAAGGTCTCTGATACGCAGTTAATCTCATCAATAAAAAGAATTCCTTCTCTGAGACCTGTTTTTTCCATCTTTTCATAGACAGAGGCAATAATCTCACTCATAGTATATTCTGTGACAGAAAAAGTCTCCTGACCAAAGGTTTTCTCTTTGATAAACGGCAGTCCTACTGCACTCTGACGGGTGTGATGTGTGATAGTATAAGATACCAGACCTACCTTACATTCCCTGGCGATCTGTTCCATAATCTGCGTCTTTCCAATACCCGGTGCCCCCATAAGGAGAATTGGTCTCTGGCGTATGGCCGGGATCAGATATTCTCCAAATTCATCCTTCGCAAGGTATGCTTCTATTGAGTCCTTTATCTCCTGTTTTGCTCGCTTTATATCCATAATATAAATCCTTTCCTGCTGAACACTTCTTACTTTTACTCAGTTTTTTATTTCATTACCTGTCTGGCTTCTCAAAATCATCCTCATCCAAAATCAGTTTCATGGCCCATACCGGCACATCCACATCTCTGTAATTATCCTGCATAAACACAAATGCAGTCTTATATGGCGGCATTTTCTTCGGGTAAATTCCGAATCCATCCGTAAAATAGATCATCCCTTTCAGGTTATGAAATTCATGCTGTTCCAACAGTTTATCCACCCATTCAAATGCAGGCCTGAAATCTGTTCCGCCATCTCCATACAGTTCCAGATGTTCCATATAGTCTTTCATTTCTTTCTGAGAAGTAATCTTTTTATCTGTGTGGACTTTCTCATCACACTGAATGATGTGCACATTTATTTTTGTAAAAAAGCTCTCACTCTCACTAAGTACACCGTAGGTTTCCTCCAGAAACTTTCTCACCAGTTCTCCTGAACAGGACATGGAAGTATCGATGACGATCACAAATTCCTCTATCTTCTTAACTTCTTTGGATTCCAGTGGTTCGATCAGCGGCATATTTCCATAGAGGCGCAGACCATAGGTATAGAAATTGTAATCAAAACTGTCATCATCCACTGCCAGTTCTTCATGAAAAACTGCAAATTTCCGCAGGAATTCTCTGTAATCATACCGGCTTCTGTTCTCTGTTTTTATCTGCTCCAGGAAATCTCCGTCCCGCTCACCTGCCTCCTGGGAAAAGGTTTCCAGATCCGTCTCGATTCCATCATTGATCTCCCCCCATTTGCGGCTGAGCATGGGATTCGGTTTCTGATCCGGTTTCTTACTTTCCCAGTATCTGTGGTCATCTGTGCGAAATTCCTGTTCCAGATTTGTAAGATCCTTTTCGTTCAGATTCCATTCTGACAATATTTTATATACTCTCTGTGCGTTGAGGGTTTTTCCCTCTTTTTCAAGGAGACGGTAGGTTTCCCTTCGCAGAAGACTGCGTGAGAAACGGATACTCCGATAGTTCATCCCATCTATCATATGCTCCACTGCAATGTCACAACTCAGATCACGCATACGTTCCTGGATTGTGATTCCATCGTCTGCCCTCTTCTTACCTTCTGTACCGCTCCATGCAAAATGCCGGAAAATACAGTGGAATACCATATGCAGATACCCTCTGTTCACCAGAATCCTGTTCTCTCTATATAAGCCTCCCAGCATCTGCGGCTGAAAATACATCACTCTTCCATCCGTTCCAAATCCATGGACCTGACCATCCATCTGATAAGAAAAACTGCTCAGCGCCACATCCAAAAACCGCATTCCCAGATATAATTCATCCCGCGCAGCCCTGAGAATACTGCTGCCGATTTCCTGCAAACGCTCTGCTCTTTCTGCTATTTCCTGTATTTTATCCTCTGGCTGCATCATTATTTTCCTCTATATCTATCACAGTTCAAACCTCTTTTTTCTTAGTATAGTTCTTCTATTCAAAGATTTTTCTGTAGTTTGTGATTGTTCATTTTTCCCCTGCTCTGTCCTGTCAGCTTCCTGACTATTTTGCAGCTTATCCACATCTATACGTTCACTTCCTGCCGTATTATCCACCAGATTTGCTCTTTCATTCATCAAAAATGCGGATACTTCCGTTTCTTTTCTCTTAGATGCACAATCTAACGCAGAATCAATTCCTTCCAGTGTCCAGAGTTTTTGCGAGGATATCACTTCCAATCTGTGCATATCCTCCTGCTTTACCAGATATTCTGCAATATCTCCCAGATTCTTACGGATATATTCCCTGTAATTCTCCCTGGCTTTCCCGGTCAGTTCATAAGGAAACTCCAGTCTGCCAAATGACATATCAACCAGAACTTCCAGCTTATCCATGGCTACCGCCATTTCAAAAAGCCTGTCATATTCCTGATAATTCAGCTCCTTATCATAAAAACACTGCCTGTAATTACTGCCTGATCCATGATATTCCGTATACAAAATACGCGCCGGAGTGTTCTCAACCGCCTCATCATAATGCTCCGGAAATACAAGTCTGGCTTCTTCATACTCATAAAGAAAGTTTACATCTATCCTCTGCCACATCTCGCCCAGCATTTCCTTAACGCCTGACTTCTTTCCCTGTCTCATATGAACAGTCAGCTTCTCCAATGCATGGCAGCCTGTAAATGCACCACAGCCTATCTGCATCAGGCTGTCAGAAAACTCCAGCTTTTTCAGATTCCCGCAGCCATAAAAAATATATCGTCCAATCTCTTTTAAAGTGTAAGGAAAAACAATCTCCTCCACGTCATTTCCTGCCAGAACATGCTCTTCTCTGCCAAACTCAAGACCATCTGACACTTCCCACAGACTGGCATTTTTCAGGTCTTCCTTCTCATCCATATGGCTGGAAAATGCATACGGTGCTGCACTAATTACCAATTTGCCATCTATCATTCCCGGAATCTCAACTCTGCCCTCTATTCCAAAACACCGCAGAATTTCAATCCCGCCAGATTTCTCTCTGTAGTAAATCTTCATTTTCTCATTTCTCCCCGAAGATATTTTCTCTCAAAGCACATAAAATCATCCCTGAAAAGTATAATACTTCCCAGGGATTTTTTCTATACTACTGATGCTTAATATTAAACAGATATTCGCACTCCACTACCCACCTATAATCAAATACCGATATAAAGATTACCATTAGCGTAATACTGGCTCCGGTTTAAAATTCAGATAATCTCCTGATACCAGCTTGTACTCTATTCCATCCACATAGCCTTTAAAGCTGTCATCATACCGCTTCTCTCCATGACAGTGAGAATAGATCACCTTCTCGGCGCCAAATTCCTGTGCCATCAGGGTAAACGGACTCTCCATCTCTCCAATACTTGTAGGTGGATAATGAAGAAACATGATAAACTTCTCATATCCTGCAGCCTTCGCCCCTTCAAAAGAGCAGCGCAGCCGCCCCAGCTCCCGCTCTCGGATCTTCAGAAAATGCTCATAGCTGTCTTTTCCTTCATAACAGTAGCCTTTGGTTCCCACCAGTGCATAATCCTCATATGTATAAAAATTATTCTGCAAAAATTCCAGCTTTCCTCTGAACATCTCATTCAGATTTTCTGTTTTCTTCGCATCCCAGAACATATCGTGATTTCCCCGAAGCAGAATCTTCCTGCCCGGCAGAGCCATAATAAAATCCAGATCTGCCTGACACTCTGCAAGATCTCTCCCCCAGGAATGATCTCCTGTTATCACTACTGTATCATTCTCTGTCACTTTTCTCTTCCAGTACTTCTCAATCTTAACCACATGATTCTTCCATCTTTTATCAAATACATCCATAGGTTTATTGACTGTAAACGAAAGATGAAAATCACCGATTGCGTATAGGCTCATTGTACACTCTCCTGTCTGTTCTGCTCGTTAATTATCTTCCAATCTCGATGCTCATGGCATGCCAGGCTTCTCCGCCCCAGGTGGAGTTTGCCTGACCCAGATCTGTAAAGCCGAATTTCTCATACATCTTCACTTTTTCATCCAGACAGGTGAGGAAAAGTTTCTTTCGTCCTTTTTGTGCTTCCTTCTGGCAGTATCGGGATACCAGTTCACGTCCCAGTCCCTGCATACGATATTCCGGACGGACATCCAGACCCAGAAGCATGATATTTTTGCCTTCAGGATTACTCAGAGAAATATCTGTGAAGAATTCATCTCTGAAAGCCTCCTCATCTGTAGGAACTCCATTAAGAAATGCAGCCAGCTTTCCGGTTTCCTTATCCTCAGCTACCAGAAATGTTTCTGCTGTTGCTTTTATTCTCTCTGTCAGACTTTTCGGAGAACATGCCTCATTTGGCGGGAAACAGATCTGCTCGATCTCTATCGCCTGCTGTGTCTCCTCCGGTCTGATACATCTGAATTCAAATCTATCCATATTGTTTGTACTCATTTTATTATCCTTCTCCTGTTATCTTGTTATTTCCTGCATATTCGGGATCTGCAAGTTTCCCATATAGTTGTTTTATCTACATCGGGCAGCTTCTCTTTGATTTCTCATCCAAATCTTCCCGTACGTAGTGTGCATTAAACTCCATGTTAATGTCGCGGATTTCCTTCGTACCATCAATATATTCCTGATACATCTCTGCCAGTCCCGCCATACAGCCATCACAGCTTGCAGAAATATTCCCAAAAGATTCCTCCACAATCTGTTTTCTTTCTTCTCTGGTTGTGTCCTTTATCAAAATACTCTTAATCTCCATAACCTTCACCCCGACTTTCTTTGGTATTCTTTTGATATTTCTTTCCTTATATCTTTTATTTGATTGTAACATCTGAAAGCATTTTTGTGAAGCTAAGAAACAGGCATAAAAAACGGTCTGATTACATTCTCTCAAAATATGTCAGTTTAAAGTGTTAAAGTACTGGAATTTTAGATAACACCATGTTATACTTGTAAAGGAAAATGTGCAGGCAGTCCGGTCAGGTATAAAATATTCCTGAGTTCCGGCATTATCAAAGACCTGCATGTACTTATATGGAGGAAACAGATCATGTCTATGAAAATCAATCACGAGCTCCCTTTACCGGAGGTTCTGAAATCTCAGTACCCTCTCAGCCAGGAACTCAAAGAAGTAAAAAAACAGCGCGATGAAGAAATACGCCGTATCTTCACCGGTGAATCAGATAAATTTATCGTCCTTGTAGGACCTTGTTCCGCTGATAACGAAGATACAGTCTGCGAATATGTACGCAAACTGAAAACAGTGGCAGATAAAGTCTCTGACAAACTGATGATCATCCCGCGAGTTTATACAAATAAGCCCCGTACCACAGGTGACGGTTACAAAGGAATGCTTCATCAGCCAGATCCAGATAAGGCTCCTGACCTTCTTGCCGGAATTATTGCTATCCGCAAGATGCACATGAGAGTTATGCAGGAGACAGGACTCTCTTCTGCAGATGAGATGCTTTATCCTGAAAACCGCAGCTATCTGGATGATATTCTCTCCTACGAAGCTGTAGGTGCACGTTCTGTGGAGAACCAGCAGCATCGTCTCACTGCCAGCGGCATGGATATTCCTGTCGGTATGAAGAATCCTACCAGCGGTGATCTCTCTGTTATGCTGAATTCTGTCACTGCTGCACAGCATCCTCACCACTTCATCTACAGAGGAAATGATGTGGAAACTTCAGGAAATGATCTGGCACACACAATTCTCAGAGGTGGTGTAAACCAGTACGGACAGACTATTCCTAACTACCACTATGAAGATCTGATACATCTGTCTGCTTTGTATGCCAAAAAGGACCTTAAGAACCCTGCCATCATCATAGATGCCAACCACTCAAACTCCAACAAGCAATACAAGGAACAGATCCGTATTGTTTCAGAAGTACTTCACAGCCGCAACTACAATCCGGATCTCCGCAAACTGATCAAAGGTGTTATGATCGAAAGCTACCTTCTCGAAGGCCGCCAGGATATCAGTGATCATATGACTCCTGGCTGTTCCATCACAGATCCTTGCCTCGGATGGGAAGATACAGAACGGCTTATCTATGATATTGCTGAGAAATGCTGATTTTTATGGATAATACAAATAATTCCTGCTGTTGTGGAGAGACAGAACATTTTTCAGGCTGCCTGATCTGTGGAGCACCGGTCACATACAGCGTCGAAAGTTCTGTGAAAACCTGCAGCATCTGCCACAAAGAGCAGCTGACAAATGCTGTCTGTGAAAATGGCCATTTTGTCTGTGATGCCTGTCACAGCTATGGTACTTATATACCGGTGATCATAGCCCTCAGAAGCAGCACAGAGAAGGATCCCCTGCTGCTTCTGGAAGAGATCATGGACCTTCCTTCTGTCCACATGCATGGACCTGAACATCATGCCATTGTTCCCAGTGTTCTTCTGACTGCACTTCGCAATAATGGAGAGCGTATGAATTACGATACCGCATTATCTGAAATCTGTAAAAGAGCGAAGCAGGTTCCCGGTGGTACCTGCGGTTACTGGGGAGTGTGTGGTGCAGCAGCAGGTGCCGGAATCTTTATGTCTGTTATGACCGGATCCGGTCCCCTCCATAAGGATGCATGGCCCTTTCCTCAGAAGCTTGTCTCTGTTATTTTATCCAAACTGGCTGATGTTGGTGGTCCGCGCTGCTGTAAACGCACCAGCAGAATTGCTATTGAAGAAGCGATCAGGTTTTACAGGCAGTTCAGCTCTGTAAAGATTCCGCTGTCTTCTGTACTATGTAAATATTTTGAAGATAATAAAGAATGTATCAGAGAGGACTGTCCGTATTATCCTGTGAACAAATAACTATTCATAAAATAAAAAACAGAACGAAATCCGACTGATAGTCAATGGGTTTCGTTCTGTTTTCTAATAGTTTCTCTATAAAATAATACGTTTCGCAGGATACAATGCCCTATCGCTCCATTCTGCTTTTCTGCAGTCCAAAGAAATAATATTCTTCTCTGTGCAGACATTTCTGATCAGTTCTTCTCCGTTATCTGATATAAAAAGTGCTGTGATTTCTTTTTTCCCTCCAACACTCCTTACACAGTAATCTACCAGTTTCGGAAACTGAAACAGTAATTCATCCATTTCTCTCATACTTTTGGACTGGTCGATGCGCCTTACAAAATCCAGACGCCTTACCTCACTTCCGCAGATACATTTTCCGGGGATGATACGTGTATGATCGCCGGTCCTGTATCTGATCAGAGGCTGTGCCTCCATCCCAATGGTTGTGATCACCAGTTCTCCCCATTGACCGTCAGGCAGAACATTTCCCTCTTTATCTATGATCTCTGTGATACAATGATTCTCCCTCATGTGCATGCCCTCATGAGCCTGACAGCAAATCGCACCCCCAAGTCCCATCTCTCTGGAACCATAATGAGGCCAGAGTGGTGTTCCCAAAATTTTTTCTATTGCTTTCATTACTGTTTCCGGACAGGCATCCCCTGATATCAGTGCTCTCTTTATACTGCCTTTTCCACACATTCTGAGCATGGAAAGCAGTGCTGTCGGCATACCTACATAAGTATCCGGCCGCTCCTCTTCCAGAATTGTTTTTAACTCACCATAGGTTTTATTGTTCCCGGTTAAAAGGGGATGTGCTCCTATACGTCTGATTGCGTCTGCGATCAGTTCTCCCAGTCCAGAAGGACCTGAAAACGGCATGGCAACCATAGTCCTGCTTCCCGGATAAATAAACTCACCAAGTCCGGCCATAAAAAGTTCTATGGTATGTTCACAATCTCCTTCTGTATAAAATACACGTTTACCTGCACCTGTTGTTCCGCTTGTCTGTTCTGAAATGATCCTCTGTATTTCTCCCTGAGAGCACAGTAACATCCTGCCCCCTTTCTGAGCAAGGTCGGATTCCGTTGTAAAGGGAAGGGTTTTCAGATCATCAAGGCTTTCCAGCCTTTCCGGCAGATCTCTATAAAATCCCTGCCTTTCTTTTTCTCTTTTCAGAACAGCATTCAGTTTATCCAGCTGTATTTTGTTTATTGTTTCCCTTGTAATATCTGTAATTTTTTCCTGCCTACAGATCATTGCATCTATATTGGATCGTTTCACTTTCTGTATAAATATGTTCCTTTCAGATTAGTCAGATTATATGCACAGAACGGTACCATTCCGTGATCAGGATCCACTTCACAGATATAACAGCGTTTCAGACGGTCAAGATCCAGATTCCAGGCATCCTGAAAGATCATACCTGATACTGCAAAGGTTTCATTATGTATCCGGATCAGAAACTCATCTAGCGCATCTGTCTGTGTCATTTCTCCCTCATCATAGGTTTTTGTACTGTAGCTCCACTGATTTTCCACATACTGCCTGGAATCATCACTGGTAGTACAGCAGCATCCTTTTCCTGATTTTTTTTCAAGAAGCTTCAGTTCCTGCTCTCCTTTTCTCAGATAACTTGCATGAAAGGAGCAGTAGGGATTCTCTGCGCCGCCGCCTGCAAAATCCTCAATTTTCATCAGTCCCTCTGTCTGTTCTTCAATAAGCCTCAGCATCTTTGGTATGGTGATGGGATTTTGGGGGCGCTTCTGGGAACATCTGCCAAAATAACTGATAGGCTGAAAATGTACGCCACGAACAAAGGGCATATGATCCAGACCAAATTTCAGGATATCCCCTACCTGCATATCATTTACTCCCGGCGCAATGACCGGCACAAGAGCAATACCAAGCTCTGCTTCTGAGCAGTTTAAGACCGCCTTTTTCTTCAGTTCCATCATAGCCTGTCCACGTAAAGTCTCATAAACCTGATCTGTCACACCGTCAAACTGAAGAAATACTGTATTCAGTCCTGCTTTTTTCAGCTTTCCGGCATACCCCTCCTCCCTGGCAAGCCGGATCCCATTGGTATTTAACTGAAAAAATGTAAATCCTTTTTCTCTTCCCATATGTATGATTTCAGGCAGATCGTCCCTCATGGTTGGTTCTCCTCCTGAAAGCTGTATATTAAAGGGACCTCCGTGAGCCATCAGAAAATCATACTGTTTTTCTATTTCACAGATGGGAATATCTCCCTTTTCCCTGTCTTCTCCTGCTGAAGCAAAGCAGACAGGACAATGCATATTACAGCGTTTTGTAACTTCCAGGATCATACAGCAGCCTTTTCTTTCATGTTCCTCACAGAGTCCGCAATTATCCGGACAGGATTTTTCTTTAACCTTCGGATTTACAGGCGTTTCTGCTGAGAGATTTTCTCTTCCCCAGGAAAGATAATCTGCTGCATTTCCTTCCCAGATCAGGGTCTGAAATTTTCCATGAGCATTGCATTCCTTTACCAGATAGATCCCGTCTTCACCGATACCTTTTATGGCAGGAACTACCTTCATACATTCCGGACAGACACTCTTTGTTTTGCCGATGGTGATCAAAGCTTCAGTACCTCCCGCTCTGTCAGAATTTCCATAACTTTTGTATAAGTATCTGCAATAAGTCCAGGACATTTCTCCATGATCACACCCCAGTCCAGATGAGTGATATCCTTACAGTAAAAAGCTCCGAATTCTTCCTCTGTCTTCTGGCGGAACCACTGATATAATTCCTGTACAGCCGGTTTCATCTGTGCATCTTCCTTCTCCTCAGGAGCCAGATTTCCGAGAAAATATCCGATGGCACAGGCACTTCCTGTCAGACATCCGCAGGTATCTCCACAGTAACCGATTCCTCCGCCAAGGCCTCCCATTGCCTTTACAAGCTGTGGATTTTCCTCTCCTATGGTTTCCAGAGTCATGATCATAATGATCTGTGAACAATGATATCCCATGCTACCTAATTCCATTATTCTTTCGTAAAGATCCATACATTACTCCTTTCTGCCAACCACCATGGTATAGCCTATTTTTCTGCCTTTGTATTCTTACTGCAGAAGCTTATGATCCTCGCAGCAGAATGAATCATTCCAGATTGCTTCCAGATAATATTCTCTCCAGAGAGCAGTCTGATCCTCCTGACAGAGAATCGTAAACCCTGTTTCTTTCACAATTTCCAGAAGATTGCCCGGATCCAGATCTGACAGCAAAAGAAATCCTCCCTTTTTCAGTACACGCCAGCATTCAGAGACTGCCTTTTTCTGATCTCTGCTGACAAAAAATGCACACTGGCTGATACAGAGATCCATACTGTCTGCTGCATACTGAAGGGTCAGAAAATCTCCCTGCTGCACCTCACTGCTTCGCGGAGCAAGATCCACACCCTGCACATTCAGACCAAATGCTTTCATGATCCGCACGGTCTCTCCCTCTCCTGCTCCCAGATCCAGAGCTTTCATTCCTTTTTTCAATTCTATGCTTTTCAGAAGATGAATTGTCTGCTCTTCCCCTCCGGGGTGTCTGTTCATCTATTTATCCTCCAGTGCACGTTCCACTGCCAAAACCTTTCCAAGAGCCAGCTCTTCCGGAACATAGACAAAGCCACATTTGGGACAGACCGGCATCTCAACAGGAAAACCGTTCTCCAGATACATAAATTTTGCTTTTCCCTTTACAAGAGGAACCTTGCATTTCATGCAGGTCAGCTTTCCCTCAGGATCAATGGTATAATATGTTCTCTCTACTGCCATTACTGTCCCACCCTTTTCATAATATTCATTCTATGACTGTATGCTCTGCGTACCAGATACCCTTCTTCTGTTTCCACAAATCTCACCCAGAATGTAACATTTCCAAGTCTGCTCCTTGTCACCAGTTCTTTTGTCTCTTCATCAAAGATCGCTTCCTGATTTTCTCTGTAATCTGATAATACACGCTCCACATCGCTTTTCAGGATCATACGTTCATCCATCATACTGATGGCATCTTCTGTATATGCAACGGTATAATCTTTTTTCTCCATCATCAGTTCCTCATTCCATATATTTTTTAAAAGCTTCTCTTTTAGCTCAAGCCGGTTGTAGCGTTTCTCACTGATATCCGGCATATTGGCGGCATTTATACCATACAGAAGTTCCAGGATATGTCTGGATTCCCTGCCTTCCCTGACAAATCGGTCCCTGCATGCCATGCAGTACGTTATATATGGGGAATCGGATCGTTCCAGACACTTTTCTGTCATTTTATCTGCCATCTCTTTATTAGCGTAGGCAGTCAGTCCGCCGTATCCGCAGCAGGGAGACAGATCTCTGGAATATTCTGTATTTACAACAGTGCACCCCATATCTGCAAGAAGCTCTCTTATTGTATCCTGTGTCTGTGTATCTCCCCTGGCACCGCAGGCATCATGTATTGCAACAGGTATCTCCAGTCCTTTTGCCTGTCCGGGAAGTCCGATTTCCTTTAAGATCTCCCAGATTCCTGTGACTTTGGCGCCAAGACTCTCTTTTAACTGTTTCATACAGCTTGGACAGCCTGCTATAATCATAGGATCTCCCAGTTTTGCAAGCTCCTGCTTCAGCTGTTCATTTACCTTTTCTGTCATTTCATAGCGTCCTGCCCATTCACTGATAGCACCACAGCATCCCAGCATCAGAGCAACACCGCCCTCTGTCCTCCTGCACAGATCCTCATATGCCTCTGTGACAACATCCGGCGCTATAGCTCCTGCCTGACATCCTGGGAAAAATACATATCTGCAGGTTTCATATCCCGGCTGAGGTCTGCATAAGAAAGCCTCCGAATTGGAGAACAGCATATCCATCAGTGCAAATTCATGAGGTGCCAGAGGCATTTTGTCTGTAGATACCATGTTTTCTCTTGCAGATTTGCAGACCTGGCTCATATCAAACCCATTTGGACAGGTTACAGTACACTGTCCGCAGAGTGAACAGGAATTCATCGGTTTATTCATCTGGTGATCTCCCATAATGATCTGGGTATTATTATAAATCTCACGTGCAAGAAGACCCGGATGCTTTTTATATTCCCTTAAATAGACACAGCTTTTCATACACTCATCACAGTGACACTGAATGCATCGCTTTGCTTCCTCAATAGCTTCTTCTTTTGAATATCCATCTGTGCTGCAGGGAATCTTTTTGGAGCCTTTCATCCCGTCCATATTTGTATAGAGCCTGGTGGTAACTGCTCCTTCACTGCCTCTGTTGCTGTGGGGCGAAAGATTCTGTACAAGGAGGTCTACAGTCAGGGCAGCTCTCTTTGCAGCAAAAGCCGCATCCATCACAGACCGGACCGGACCGCTGACAATTCCCGCCTGTTCTCTCAGCATGATCTCTGCGTCTGCTGTTTCCTCTGGAGCCAGCTTTTTGGCCACCTCCTCTGAAGCACAGACCACATCTGCCTCCTTCATTTTCGCTCTGATAAACGGAAGGTCAAGACTGCATCCGAATTCAAAGGAAAGGTCCATGGAACTGAGACGTTTTACCTCATTTTTGCGATCTGATTCCAAAAGCTCCGGAGCTGCTGCTGCAATATAGGCTTCATAATCTTTCTCCTGACAGTAAATGGTTGCAGGATACATCTTCTTTTCCAGTTCCCCTACAAGAAACAGCGGGAACAATCCTGAACCAAAGATCACAGCCTTTTTTTTCTTTCTGATACGAAATACACTGCTCCGTTTTCCAGGTTCCCCATATCGTACAATGGCACGCTCTACTTCACGTATGGATATGCCATCACCCAGCTCACAGAGTCTGCATTTTTCCTCACATGGTGCAGTACATCCGTTACAGAGGATCATGGGAAATGGTGTGATCTTTTCATAGATAGCCAGAGCTTTCTTAAAGTTTCCTTTTGCAGCATAAAACAGCATTTCTTTTGTATCTGCTTTGAAAGGACAGGCTGCAACACAGTACGCCGGCTGTTCATGAACACAGAGGCTGATCATATGATCCATCTCTTCCTTTGACATTCGATTTACGTGATAAACATGAGTGGAACCTCTTTCCTGTATATATGTCATAACCCGATACTCCTTTCATTTCCAAAGGGGAGACAGTCTCCCGTCTCCCCTTATTATATCACATGATAAAATTATACTGACAGTTATTTCTCAAGTTCCTTTAATGCTGCAAGAACCTTTTCAGGACGGGCAGGAACACGTGTGATACGTGCGCCTGTAGCATTGTAGATCGCATTCAGGATTGCAGGATGAGGAGCATCCAGCGGAGCCTCACCACAGCCGGCAGCACCGTAAGGACCGCTTGGGCGATATGTTTCATTGAAATGAAGTTCAATATCATCCGGCGCATCATTTGGATACAGAATGCCACAGTTCTTCAGAGAAGTATCATGGTTCAGATCCTCGAAATCTTCTGTAAGAGCAAGACCAATACCCTGTACAAGGCCACCGTAGAAGTTGCCTTCTACAAGAAGTCTGTTCATGATGGTACCTACGTCAGCCACACAGGTAAATTTTTCAACTTTAACTTTACCTGTTTCTGTATTAACAGCAACTTCCGGAAGGAAGATCGTATACATGTAGGTTGCAAACGGATCACCCTGTGCTGTATCCTGATCGATCGGATGATCTGCACAGAAGGTTGTCACCCAGTTACCTTCATATTTTGTTGCAAGACCCTCAGCCACCATCTCATCATAAGTACGGAAGGTTCCGTCTTCTTTCTTCATGGCTGCCACAAGGTTTTCTGCTGCCAGACGACATGCATTACCTGACATAACCTGTGAACGTGATCCACCTGCAGGACCTGCATTAGGACATGTCTTGGTATCATTCATAACAAGTTTGATCTGTTCCGGTCTGATTCCTGCCTGACGAAGTGTTTCATGTGATGATACAAGAACCCCCATATCAGCGCCCTGTCCGTGATCTTCCCATGCAGCATACATTGTAACTGTTCCATCCGGATTCAGCTCTGCAAATGCGTTTGATGTATCAACACCATCAAGACCACAGCCATATACACCGAGAGATACACCGATACCATATTTGATCTTGCCATCAGAAGCTGCATTCTTTTCAGCCACACGTTTCTTAGCTGCTTCATACAGTGGACGAGCTGTCTTGAACAGTTCTTCTTCACAGTATACTTCAGGCGGATAACCTGTAGGGATCGTACTGCCTTCTGATTCTTTGTAACAGTTCATTTCACGGATATCGAAGGGGTCGATTCCCATCTTTGCAGCCAGAACATCTATCGCAATCTCAGATCCCATATAAGACTGAGGAGATCCGTAAGCACGGAATGCTGAACCCCATGCATGGTTTGTAAACACTGTTGTAGATTTGTTACGGATAGAATTGATTCCATAGCCTGCACCTGTAAACTGGGAAAGTCTCATTGTAAGCAGATCACCGAATTCTGAGTATGGACCATGATCCACATAGTTATTGCCCCAGAGTGCAAGAAGCTTACCATTTTCATCTGCTGCAAGCTTGATATTCATAAATGCAGGGGATCTCTTTCCTGTATAAGTAATATTCTGGAACTGATTAAATACCAGAGACACAGGACGTTCAAGGATCTTAACAGCAGCGCCGATCAGAGCCTCATTTGTAGGAGAGAACTTGTAACCAAAGGTTCCTCCTGCATGGTTCTGAACAATTCGTAAGTTCTCCATTGGCACACCGATACCATCAGCGATCATAGGCATATGCAGATGGATACCAATGGATTTGGAATGAACAGTTATCATACCGTCTTCGTCAATGTAACCATAACCGCAGTCCGGCTCAAGATGAAGATGAGGCTGACGTGAACAGTAAGATTCGATCTCAACCTGCTGTGAATCCGGAATGCTGTCCCAGTCAAAATCAGGACCCTTGATACAGTTTGTCTCAAAGAATGCGTTCGGAATACCGGGATGAATCTCTGCCGCATCCGGTGCGATGGCATCCATTGCATTCATATATGCAGGAAGCTCTTCGATCTCAACTTTAACTGCTTCTGCTGCTGCCCTTGCATGCTCTTCTGTATCAGCAGCTACGATGGCAATCGCATCACCAAACTGGAAGATTTTTTCATCGCAAAGTACAGGACGTTCGAAACCGTCTGTCTTGTTGTGTTTTGGAAGCATTACAAGACCATTGATCTTATTGGTTCCGCCTGCTGCCTTAATATCTTTTGCTGTGATAACACGAACAACACCAGGCATACTCTCTGCTTCTGCTGTGTCAATATTAAGAATATTTGCATGAGAAACCTTTGCCTGTGTAAGAGCAAGGCGAAGTGTTCCTGATGGCATCTTTAATGCATCATCTGCACCAAAGTCCCAGGTACCTGTTACCTTCTGTGCTGCTGACGGACGGATATAATTTGTTCCAACAATAGAATCACCTGTCTGTTTGAACACAAGGTCTTCCTTTGTCATCTCGCCGCGCATAACTGCTGCTGCAGCCATAGTAGCATCGATCAGCGGCTTATAGCCTGTACAACGGCAGAGATTACGCTGTTTGTTAAACCAGTCTCTTACCTCCTCACGGGTAGGACTTGGATTATTGTCCAGAAGCACTTTTGCTGAAATAATAAATCCCGGTGAACAGAAACCGCACTGTGCGCATCCATATGCCATCCATGCAACCTGGATCGGATGCATATCAGAAAGTGTTCCCACACCTTCAATGGTTGTGATCTCTGCATGATCGGGAACACGGCTCATCTTGTAGATACAGGATCTTGTGACTTTTCCGTTCATAATAACATTACAGGCTCCACAGTGACCTTCACCGCAGCCAATCTTACATCCTGTAAGAAGAAGGTGATCACGGAGCACCTGCACCAGTGTCTCATCCTTATCAAGAATAAGTATTCTCTCAACACCATTAATCTTCAATGTCTTTTTAATCATGTCCCATTCCTCCTTTTAAAAAAATTCATTTCAATCTTACTGATCTTCAGGCTTATGTGTTCCGCACGAATCATGGTCAGCTCCCCTGCCTGTCAGATCTTTCAGTCTCTCTATTCCTCTGGCGGAATAGAAAACAATGGAAGAGCTGCTCCCGTCCAGATTCTCACCGCTGAGCTTTAAAACATTTGCATTCTCATAATAATCGATGGGAAGCGTCCGGCTATATACAACCCCTGTACGCTCATCTTTTACCTGTACAGTAACTTCTTTTGCGGTAATCTCAAAAATCTTATCCATAAAAAAGTTCTCCTGTCCACGTTATTTTATATATCCATACTACCATAATTTTGCACAATTATACAAATTACAAATAATTAATAGTTGGCTATTTTATATATTGCAGACAATTTTATTTTGTTTTATTTAAAATTTTAACTATTTTTATTCTTTTATATGTTATAATAACATCAAATTTGTATAATATCATTGAAAGAAGGAGGTATCTGAATGCAGACAGGCGCCCTCATCGTGGCTGCGGGGAAAT
>OHZV01000081.1_pt1 | contig 23463 bp, 15 predicted proteins | sample 1580631 | NCBI WGS metagenome assembly OHZV01 (sample SAMEA3882504, study PRJEB24775) | human gut metagenome | biome: human-associated habitat; feature: intestine environment; material: feces | place: Netherlands | collected 2009/2010 | reverse complement strand
TAGTATTCCTTAGTTTGATAGGAATGCTAAATGTGATGGCACAGACTGGGACGGTAACACGTAAATTTTATATGAAAGGATACAACAACCATCCAGATACGTGCCTCACTACTTTATTTATAAATGATGGCAGTTTTTCTGGACTTAATCTAACTCTTTCCTGCTTCGATAAAGGAGTAAAAATTAAGGCTGGATTAGAAACAAAAAATAGACCTAATTGTTTGACTGACTTTATTAATGAATTAAAATTTATAAAAGAAAAATATATAGAGTGGTCATCTATAGCAAAGGAAAATGGTGTGAAGAAATATTCCAAGGAAATCGGTTATTACAAAAACAATCCTGCATTATTTCTTCAAGCTACTAAAAACGGTTTTGAATACTATCAAGACATGAAAATCGCAGCTATACATGAAGTACATGCCATGTTTAATGTAGATGAAAAAGGAGAGTGTAATGTTTTTATGGGGTGGAATGGAATTCCTTTTATAAGAACCAAAGGTTACAACGAAGGAATGCTTACATCCTATCCTATCAAAGAAACTTTTTCTGTGTCGCAAGTTTGTTTTAATTTCAACAGCGAACAACAAATACAGAGTTTAATCGATGCTCTTAATTTGGAAACTGCAAAATCAGAACTACTCAACAAAACTGAAAAGGATAAAAATCTTGATTCTTTATTCAAATAATCATAAGCCTCTTGCGTTAGCAAGGGGCTTTGTTGTATATTCACCTCAATAATCTATACCCTAAAGAAACAGAAAAATAAGGATATAAATCAGTCGTTTTACTCAAAAGTACAATAAAATATATGTGAAAACTAAACTTTTAGTTAATAATGTTGCTCAATTCAAGAAAAAGCTGTACCTTTACAGCCAAAAATAGGTAAAACGGCAATAATGTCAAACCAAAGAGTAAATGATATGAGTAACAGAAATTACAACAATTATAGCATAGCAAAGAAAACAATAGCAGTAGTATTCCTTAGTTTGATAGGAATGCTAAATGTGATGGCACAGACTGGGACGGTTAATAGAGCTTTTATCATGACTGGTTTCGGCGAAAAACTTGATACATGCAATCTTTCCTTATTTTTCGAACAAGGAAAGGTTACAGGTTTAAACATGGCTTTCAATAATAAAGGAAAAGGTTCATTTATTTTGGCAAGCATTTCAGGTGCCCCAAACATGTATCATAAATATAAAACTCCAGAACAAAGAATAAATGATTTCAAAAATCTAATAGATACACTTCAAACAAAATATGATGAATGGAGTGCCATAGCAAAAAACAACAAGGTTGTTAACTATAAAAAACAAATTGGTAACTTTAGCAATGTCCCTATATTGTCTTTAACTCTCCACAAAAATAATATTAAATACTATCAAAAAAACGAAGTTCCATATATAGATGATTGTACACCTTATTTTCAAGTTGATACCAAGGGGAATTGCTGTGTCTTCTTTGGTTGGAAAGGATTTAACTTTGAAAGAACAAAGGGGTACAACCAAGGATTTTGGACATCCTATCCTATAAAAGAACAAGTCACTGAAAATCTCGTAATATTTCAGTTTTACTCATCGAAAGAGTTAAAAAGCCTCAAAGATGCTTTAAATTTAGAAACAGCAAGACAAGAACTTCTCAATAAAACAAAAAGCAGCGAAGAAATAGATTCTTTATTCAAATAATCATAAGCCTCTTGCGTTAGCAAGGGGCTTTGTTGTATATTCACCTCAATAATCTATACCCTTGCATTAACACCGAGGGGTTAAAGGGGGCGAGCAGCCTCATTTATAACAGTTTACACGATACACCTTAGAAAAAGAATATGTTAAATAAAAAGGTATATCGTGTTTATGCGGCCATTTTTATGTTTTTCCATTACTTTTGTGCGAAAATTTTAAAATTGATATAAAAATGGCATTTAGTACATTATTCTTAGATGCTTCATCCGGTAGTGGTACGATGGATGGAATAAAAGACATGGTTAGCGATCTTTCGCAAACCATAGGTGTTGATTTGTTTGAGGAAGACATAGACAATGTCGTTTTTCAAACAAACGAGTTTTTATGCAACAGCGATTTTATCGGTTCGCAAGGTCCTTTTTGGTGGATTTTGCAGATGAGCATGGCTTTGGGAGCATTGTTCTCTATCATCGTGGCTGGAGGCATGGCCTACAAGATGATGGTGAAGAATGAGCCTATAGATGTCTTCAAGATAATGAAGGTGTTAGGCATTGCTATCGTGATGTGCTTTTGGTACCCACCAAGTATGAGTGGATTCAAAGGTGCCAGCAACGCTTGCATCCTTGATGCTTTGGCTTACATTCCAAACTGCATAGGCAGCTACACACATGACTTATATGAAGCCGAAGCTACGCAAGTAAGCGACAAATACAAGGAACTTATGCCTCTTATTCAAGCTAGAGATTCCTTAGCAGGTAAAATCAACAAGAAAGTTGAAGCAGGATATATTGGTGTAAAGGAAGAGAAAGCACTTTCAACAGTATCAGAAGCCTCTGGCACACAATCAACATCAGAAGGATTACAAGATGCGGTTGAAGCAAATGGCAAATCCACCTTTGCAGGTTTAATGATAGGTCTGGACAAAGTAGTCATGTTCTTTGCCTTGGTCATCTACCGCATCGGTTGGTGGAGCACGATTTTCTGTCAGCAGATACTGTTAGGAATGCTCACGATATTCGGACCGATTCAATGGGCTTTCAGCGTCCTTCCGAAATGGGAAGGAGCCTGGGCTAAGTGGATAACGAGGTATCTCACGGTACACTTCTACGGAGCGATGTTGTACTTCGTCGGTTTCTATGTCTTATTGCTATTCGATATAGTATTGAGTGTACAAGTAGAGAACCTTACTGCTATCACCCAAGGCGAGGGAGCCATGGCTGCCTACATCCAGAACGCCTTCATGACCTGCGGCTACCTATTGGCAGCATCCGTAGTAGCCTTGAAGTGCTTGAACCTAGTTCCAGACTTGGCAGCGTGGATGATACCAGAGGGCGACACCGCATTCTCCACCCGAAACTTCGGCGAGGGAGTAGCATCCTCAGTGAAGGCAAGTGCGGCTTCAGTGATGAAAATATAAAGAATAGATAAAAAAACAACAATATGGCAGTATTAAAGAATTTAGAGAATAAAATCAAGCTCGTAATGATAGTGAGCAGCCTATTTCTGGTAGGCTGCGTCATTGTGAGCCTAGGCAGCATCATCATCGCCAAGGGCATGGTGGACGAAGCCCACAAGAAAGTTTACGTATTGGACGGAACCGTTCCTATCCTGGTGAAGCAGACCACCCAAGAAGAAACCTTCGATGTGGAAGCCAAGAGCGACATCGAGATGTTCCATCAGTTCTTCTTCACGTTGGCACCTGATGACAAGTATATCCAATACACCATGAAGAAAGCCATGTATCTGGTGGACGAGACAGGACTAGCCCAGTACAACGCCCTGAAGGAAAAAGGCTTCTATAATAATATAATAGGTACGAGCACCATCTGCAGTATCTATTGTGACAGCATCAAGCTCAACACCGATTCCCTCACCTTCACCTACTACGGCAGACAGCGCATCGAGCGAAGGACAAGCATTCTGATGCGTCAGCTGGTAACCGCCGGCAAGCTCAGAAGAGTGCCGAGAACAGAGAACAACCCTCACGGAATCCTCATCACCAACTGGCGAACACTGAAGAACCAAGACTTGGAGGAAACCAAGAAGTCAGACTATTAAATCAAGCAACAATGGACATAAAGAAAGTACTCATGGGCGAGAAGATGCCCGACAAGAACGATCCCCAGTATCGAGAGCAATACGAGCGAGAGGTGAGAGCAGGGCAAAAGTTCGCTGAGAAGACCAAGCTCAACATTCTGTTTTTGAAAATCCAAGAATGGGCAAACGACCACAGAAAGGCCTTTCTGGGCATCGTGTTCGGCTTGGTAATCTCCCTGTTCGCCTGGAATGTCATCAACATGATAAGATATTACAATGCGAGCAAGGAGCAAAAACGCCACACGGCAGTGGAGCGAGTAGAGAAAGCCCTTCAGGAGCAACGTAATTCACACAAAGCACAATAAAGATGGATATAAAGAAAATCAACTTCAAGCAGCCCAAGTATATGATACCAGCCATCATATACATACCGCTGTTGTTCACAGGCTACTTCTTGATAGACACATTCAACGTCGATACATCAGGGCCAGGCAACAGCAAGCTGAAAACCACCGACTATTTGTCGAGCGAGTTACCGGAAGCCTACACCGACAGCGTCCTAGGCGACAAAATGGACAACACCCAAAGGGAATACGGAAAGATTTCCGACCTTTCGGGAGTCCAAAACGTAGAGAACGACAACGACTCCGTAAACAAGAAACAGGATTACGAGTCAAAGTATAACGAAGAGGAAGCCAAGAAGGTCAAGCAACAGCAAGCCGAGGAGAAGCGCAAGCTCCAAGAGATGCAAGAGCGAGTGAGACAAAATCGCAGCCAATCCAACAATGACGACTTTGTTGACCCGATAAGCAGCTCCGAGATAGCCAAGGCGCAACGTCGCCGTCGCCAACGCAACTGGGAGGAAATGAACCGCAACCTGGGAGGTGGCGACAACTATCTGGCAGACAATGAAGAAAACTCGTCCTCTTCCCTTTCCTCTTCAACCACAACAGGAAACACCACGAACAGCGGTATTCCTGGAGCCATGAACAATGACACCGACAATTCTTACAACGCTCCAAATACCGCTAACGGCAACCATCAGTACCAAGGAGGCGTACAGCAAGATGGAGAGCAACCAGAAAAGGTGACAAAGAAGACCAAGGAAGTCTCCGACTACTTCAACACCGTAGGCAAGGACAAGGAAAAAGACAAGCTCATCATGGCCATCATCGACGAGAACGTAAAGGCCGTTGACGGCAGCAGGGTCCGTCTCCGCCTGTTGGATGACATAGAGATAGGCGACGAGACCATCAAGAAAGGCACCTACCTATATGCCACCATGAGTGGCTTCGGCAAGCAAAGAGTCCAAGGAAAGGTAGAAAGCATCTTCTATGACGATGACATCATCAAGGTAAGCCTATCCATCTATGACACGGACGGCATGCAAGGCCTGTATGTACCTCTGAGCAGTTTCAGGGAAACCACCAAGGAAGTCGCAAGCAGTGCCATGCAAGGCGGCAACATCATGGACAACACCACGACCAGCAGCAGCGGCATCAAGGGATGGGCGACCCAAGCAGCGCAAAATGCCTCACAACGAGTGATGAACGCCTTGGGAACAGCAGCCAAGAAGAACCGTGTCCGCCTGAAGTACGGCACACGAGTTTACCTTGTTGACGGCAGTCAGAAGGAAAGAAGCAACAGAAATAGAAACAATTATTAATCAGATAGAAATGAAAGAAATAAGAAAGAAGTTCCTATCACTCCTTGCGGTGTGCTTAGGAGCCACACTTGGAGCATTCGCTCAGAAAGGATATAACGACATGGAGCAGCTCACTATCAACGAGAATGTTTCATCCATCATCACGGCATCAGAGCCTATTCGCTTGGTAGATATATCCACAGACAGCATCGCTGGCGACAAGCCATTGGAGAATGTAATCCGCTTGAAGCCAAAGACAGGCAACCACAAAGACGGCGAGGTGATGGGAGTTGTCACCATCATCACAGAACGCTATCGAGTGCAATATGCCTTGATATACACAAGCAAGCTGGAAGAGGCAGTGACTGACAAGGAAGTTGAGCTAGTGGAGCGCAATGCCTTCCATAACCCAGATGTAAGCATGTCAACGGTGGACATGGTGAGTTACGCCATGAAGGTGTGGAACTCCCCTGCCCGATATAGAAGCACATTCACCACCCAGAACAAGATGACCATGCGTCTGAACAACATCTATGTGGTAGGAGAATACTTCTTCATAGACTTCTCCGTGGACAACAAGACCAACCTTCCGTTTGATATCGACGAGCTAAGGGTAAAGCTGCAGGACAAGAAGCAGCAGAAAGCCACCAATGTGCAGACCATCGAGCTGAAGCCAGCCCTGGTATTGGATCGTTCCGTAAGATTCAAGAAAGGCTACAGAAACATCATTGTCCTGAAGAAAATGACTTTTCCTAACGACAAGGTACTATCCATCGAACTCAGCGAAAAGCAGATTTCCGGAAGAACAATCTCCATGAATCTCGATTACGAGGATGTGTTGGCCGCCGATGCCTTCGACACCCTTCTTTTACGTGAACAATAAAAAGACAGATATGAGAAGAATACTTTCAACGATATTCGCCGTACTACTGACAGCAAGCGCATTCGCCCAGAGTCACGGCAACCATATCATGGTAGGCGTTGGCGGCAGCTATCCGCAAGGAGTAGAGGCCACCCTCGCCTACGAGCACGAAACCGAGTATCACAACGCCTGGGAATATTTCGCCACAGCCTACTTGAAATACAAGAAAGACGAGGAGGCTGGACATGTCACAAGCGACTCCTTTTGGCACAACTATAACACATGGACTGTGGGTGCAGCCTACAAGCCATGTGTTACAAGAGGCAGAAACCACCACGGAAGTGTAAGAATAGGTGTTAGCTGTGGCAGCGACCTGGACAAAGTGATAACCGCAGGACATGTAGGTTACGAGCATACCTATAACCTCTACAACGGTTGGAGCCTGTTCTTCCAGGTGAAGGAAGATGTAGTAATCAGAGGAAAGGACACGTTCAGAACAGGAGCATCCTTTGGCGTGAAAGTTCCCCTATAATATAATAAGGTGTAAAATGAAAACAAAGATAACAACTTTTGTCATGGGGATGCTTATGATGGCATCCTTCATGACCTCCTGCGACAATCATGAGCCATACGACCCGGACTTGCATATAGGATATGTCCTTTGCGATGACCATACCTGCATGGACACGGCAACCTATTTCAACCAAAGCAAGCGCAAAGCCGTGGGAGTAGTCTTTGCAGAAAAGACGAAAGATCATCCTGTGTTGGCGGTAAACCTGGAGGAAACAAGCGGCATGTTCTGTGACTCCATAGGAATGGAGAACGGAACGAGCGGTGACATCACCAAGTTCGACGGCTTCTCCAATACCGTTGCCATGTATCAAAGCTATGACAATGAAACTGGCCATGGCTCTCCGATAGCCATGAGGATGATGAACTTCCACGAGTATGGGCAAAGCGACCACATCCCAAGCGTGGCAGAACAACGATTGCTGCAAAGTGCAGCCAAGACCATCAATCCCATCATAAAGAGATGCGGAGGACAACCTATCAGCTTGGATGCAGACTGTTGGTATTGGACTTCTACGGAAGTACAGGAGAACCCAGGCACACAAGCCTGGCTATGCAGCGCAGTGAATGGTGGCATCATGCCAACGCCAAAGGCAGAGAGCCACAAGGTAAGGGCCATCATCGAGATGAATTATCCAGAATATTAATCTTCAAACACAAAATTATGGCAAATTGGAAAACATTGTTGGAAACAGCCTTAAAAGGAGCCAAGACCGCTGCCCCACATATTCTTACAGGAGCAAAGGTAGCAGCCCCTTATGTGAAGAGTGCGGTAAAAACAGGAGCGCACGCAGTAAAAGGAACAGCAGAGTTCGTCGCCAAGCATCCTAAGACCTCACTTGTAGCAGGTGCTGTGTCCCTCCCCTATTTCGGTTACCACAAAGGCGCATTAACTTTTGCGAAAGAAAAGTTACTGGGGGATGACTCCAAGGAAAAAGGACTTGTTGACACAGCATCAAGATTAGCATTCGGCGAACAAAAGGATGCATACGGAAACGAAAAGTCAATCTCGGAGAAAGCAGTCAACGTTCTTTTTGGCGAAGGTTCCTATGATTCAGTCAAAAGAGCAGGAGGAGCCACCATCGACGAGGGGCAGGAACTCTACCATAATCTTAAAAACGGTGTGGTAGGAATAGGCAATGAAGCAATCGGCCTGTACCAAGACGGAAAGCAGTTTGCAGGAAATTTCTTTTCAGGCAACGGTATGGTTTCCAATGGCAACGGTGGCTATTACGATCCAACAGCGCAATCCTATCCATCCATGGCACAGATGCAGATGACCAATCAACAAGGCGGTGGTTCAATGAATGCCCTGATGAACGGCATGAACAATGCGGTAAGCCAAGTGTCCGGTGGAAACGTGAGCAAGATGAACATTGCCAGTTTGTTGCTTTCTGCCTATATGATGTTCGGTAGATTTGGTTGGATGGGAAAAGCCGCCAGTTTATTGCTGGGAGGAATGACCTTACACAACATAAACGGAAAACAGGCAGCTTCTCAACACCAAAATCAGCAACAACAGCAATCACGTGCGAACGTTACCGAGCAAATACCTCTTCAGACAGCAGAGATGCCTGTTGAAGAAGAGAACACTGTTGTTCGCATGAGAAGACTATAATTAGATACAGGAGAGCAATCTCCTATTAAAAATCACAGATAAGATGAAAGAAAATTTTAAAGATATGCTCCTCGAATCCGAAAGTGGTTACATGATGCCATTCGCCTTGGAGGAGAAAGAAGAGCTTCCAACCACACTAGGATATGGCAAACAGCGTCACCCCATGACAGGCGAGGAATTTAACCATCTAGGCGTTGACTTCGCCATTAAGAACAGAGATTTGTACGCAGTAGCCTCTGGTATGATTGTTGGCGCAGGAAACGATGCGCTTCATGACAATTACATCGTAGCCAAATATGGGAAGTACGAAGTTACTTATGGGCATCTAGCAGAAGCATATACAGGATATGGTGAAAGTGTTTCCGCAGGTGATAAAATTGCCAAAAGTGGCGATTTCCTTCATGTCGGCATACGATTCAATGGACAAGACATTGACCCGATGGTTTTTCTTTCCATGATATGGGCAAACATCCAGCAACTCGCCGCCATGGGAATCCAAAAACAGCCTACTGAAGAATCCTTGGGAACAAAAAACATAAAAAACAGTTTCGACAAGGACTATGTTTCCATCTTGATGCTCATGCTCAGATGGCTTCCAAGCTACATGAACGACTTAAGGAACAGGGCTTACAATCCTCCTCCAAGGGCAGAAGCATCCCTACGCAACATCTTTGCCCAGGCAGCCTCCAAGAATTATTTCTTTGAGAGCATACCATCCGTAGCCAACCCTCTCGGATTATCAGAAAGAAGTGTTCCCCTAGCCGAGAAAATTCAGGATATCCTTATCCATGATTTTCTCAGCTATCTGGCACTGAACCACAACATATATCCTGAGACATGGGACGAAAATGAAAAAAAAAACTTCTTTCACAAGCTTCAGAAGACGGATTGACCGCCGATCCTTTGAAAGACCTTGAGATAGACATACAAAGCTACGATGTTGAACGCACCGCCTCCGTTTACTATGACAACCAAGGAATCCGTTGTTGGACAAAAGCTTGGTTTAACGGAAGGGAAAAAGGCGAGAATGCCATCGAGATAACCAGACAACTCGCCATGAAGTTCTTCAATGACGAGATGTCCATGGATGAATGGCTGTCACGTTTCTACCCTAAGCAAATGACGGTATATCATAAGGCCATCAGTCAGGCACGCAGTCAACTTCTTGGAATGTAAACAACAAACAATATGGCAAAAGGTAATAATTTACAGGATTTATCCCAAATAGACTATTGTCTTCAGCAATACTATAGCAAGTATATGGCAGCCACTCTTCTTCAGGAGCGAAAGAAAATCCTTCAAGAGCAGAAGAACGCTGCCATAAAACTTAATGAATCTCTTCAGAGACTGCCTAACTTTGGTGCCGCTTCAAATTCGTTCACCAAGTTGAACGATGCAGAGCAACTTACCAAGAAGTCGCTCGACGAGTTGGCTGCAAGGACTTCTGAACGTTGGTTCAAAGACCCCAAGATAGTGAAAGACTACAGCGTTTTCGTTACATCTTTCTATGAAAGCCTTGTTGCGAAAAATGGCGGTAGAGACTCCAAGGCGTTGGAAAACTACGCCAACAACTACTGCGCCAATCGCCTTCAAAAATTGATGGTGGAACAATTAGCTAGGGAGCAGGTTCCTGTCAACACCGCAACATACATAGCCAAGAAAGCCTTTTCGGAGAGCATTCTTGGCATGGGCGACTTTGGTAGCCTAAAGAAAGGAGCCATTGGGCAAAAGGTTGATGAACAAGCGGAAAAATATTACAATCCATCCGTTGTTTCAAAAACAGCAGGAACGATTGCTGGTTACGGAATAGATGCAGCACTCACCCCAGGAGGTGTAGGAAAGGCAACTTCTTCCGTAGCCAAGGGTGTGGTAAAGGTAAGTCAAAAAGCTGCAGGTTGGTGGTTAACCGACAAGATTTGCCAAGGAGGTCTCCATATTTATGGCAAGCTATGGGGAAGTGAGGATGAAGAGAAGAAGGATAACCGTACCATCTTTGGTGACGAGAATGCTTCTGCAAAAATACAGGCCGGAGCAAAGAGATACAAAAAGAATGGCACGGAATTGATGATGAACATCAATAGTGGACTTGCAAAAAAGATAAAGTTGCCACCCCCAAACACATCTTTAACCATAAAGAAAGAAAGCAACGCCCTATTGGCGGAACACAAGGGTAATTCCCAAAAGCTTCTCTCCACCATCAAGAACAATCTCTCCAAACAGTGTGTGCCATTCAACGGAAACAGCAAAGTTCCAGCTTGGATGTTGAGCAACAGCAGCAAGCAAAACAGGGCGTTGGCATCCTCTTTCTACGCCTGTGCCATGGAAATGTCGAGAGAGCAAAAACAAGTAAGGATGTTTGGAGGCAAGAAGATGACCTTGAAGGAAGTGAGTCAACGAGCCTACGACTATGCAAGGGCAGCAGTTGCCGTAGAGCAACGATCCTCCAAGAATACCCCATCCACACAAAAGGGAACATGGGACAAAAACATGTCTGCGCTCAATGACCAGATAAACAATCCTGGCAAATCATCAATTCGTAAGCATCCAACTTCCTCTCCCCAGGCAACCCCAACGGCATCCCCTTACGCTTCGGGACCTTATGCGCAAAACGGCGTAATGGGAACAGAAGCAAACGGTACAACACAGAATACTGCGCAAAAGCCAAATATAGATGGTTGGGGCAATGCCTTTGAGAGCTTAGGCCTTAATGGATTTGGGGACATCGGCAAGAATCTAGGCTATGTATTGGCCATGCTTCCTGATATGATTATAGGAATGTTCACAGGAAAGACTCCAAACCTAAAGCTTCAGGACAACCTGATGCCATTGGCTGCCATAGTGGGAGGAATGTTCGTAAAGAGTCCTCTCCTGAAGCTGTTGCTTATTGGATTTGGAGGTGCAAACATCTTGAATAAAGCTGGTCATGCAGCCATCAGCGATGGTTTAGCAAAGAGCAACAATGTGTCAAAGACCTACAAGGTTTATCCTGACGAGCCTTTGAATTCAAGAATAGTGAATCCAGCGATGAAGGGTAGTAGCATGATAGCCACCATCGATGGCGTGCCAAGTGTAATCAACATATCTACGGATGCAGCAGATGCCTATAACAAGGGTGCTATTCCCCTCAACACATTGGCAAATGCCGTTCTTCGCAAATATGACGAAAACCATGCATTGGCATCGCAGAATTATGAGCAGCATATGAGCCAAGAAGAAACAACAACCCAATCAATGGGCATTAAATAGGTGTTAAGTGCCAGTTATATTAATTTTAGAAATACCTCCTGGTTCGAGAGAATCGGGAGGTTTTAGTTTGTCATTAAGTTAGAGCGATATTTCTAAGTCGGAGTATCGCTTTTGTTTTACATCTACCTCAATAATCTATACCCTTGCATTAACACCGAGGGGTTAAAGGGGGCGAGCAGCCTCATTTATAATCGTTTACATAAATATCTATAGAAAAAGAATATGTTAAATAAAAAGGTATATCGTTTTTATACCACCTATCTTGTATTTAATCAGTTACTTTGCCATTGGAAATAAAAAACAACCCAATAAATAAAAAATACAATGGCAAAAAAAGAATCATCTCAACAAGCCTCGGAGCAGCAGGAAGGAAAAGTTGACCGAATAGACAACGCCCTTCAGAAGTTTTCCGACATGCTCATCGCAAGAATGGAGCAAATGAAGGAAAGCAAATGGAAGAAAGGTTGGACGGATGGGCGCACAGCCCAGTTCGGCTTGCCTCAGAATCTCGTGGGTCGTCCTTATACAGGCAGCAATGCTTTCCTGTGCCAAATCCACACCACGATGGAGCATTACAGAATGCCAGTTTACCTTACCATCAAACAGATAAGGGATGCAGGAGCCATGATCAAGAAAGGCGAGCACAGTATTCCTATCTTCAAGTGGGACTTGCGAATCAAGGACAAGGACGGCAAGAAACTGTCAGAAAGCGACTATCGTAACATGACAAAGGAGGAGCAAGCCGAATGCACCGTTCGCCCTTATCTGAAGGTATATAACGAATGGAACATAGACCAAACCAACCTGGAAGAGGTCAACAAAGAGAAATACGACACCATCTTGAAGCGTTTCAAGTCAGAGCCTATCAAAGACGAGGTAGGAATGTACAAGAACGAAGCCTTCGACAACCTCCTGAAAGAACAGTCTTGGGTGTGTCCTATAGAATATGAGAAGTTCAATGAATCCGCTTTCTATAGTCCCAAAAGAGACCAGATAGTAGTTCCTTCCAAAAAGCAGTTCAATATCAGCAATACCCCTGAGGATGTTTTCAAGGACGGAATGGAGTTTTACGGCACCACCATTCACGAGATGGCTCACTCCACAGGTCACGAGTCACGCCTTGGCCGTGATGGCATCGTAAAGATAGACCAATTTGGTTCAGACCAATACGCCAAGGAAGAACTTGTTGCGGAGCTTACATCAGCCCTCATAGGCAATGCCATGGGTTTTGATAGCAGAATACGAGAGAACAACATAGCTTATCTCCAAAATTGGATAGGTTCGTTGAAGAAAGACCCGAAGTTCTTGAAGTCGGTGATGTCAGATGTCAACAAGTCATCTAAGATGGTTTTGGAACACATCGACGAGCAACGCCGAAAATTAGGAGAAAAGGCACTGTTGGATGGTTCTCTTGATGGTGAGGAAGAAAAAAACAAGAATGAGCAACAACTTGAAGAACTGAAAGCGGAAGATGGCAAGAAAGAGGTCGTAGCCAAGGTATGGCCTTCCGTCAACAACAAGATTACAATGCCCTCTGGCGACATTCTCACCGTTGACTACAACAAAGAGAAAGATACTCTTGAAGTTGCATATACAACATCAGAGGGCGAGGAAAAAATTCACAGTACCAATTATGACCACAGCCAGGGCACAAACCAGAACTTAGGCCATGTGTGGGAAGAGCTTTCAAACATGAAGCAATTCCAGGAAAAAGAGACAAAGACTGAAAGCCTTTCACAAGGAAAGGACTACTTCACTTCATTGATGGAAACTATAACTTCCACTCCCAACAGTGAGCATACAGTTTTGTCTGTGAAGACTCTTCCCGAGCTACGAGACTATTACAAGGGGAATCCCAATGTAGGAGCTTGGATAAATCAAGCATCCAACAAGGAAATCATAGAAGCAGGAGCAGACCTCTTGCCTAACCTCCGCTATAGCCACAAGGAAGGCAGAAGCCTCTACAACATAGAGGCAGCGTATTCAAACATCAACGCATTATATCCCGATGTTGTGGACAATGACGCAAAACGCCAAATTGTTCATCGAATCAAACAAGCCGAGGAGGTGGTAACCTCCTACCATAACAACATCGAGGAAAAATTTGGAAAAGAATTTCTCATGGAAAAAGAAAATATGAACAAGGTTCTTTCTCGAAATGACTACCAGGAGCAAGGTCAGACCATACAGCTTGACCCAAAGGATGAGAAGAAATATTTCTCGTCCTACAACTACTTTCAGATGGAATCCGAGACCGCCGAGTTTGACAAACTAAAGGATGCCGAGGACTATGAAGGCATCCTTGCCCTGGCGAAAGAATATGATCAAGGTGACAGCATGGACTTGGAGCATGTAGAGACCAGCATGACACCAGACTATGGTGATGATGTTCTCATTGATGATGAGAACTATGCTGTTGTATATAACAATTCAGTAGGTGGAACCTACAACTTGTTGAGAAAGTACAGTGAGAATGACATCCGAGAGGCCATCGAGCGTTACGGTATGCCAGATACACCAAGCTATGCGGTGAAGTTCATAGACCAGCAGATGGGCTTGGAAAAAGGCGTAAAGCCTTTAGTAGAGATTCCATCCCCAGAGGCAAAGGCTGTAGCCAAGAGCTTTCGAGAAGACTTGACACCTCAATTCACTATGCCGAATGGGAAGGTTCTAGATTACCACTATGACGCTAGCGACAACAAAGTCATAGTAGGAGAAAAGTTAAATGATGGTTCTTTCATAGAAACTTATGCCCACGATTACGACTTTGCTCTCAGCAAGGCAGAAAACATGTCTGCCATATACAAAGAGTTGTCAACTGAATATCAAGCAAAAAAGGCGAGCGAGGAAAAGAAAACTCCTCGTGAAGACAGCAATATCCAGACAGATGTCGTAGGTAAGGCCAAACAGATAGCATCTACAGGCGTTCCTATGGAAGAAGCTGAGAAAAAGGCTTCATCCATTGTGAAAGAAGAGGTTCACAAGGAACACCATAAGCAAGAAGCCGAGAAAGACAAGCAGGAAAAGGACAAGGCAAATCAAGCCGCTGCAGAAGAGAAGAAAGAGCAACAAGAGAAAAAAGAGGAATCAAAAGAGGCCAGCGAGGCGACAGCCAAAGCCCTTACCCATGCAGCCCTTCTCGTTGGAGCATTATCTGCTGCCAAGCAGAATGAGGGAATTTGGATGAACAAATCCCAGAAAGGTAATGCAGAGTTCATCAACACCCACACCCCTATCACGGCCTACAACAACATTATGATGAACCTCAATTCGGATGCCAACAAGTATAAGACGAATGTCTATACATATTATAATCCTGCCAAGGAGAATAACATGCCAGTGAAGCAGAACGAGAAAGGCATGGAGTTCCATTGGACTAGTTGGGGGTATCAGAACGCCATGGATAAGGACGAAGTCATCACCAGCAAGCAGTTTGACAAACTTCCTGATGACGAGAAGTCTTTCTATACCAAACATGCCACACGAGTTGTGCAGAACATCTACAATGTGGAGCAAACCACCATGAACGCCAACAACCATGACGCTTACGTGGAACTTCTGAAGACCAAGGGATCGCAGCTTTCACAAAACGAGAAAGAGCAAAAAGGGAAATACTCTTCTATTATGAAACAATGGAAAGAGTTGAAGGGCAAGCATCCCGATGCACTTCTATTGTTCCGCATTGGCGATTTCTATGAGATGTACAAGCAGGATGCCAAGCGAGGTTCGGAAGTGTTGGGAATCACCTTGACCAAGATGAATGGAAGTAAAGACTTCCATCTTGCAGGATTTCCACATCAAGCACTTGACACCTACCTTCCAAAACTCATCCGAGCAGGAGAACGAGTAGCCATCTGCGACCAGTTGGAATCAAAGAAGACCGTCAGTCAAGGCTTCGACGCAAAGGCAATACTGAACAAAGCATACGCCACTGCCAAGGAAGTGGCCAAGCAAAGCGGTATGCAATATGAGCGAGTGATGGTTTTGCAAGATGCCAAATACGATTCCAAGGAAGACAAGATTGTCGTAAGCGGCATGAAAGGCGAAGTTGGAAACGAAAAGATGGCTGCCCTTTACAAAGCAAACGACATCTACAGAGCCGTTGTTGCAGCCACAGGTACAGAGAACCGTCTTGACCGATCGGGCAGAAACAACCTCCTCCCAGAGGACGATGCCAAGCATGAGCAGTTGGTGAGAGAACTAGCAGCAGGAGTTATGATGGCTCGCCAGGGACTTCCAGCCATTCTCTCAAAGGAGAATGAGAAACTTATTCCTTATTGGGAACGAGAGATAAAGGAAAATCCAAAACTCTTGGGAATAGTAGAAAGAGATGTGAACAATGCTGTAGAGACCATTGACAACCTTGTGGCAAAGCGAAAGGTTGACTATGAATCCATCCGTGGACAGCTTCCAGGAAAGACGATGGAGAAACCATCAAAATATTCCATCTCCCAAGACTTGGCCAAGCTGCCAAACATAGAGACCAAGGAAATAGTAGTGGTAAAAGACATCTTGCGAAAAGAAGCAGATGTCATTCTCCCTGCTGGAGCATCCTTGGAAGTGAACAACGAGGTTCCTGGCATGAGAAAGGACAGAATCACCATAGCCTTGAAGAAAGAAGGCATTGACGATGTGAGGTTCTATAATGCCGGTGGTTCACTTGGATTGAATAAGCCAAACTCCTATTTCCAAGGGAAAGAAGTCACGCTCAACAACTTGAAGCAGTATGAGTTGGTTCCCCATCATACACTTGATGTAGAGAAACAAGCCGCCCCAAAGAAAGAAGTAATCATCAAGAACTTCCAAGCCATCAAGGATGACAACGGTAGATATGCCTTCTTCATCAAGCCAGAGAACGAGCCTTCTTTCTCTGTATATCCTGCCAAGGAGCACTTGAACACGTTCTACAACGTAATCAAGACGGACAAACAGGCAATAGTCCACAATGCCCTAGCACAAAGATATTACGAGATGGCCACCAAGCATCCTGACACCAAGCTAGACCTTATCACCCCTAAGAAGGTTGATGTGGATATGAAGCTCATAGAGCGTCCTTCCATAACATCGAGCGCACAGGATGCCAAGCAGAAGCTCATCTTTGCCACCATCAATGGGCAGCGTGTACAAGCTCCTATCAACAAGCAACAATGGCAAAAGATGTGGCTTGCCGAAGATATGGGAGCCTACAAGAGGGCTTTGGCCGCCGTCATCTTCGAGCCTATGCTGAAAAGAGGCATGGAAGGAGAGCAATCTCAACAGGCTGTTAGCGAATCAGAGAAAGTAGAGATTAAGGAAAAGCCTGCCCCTGAGAACAAGGTACAGGAAACTGTTACGGAAACTCACAGAACAGGCCTACATATGTAATACACGAGGGTGCATCTAAAGGTGCGCCCTCATAAAACTATCATAAATGGCATTAGACAAGCAAGCGTTTTACAGCCAGTATGCCCAGGTAGCCATCGAGCAACAGAAGAGATATGGCATTCCAGCTTCCATCACCTTGGCACAGATGGGTTTGGAAAGCGGCTTTGGCACATCTACCCCTGCAAGAAGGAGCAACAACTTCTTCGGTGTAAAGGTTGGCAGCAGTTGGACTGGAGCCTACGACTATTACAGCGATGACCGTCCAAACGAGAAGTTCCGCAGATACAACAATGTGATGGAAAGCATCGAAGACCACTCCAAGGTCTTGATGAAATCCCGCTACAGCCACTGCCAGAACTATTCGCCCACCGATTATGTTTCTTGGGCAAACGGCATCAAGGCTGGCGGCTACGCCACAGATCCAGACTATGCTTCCAAGCTTATATCCGAGATTAACAAGTATGGGCTAGGAAAATATGACCAGATAGGCATTCAGCAAGCCCAAAGCCAAGGATTGGTAACAGGATATGCTAGAGGTCAGTCGTCAACGACCTCTGTTATAACCCTAACACCCTTGCAAGGCAATTGGGGTTTGCCTATTGATTTATCTGTCGTAAAACTCAGTTCTGAGTTTGGAGTACAGAGACCAGGGCATAAGCATGGAGGGCTGGACCTCTCCACGCAAGGGAAAAACTATCCTGTATATGCAACCGAAGACAATGGAAAGGTTGTTACCGTTGGCAAACAAGACAAGGGAGCAGGAAACTATGTAGTAATCGAGTATGACAGGCAAGATGGAACAAAAATCCAGACCACCTATATGCATCTCAATCAAATTGGCGTAAAACCAGGCGACATAGTAAATGCAAGGCATCAAATAGGAGTCTCAGGCAACACAGGCCGCTCTTCAGGGCCACACTTACATTTTGAGACAAAATACCTCAATGCCAATGGGAATTGGGAGAAGTTTGACCCTAAGCTATACCTTGCAGAAATGGAGGTTAGAAGTAATCAAGCGACAGCTTTGGATAAGAATGGAAACGATGCGTTAGCCGCTTACCGCAGTCAAATGCAGTTTGCAGGAGGCGAAGCCCCATCCTATCAGCAACAAGCGTCAGACCCGACACAAGCACTTCTGGCATCCATCACCAACAGTAACGACCCCACAAAATGGTTGTCATTGCTAATGAGCAACAACGGAGAAGACCTTTCTGGAAGAGACCCAATCTCTTCACTTATAGGAAGTCTGTTTTCTGCCGCCCTTACAGTAGCCATGCAGTTGAGAAGCAGCGAGGAGATACAAGCCGAGGAAGAAGCCGAAAGCCAGCTTAAACAGCAATCGCCAGGCGAGGAAAATAGCAATCTAGTAAAGATGACTCGCCAAGATGTAGAAAAGGCACAGGCAACGGCATCCATGCATTTTGATGCGGAATCCCCAGAGCAACAGCAGCAACAAGGCCAACGCCTCGCATAAATAAAGAAATAATTATATACTTATATAAACATATAAAACAATAAAAATATGATTAAGTGTAACGTAACAGCATGTGGAACCATCAGCAGTTCCGCAGAAGAGAAGCAGAGTAAGGATGGAGAGAAATTCATCTCCTTCGGCATGATTGTTCCTTTGCTGGGAAAGGATGGAACAGCGAAAGAAGTATGGGTAACGGTGTCTGCGCCAGGAAATAAAGAGACAGCCGCCTCTTACTCCGCTGGCAGAAAGGTAACGGTAAGCGGAGTAATGTATATCAGAAAGCATGACGGAAACATCTACCTGAACCTTCGCACCGACACCAACATCGAGGTAAACGAGTCCACCACCAACGACCGCTTGGAAGGAAGTATGGAGTTCCGAGGCAAGGTAAGCAAGAAAGGCATCAAGGAGCTGAAAGACAAGAAAGGCAAGGACTTTCAGTCGTTCGCAGCGTTCTCCTCTGACAAAGAGGGAGAGAACAGAGAGTTTACATGGGTAAGCTTTGTAAACTTCTCCCCTATCCATGAGGATTACTTTGCAGCAGAGAAGTACGTGGAAGTCCATGGAGACTTGCAACTAGGCATTTTCAAGGGTGAACTTCAGATAGAATGCAAGGTAAAGAGCATTGCAGCCTGGGACTTGAACAAAACTGCAGATGCAAATGGAACAGCGCAAACAGCACAGTCATAGATTTCTCCACTTTATTTATATATTTGGAGTTTTGGCAGTAGGAGCCATTTGCATCCTACACATGATATTCCCAAAGAAATAACAAGAACACAAACAGGGATAGTGTCATCATGAAAGATGGTACTACCTCCTGTTAGTTTAAGACAAAACAAGCAATAATGGCAAAAGAAGAAAAGCAAAACATCATCAGCAATTTTCTGAGCGGATGGCAGAAGCTATTCGGTGGAGCAAAAGAACATACCACCCCAAAAGCGAAGCCATTCCCAAAGAACCATTTCTACAGCCCAGAAGAGCTAGAGTATCTTTCACAAAACAAAGAGGGTTCCCTTATTGACCAATGGGCTGTTTCTCTTGGAAAATGGGCATTTGAACAAGGAAAGGATAAATCATCCCCTACAAAGTTTGCTGCCGTCAAATGGCAAAATGGCTTGATGGCTACATGGATAGACGGAAAGCTCACACCTGACATAAAAGATAGACAGATTGGAAGATTATTACTTCTGAAGGAGCGAGGATATGAACTTCCAGAACAATACGAGAACATGGTGCAAGACTACGAGGCACAAAGCCTTGTAGGCAAATACTTTGTGTCCAATTATGACAAAAGCATCATTAAGATTGACTCCTATGACAGAGGAAGACTGATCTTTGATACCCCAAGTCTTGTTCTGAAGAAATGGGAAGATGGTAGTCTTTCCTCAAAAGAAGAAAAAGTTGACTACGCTGATTTTCATAAGTCGCAGAATGAAAAATATACCATCATGGAAGAAGAGCGACAAAAGGAATTTCAAGAGAAACTTGCCAACTTCGAAGAAGGCAAGGAGCTTTACAAAGGAATGCACAATCTTTTGCGCCAAACCTATCCCCCAACAATAGGTGGCAGTATTCCTATGGAATTACGCACAGTCCACCCTGTAGGTTTCTCCGACGGAAAAGTTATTCCAGTTTCATGGTCACTCACCAGTGAAAAGGATATTAAAGTTAGCGTTTACACCAACCACAGCAACGCTTTAAGTAGCATTACCATCAACGAGGACAACGCATACAAAGCAAAGAGTTTGCTCAACAGCATTGCGCATGCAATAAATAACGAGAAGGTTAATGGTTTAACTCGTTCGCTAGTGAATGTTCTGGGCAACAAACTTGGTGAAGACAAAATCTTTGCCAAGGAGAACAACACACCTTTGCTTGAAGCTAGAGAGGGAACAGTCAACGCCGTTACTGCTACCAACGACGGCAGAGTTATAGCTTTCAATCTCAACACTCACAAGGAAATTCCGTTGCATGGAAAAGAAAGCGTTGAATTAATGCAAGCCTTGCTTTTCGAGGGTATGGATGAGCAATCTCGCCTTCGAAAGGAGTTGAGCATCCCCAAGATGAAGGACTATGTGGAATCTATGGAGGACAAAGAGGACATTCTGTCCGGAAACAAGGAGCTTCTTCCACATGGTTCCAAAGTAGATAGCCTTTACGGTACATATTATAGTGCCGAGGAGGAATATTCAAGCTACGCCCAAGGAACCTTGTCACTAGCTTCAGAAGACAAAGCTGAACTCATAGCAGACCTTCAATCATCATTCATGAACTTCAAGCAAGAACTACAAAATATGGTTGAAGCTTACAAAGACCATGATGGTGTCATCGACACAAATAAAGTGAGCAAGCTAGAAAAACTTGACAGAATTCTGAATATCGAGGCAAGAGATCAGACTCCTGTCAAACCGGCACCTGTAGCCGCAAAAAGAGAGTCATCAAAGGAATCACTACAGGATGTAGAAGCCGCTTCCAAACAGAATGACCTCAAAGAGGTAAAGAACATAAATGCCGAAGAAGTTGACCAAAAAGCCATTAAGTCCTTCTTTGGCAATGTAAACTATGCACCTAAGAAAGTGAAGGAAGAGAGTTCTAGACAGGTTGCGCCACAGAGATTGACGGAAAAAGAAAAAGACGATGCAATCTCACGAATCGACAAGCGAATCGCAGAACTGCACCGTCTAGGAAAGGAGCAATCTCTCAAATCCAATATTGGAAACTCAGCCGACTCCCACCGTCGTGGGTACCTCCCATCAGGAACGTCTCCTGATGGCGCACAGAGCGTTGCCCCTTCTGATGGCAAAGATAATAAAAAATTTCCATCTAAGTATCTATTTCTTGGGAATTTAGCCCATTTTATAACATCTTTTAATACAAATATAGGCATTAACGCCAGCAATTTTACAAAAGAGTTATATAAAGGCATAGGGTTACACCCTCACGGTAAAGATGTTCAAGTTTCTGAATATATTAATTTTTCCAACGACAAAGGAGAAAAAACAACAGTCCGTCTTTCTGATCATCGAGCTAACGCACTCAGCATCATCAAAAAAGGAGGAAGAGCGGCCGAAGGATATTCTATCGTTATAAAAGTAGAAAATTCTCCCGAAACAAAGTTCAAGGCAAACAAACATTCCCAAGTAAAGGAATACGTTTATGACAATCCAGACCGCCAACGCCTTTTGAACATCGGCAAAGGAATCTTCGACCTCCTGGACAGAGGAGAATACACCGACTTGGCCAATGCCAACGAGATAAACATATCCCCTAGAGGAAGGCAGCATAAAGAACTACGCACTCCTGACGGCAAGCTACTGGGCTTCACCTATCAAGGAAAGATTTACCTTTATCCTGAGGCAAAGGGCTTTGAGCCACCAGTACATGAGTACACCCACTTGTGGGCGGAAGCACTGCAAGACAGGAACTGGAAAGAATGGAAGAATGTCGTAGGCATGATGAAAAAGTCGAACCTCTGGAACGAAGTAAGAGACCTCCACACCGAGCTTATTGCCACCGATGACATTGCCGAGGAAGTCCTTGCCACCTATTCTGGAAGAAGAGGCGCAGAGCGTTTGGAGTCAAAGCTTAAGGAAATTGTTGCTAGCAACAAGAGTATGGACGAGAAGACCGCAGAGACCCAGGCCGTCACTCAAATGAACAATGCCGTTTCAAAGTTCTGGAATGTCATGTCTGACTTTTTGCACATTCACTATACATCCGCAGAAGAAGTAGCAGATAGAGTCTTGTATGAATACACCAAAGGTCTCTACCCTCTCAATTATGAAGAAGTCGCTCAACAAAAGGGCAAGACCAAGCCATATTATGTTTCCGTAGAGGAAAAAGAAAATGGTCGATGGCATCGTCCTGAAGTAGAGCAAAGAGCGGCCTATCAGCGTTATGGAGAGATGATGGCTGATAAGCTATCCCTTCAACTCACCTATGGCGATATGCCATGGATAAAGAGCGACAAGCAGATTCCATGCGACCTGAGCAAGAAGGCATACCATGGAATGGATTCTTTCATGCTGGCCTTGGACGCAGAAAAGAACGCCTATACCTTACCTATTTATATAAGCAAGGAAGATATCCAGGCAAACAACTTGCTGGTGAAGTCAGATGCCACCTCCTTCCCTATCATAGAAGAAGTAGGTGTAACAGAGTTATATAACATCGAGCAAACCAACTATCCAATCTTGCACCCGAAGGATTACGAGGAGTTAAAAGTAGATAGCATCGCATCCAATCGTTACAAGCAAAGTAACGAACTGGGCCAACTACTCCGCAAAGGAGCATGGCAGACCGCTATTGCCTTCGATGGCAAGCCTAGCCTTGCCTCCTACAGTGCGAAGAACGACACCATCCATGTGGCACCTGTTCAACACTATGAGAAAGAGCAAGATTTCTATCGAGACTTAGGAATGGGACTGACAAGAAGCACCAGAAAGGCAGAGGCAAGAAAGACCAGCTTCGAGTCACTATCCAGAGAAGAATTGGTTTCCTTGGTTGGCAGTGTCATCCTTGGTCAAAAGAACCACTTTGATGTAACAACGCCACAGCAAACATCCATGTGGAAAGAGCGTCTAAGAAAAGACCCTAGCTACACCAAGCAAGTATTATCTTCTGCAGATGTTGCGTCGCAGATCATCATGCAACGTATCGACATTCTCAAAAAAGGAGGAAACCAAGACATTGACCTCCGTTCTTCCACGCCTGTAGAAGTAGATATTGACGGTAACGGCATTGTTGAAAGCCAAGAAAACCTTGTCCCAGACCAAAAGCAAAGCTCCAACGAAAGCCAGGAGCAAAGTGACGAAGTTCCTAGGCAAGAGAAGAGACATATGCACAGATAAAGAAATCCCTCGCTACTTTCACAAGCGGCGAGGGACTGACATTTAACTTTACATTTATGAAATATCCATGAGCTAAAAAAAATCTCGCCAAAGCGAATGTAAATTGGAA